>Ga0079995_1088765_pt1 | contig 16151 bp, 18 predicted proteins | sample FaiFalFF_MnMetaG_2_FD_69198 | JGI IMG/M metagenome (GOLD analysis project Ga0079995, IMG submission 69198) | Freshwater microbial communities from Yellowstone National Park, Wyoming, USA - Fairy Falls C (FF_Mn_C) (SPADES assembly) (version 4) | ecosystem: Environmental > Aquatic > Freshwater >...
GCGCCCAAAACCAGCGAGAACTTCCTGAACCTCGTCAAGGAGGGCTTTTACGACGGCATCCGCTTCCACCGCGTCGTACCCCGATTTGTGATTCAGGCGGGCGACCCGAAATCCAAGACGCTGCCGATGGGACATCCCGAACTGGGCACTGGTGGCTCGGGCAAAACCATCAAGTTCGAGCCGAACAACCTCAAACACAAGCGCGGCGCAATCGGCATGGCGCGCGCTCAAGACCCCGACAGCGCCAGCAGCCAGTTCTACATCTGCCTCGAAGACCTGCCCCAACTGGACGGCAACTATGTCATCTTCGGCAGGGTCGTAGAAGGCATCGAGATTATCGACCAAGTGCGCGTCGGCGACACGATTCTGAAAGCCGTCGTGCTGGAAAAATGGGTACCCAAGCAGAAAGACGCGCCGAAACCTGAGAAGAAGAAGTAGCGTATGATTGACGACGCGCTCGCAACCGAAGTCATCCTCGAAGCCGAGGCGATTCTGGAGGTGTCCGAACAGCCTGTGGCGGAACGCCTCCAACGCCTGATGCAGCACCTACACGACCGCTTGCCCCACTTCCACTGGGTGGGCATCTACTGGCTCAAGGGGAACGAACTCGTGCTGGGACCCTATGTCGGACCGCCGACGGAGCATGTGCGCATTCCTGTCGGGCGTGGCGTATGCGGAACGGCTGTCGCCGAGAACATGAACCAAATCGTCGAGGATGTGCGCCAACTGGATAACTACCTCGCCTGCAACTTGGAGACACGCTCCGAGATTGTGGTGCTGATTCGCCATCCCGACACGGGCAAGATTTTAGGGCAAATCGATGTGGACGGCACGGAGGTCGGCGCGTTCGACGAATCGGACGAGGCGCTGCTGGAAGTGATTGGCGAGCGGATTGCGCGGCTGGTGCTGACGCACGGGATTCCTTGAAGACAAATCCCCCCTTCGCCTGTAAGCGGGCGGGAGGGGGGTAATGTGAGGGTGGCTGAAGCCGTTGCCCTACCCGCTGAGGTAGATGTCAGGCCCCAGCGGCGGGCATTCGAAGGTATCCGCGCCGCGCTTGCGCAGATGCACCCCGTACCAGACGACGAGGTCTTCGTTTAGCGTGCGCTCGCCGTTCACATACTGCGTGATGTTGGCGAACGCGCCGCCGTTGCCAATCATCTCCGTGCTGCGCGCCTTGACGACCCACACATCGCCTTCGCCCGTATTGCTGCGCTCGTGGAAGCCGTCTTTGGGTCCGGGCACAATCTCGGCGGTGAAGCCCGTGCTGAGCTTACGCACGCGCCAGCGCATGGGGCGGTTCGGCCAGCGCAGGCGGCGCGCCTCGATGCGAATAGTAGGCGATTCCGCGGCGCAGCGGCTCGCCGTACTTCGGATCGGACGCCAGCACCTGCACGGCGTCGCGAAACTCCGCCTCGCTGAAGATGTCAGGCTGCTCCTTGAGCGGGGTAATTTCCACGCGCTTGGGCACGGGGAAGTCCGCCTCAATCTGGTAGCCGAGATTGTTGTCGTAGTCGTAAATCACCAGCACCGCCTTGTCGGGGAACAGCACCCTGCCCGGCTCTGGGCTGGGCGGGTTGTGTAAGTGCGCTGCCAGCACATTGTAGCGCACCTTGTGCAGGAAGCTCAGTCGGGGATGCTCCCACAGCATGCGGGCGTAGTCGCGCATCTGTCGCTCAGGAATCACATAGAACACCCCTGAGCGGATATTCATGCCGCGAATAGGCACTGCCTCCTTCACGGAGCGAATAATCGGCAATCCAAGCGGATTATCTGCCTGCAAAGGGACCAAAGCATCAATCAGCTTCTCCATCACATTCCTCCTATGTGCAGAGTCGGCGTCGATCTGCGGGCGGCGGGTAGGTTCGCTCGCCTGCTCTAAGTATACCACGATTTTCGCTCAATGTGCGGCTTAGGAACTTTTCCGTTTCCGTGCTTTGAGGTACTGCTCTTCCAGTTGCTCCAGCTGCTCTGGGGTGGGGCGTCGGATGGGTTCGGTGGGCGCGCGTTTTGTGGCGCGCGCTGGGGATGGCTTCGCTGCAGCGGTCGGCTTCGCCTGCCGCGCAGCAGGAGACTTGGTGGATTCCTTTAGCGGCAGGAGGTCGTCTTCGGCGAGCAAGGTGACATAGCGAAGGTGAAACGACTTCTCCTCGTCGGTGAGGCGGTTGCGCGCCTCTTCCGAGAGGGAGTTCAGCCACCGCTCGTGCATGCGGGTCTGCTGCTCGGCGTGCCGCTGGCGCACCGCTTCGGGCAAGCTCTCCAGATCGAGGTCGACGGCAATTTCCTGCGGGCTGTAGACCCTGAGGACGGTTCCGACAGCGTTCGCCAAATGAGGCGCGTAGCGCCCCTCTTGTGCCTCCTTGCCCTGCGGGTCGCGAGCGCGCACCTGCACCCGATCGCCTACCTTGAACTTCGGCATGGCGGTATTATACCCGTTGGGGTAGACTCTTGGCGTCTGTATGAGGCACGCGCTATGAAACCGAATGATGACTGTTGTTCGCTGCCTGAGGTATTCGAAGCGCTCCGGCGAGTTGCGCCTGATGCGCCGCTGTTGGCGTTGGGGCAGACGATTTTCTGGGACGAGCCGATGAAGCTCGCCCTGCTACACTGGCTCCCAACGATAGACCCGAAGCGCCGCATGCTGTTTGGCGTCCACGACACGGATTACTTCGCGCGAATGCGCACGCGCCACCTGCCGCGCGGAGCACAAGTGGTCGGCGAGTTCGTGCTGTTGCCCCACAATGACGGCACGACGCGCGCGCTCTGGTCGGCGGCGGGCGAGATTGCGCAACTGTTCGGCAGCGAGACGGTGCCGACGCTGAAGATGTTCGCACGGTATGGCGGGCAAGTGGCGCGGGTGGCAGACGCCTGCGCGGGAGAGGGCTTCGTTGACGCGCTCACGGAGGCGTGGGGCTGGCGCGGGCTGGCATCGCGCGATCCCGCGCCGCGCCCTGTGTGCGAAGTGCCCCTCTCGGCAGTCGCGCCCGCGCTCGACGCCCTGCTGGCGTTCGGGCTGGACGGCTCGTGCCAGATGCTCGACGACGCCGACGCGCGTGCCCGCGCTTGCGAGTGGGCATGGACGCTGCGCCAGCGCATCCAGCACTATGCCGCCGCGCACCCCAACGCCTCGCTGGCAGACCTGTATGTCGCGCTCTACCCTGAGTTGCTGGAGTCGCTTTATGGGGGCGCGCTGCCTGATGTGGTGGGGTTCACGCGCACGACGGAACTGCTGCGCTTCAACACGCGCACGGCAGGGCTGCCGCGCTTCGCGTTGGTGGACGCTTTCATAAGTCCTGCAACGCGCCGCGCTTGCGAGGATGCCTATAACGCTTCGGTCGCCGACTCGCCCATCTACACGCTCAGCGAGTTCGGCGAGGGCGCGCTGCCGTTTGACCTGCTCATTCCGCAGGTGGGGCGCGGCACGCTGCTGCTGACGGAACGCTATCTGGTCGTGCTGACGCCTGAACCGCAGATTGTGCGCCTGCCCGCGCCTGTCCGCGATGTGCATGCGCTGGCGCAGGTCGTCGAATCGCGCTGGGGCGACAGCTGCGTGCTGGTCGGCAAGGCAATTACGCTCGTGCCGATGCTGGCGCACGAGTTCGTGTTCGTGTTCAACGAGCGCGGCTCACCGTATCTGACGCGCACGGCGCGCTTTCTGGCGCAGTTGCAGGCAAGCGGGGTCGCTACGCACGTGTATCCGATACTGCGCCTGCAGTACCCGACTTGGGACGCGCTGGGCGCAGCGCAGTGCGTCAACCTGCGCTTGCCTGCACACCTCGCACGCGCGTGCGGTGAACCGACGCTCTGCTCCAGTGTGTTCGCTTCGCGCTGGCGTGCTCTCGTCGATGAGCAATCGCAGTTACTGGAACAGCTCGCGCGCGTGAATCGCCCACGCGATCTGATGGCGCTGCTTGCCGAGCGGGAAGGCGACTCATGGCGCGAACGACTGACAGACTACGACGCATGTCTGCGTGCGCTTGCCGAGACGGTCGGCGCACGCGCCGACGCGCTCCGCCAGCGGGCGCACGCCTTGCACGCCGAGCGACGCGCCCTCATCGCCCAGATTCAGCAGCAGCCGAAGCGGTTCAGCGAACTCGCGCCGCGCCTACAGATGCTCAAGGGGCAGATTCGCCACCTGAACGCCGAACGGAAGCAGGTCGGGCATACGCCCGACGCCGAGGCATTGCGAGCGCGCGTGCGCCAGTTGGAATGCGAGGCGGAACGGGCGCGACTGGAGCTTATCCGCGACGCCTACCTGACGGCGGAAGGGCTGCTACAGACGCACGCGCGACCTGCCGCGTGGTGGTTCCTGCTGATTGGGCGCGCGTGGTTCGAGGCCTGCATGCAGGGGCTGCAAGCGCGGCTGGAACCGCTAACAGCAACGGACTGATAAGTGCCCCGCAGCGGGGCTTCAACAACCCAAATGGGGGGAGCAGACACGGGGGACTGCTCCCCACAGAGACGCTGTCTTACACGGTTCAACCCTGTGCAGTCGCTTGGATGCGGGGGTAGCGCGGCGACTTGGGTCAGCGTAATCAGCGGTGTGTAGCCCCAAGCGTTCACATCCAGCGACAGCACATTCGAGATTTTGAGAACGCCAACAGATTCCGCCAGCGAGTTTGCGGTGGACATGCCCGCGATATACAGGTTCGCCCCGTCAAACGCGACATCGGACGCCAAGTCGCCCTGCTGTCCACCTGCGGGGAAGTACGACGAAAGGTCTACGCTCTTGAGGTGCCGAAACGACACCTGTGCGCTGGCGCTCATCAATGCGCCCGCCAGCGCAATGCCCAAAACAACCGTCGCTCGCTTCATCGCCATAATGCCTCCTTTCTGGAGAGTGCATCTATTATACCACAAGCTTATGAGGTTATGCAAGAGGTCTACCCTTGCATCTCTGCGCGTAGCACCTCGTGCTTGATAATCCCGATGTACGGCAGACCCCGATACTGTTGCCGCCAATCCAGCCCGTAGCCAACCAAAAACTCGTCAGGCGCGTCAAAGCCCTTGTAGGCGATGGGGATGTCGATCAGTCGTCGGTATGGGCGGTCTAAGAACACGCACACCTTCAGGCTGGCGGGCTTGCGCCGTTCCAAAGTCCTGTAAATATACGCCAATGTCAGCCCTGTATCTAAGATGTCTTCCACGATAATCACATGGCGTCCCGCGATGGGTTCGTCGAGGTCTTTGGTGATGCGCACCTCGCCCGATTGCGATTGCGCACCGTAGCTGGTGATGGCGAGAAAGTCCAGCGTGTGGGGAATGGTCATTGCACGGGCGAGGTCGGTTAGGAAGAACAACCCGCCCTTCATGACCGTGACCAGGTGGGGGTTCAGCCCCGCATAGTCGCGGTCAATCTGTTGCGCGATGCGTTTTACCTTGCGCTTGATTTTACGCTCATCGAGCCACACGCGCTGGATAATTGGCGGCAGCGTCGGCTCGGGCAGCGTTGCTGTCTGCACGACATCAATTGTACCCGATGGCTTTATTCCTCGAACAGATCGCCAACGCGCACAGCGAATTCGGGCAGCAGCGGCGCGCCGTGCAGGATGTCGTTCTCGTTCAACACTTCTACCGTAAAGTCAGCGCGATACCGATGCACCTGCTTGCGCTCAGGGAACAGCAGCCACACCTCCTGCGCGCCCGATTCGAAGTATTCCGCCATCTTCGCCAGCAGGTCGCTCAGTTGCTCGCTGGGCGACACCACCTCGACGGCGAGGTCGGGCGCGCCATCCACGAACCCTTCGGGCGCCTTGCCATCAGGTAGGCGGTCGGTGCGCATCACCGACACATCGGGCGAACGGATGTTGCCCTGCACCATGCGGAACCCTGTGCTGGAGTCGAAAAGCGACACTTCGCGTGGATTCAGTGCATAAAAGCGCCCTACCACGCCTGCTGTGATTTTCCCGTGTCGTCCGCCTGTAGGCACTTCGACAAGCCTCCCGTTCACCAGTTCGTATTTGCGTCCGTCGTCGGGCAGGCAGAGCAGGTCTGCCTCCGTCCAGCGGCGTTTGCGTTTCGGCTGTGTGCGCGTCTTCAGGGCTGGCATCGCGTATCACCTACGGTAAGGATACCCCGCGTACAAAAAAAGAGAGGCTCGGTTTGCGAGCCTCTGGCAGAGATGCTCTCTGGCTATGCGCTTTCTCACCACAAGCGCGCCAGATGCTTGGGACGACCCTTGCAGAGTCTATAGACGACGCATCTCTGCCTGTGTTCCGAGCCTTTTCAGTAATCTTCGGGCATTTCGCCGCGACGCCTGCCCATGCCGCCTGGGGGCGCAGCGGGTCCGCCCATCGGCGCGGTGGGTGGCGGGGCGGCTCCGAAACCACCTGTGGGTCCGCCCATCATCGGCGCGCCAGCCGCACCAGGCGTGGCAACTGCCGCCGACAGCGGGTCTTCAATCTTGCGTGCCAAACCATCCAAGTCGGGCATCTGCGGCGCGGGCAACGGCTGCGGCATCTGGTTGTTGCTAATCACCACCAGCACGATGAGCATCACCACGCCCAGCGCTATGACGCCTATCCCTATCGGATCCACACCCTTCTGCATATGTTCGCCTCCGAACCGTATTGTACCCAACGCCCATTCGAGTCCTAAGGCACGATTCCTGCAGGAGTTAGCGCGAAGGGGGCGAATTCGTCGGTGATGCACACCCAACCAGAGACTGTGTACACTCTGCCGATTGGTGATCCGCGTCGTCAGTACCTGCTGACCGTACAGCCCGATGCGATTATCGACACGCACCGCCGCCGTGCCGTGAGCCTGCACGAGATGGTGCGCCTGCTGGAGCCTGCGACCTTTATTCTCATCGGCGAGTTGCACGACAATGCCCAGCACCACCAGTTTCAAGCGCAGGTGATTGAAGCCCTTGTGCAGGCGGGGCGCAGCGTGATTGTCGGCATGGAGATGTTCGACCGCACGAAACAGCCCGTGTTGAACCTCTGGACGCTCAATCGGCTCAGCGAGGCAGAGTTTATCGAACAGAGCGAGTGGCGCACGCAGTGGGGGTTCGATTTCGCGCTGTACCGCCCCATCTTCGAGGTGGTTTACCGCCATCGGCTGCGTCTGGTAGGGTTGAATGTGCCGCGTGCGCTTGTACGCCAAACGGCGCGTGGGGGCTGGCAAAGTATCCCCGAATCGGAGCGCATGGGCATCCCCGATCCTGACCTTAGTGTAGAGGCACACCGCAAGCTGTTCTACGCGCTGCTGGGGGGCGGGCATCCCACAGGACAGCCAAGCGATGACAACTTCTACGCTGCGCAGGTGGTGTGGGATACGGCGATGGCGGACAGCGCGCTACGCTACTTGGAGCGCACGGTGCCCTCGCCACGCTTGGCGTTCGTAATCCTGGCGGGGAACGGGCATGTGATGTACGATGTGGGCATCTCGTTGCGCTTGCGGAAGCGCTCGCCGCTTATGACGCGTGTGATTGTACCGTTGCCGCCCAGCGCTCAACCCATGCAGGTGCGCGCGGCGCTGGGCGACTTCGTGTGGCTACCCCGCGCGTAGCCGTCGCAGCGCCGCACGCGCAACCGCCTCCGCAGGAGGCATCACAGGCTCGCGAAACACGGCACACGGAAACAGTGCCTTGAACGCACGCCGGAACGTCGTGCGGAAGATGTGGCTCTTGAACATCCCGCCCGTCATCGCGACGGTGAACTCGTCGTCGCGTTCGAACAGTTTCATGGCGCAGGCGAGCGCGTCGCGCGCCAGTTCCCTACCCGCCTGACGCAAGATAACTTTCGCCCGTATGTCGCCCGCGCGTGCGGTATCCGCCACATGCGTGGCGAAGGCGGCAACCGTATGGCGCGGCACGCCTCGCTCGTAAAACAGCGGCACGAGTTCGCGCAGGTCGTGCACGCCGAAGTAGCGTTGTACCGCCTCCACCAGCGCGGTTTCGCGGTCGCGTCCGTCCCACGCGCGCACGGCGGCGCGGATTGCGCGCAAGCCGACATCATACGCGCTGCCTTCGTCGCCCAGCAGCGCGCCCCAGCCGCTCATGTGTACCCTTAAATTGTCGTCCACGAACCCGCCAATCAGCGCGCCCGTGCCTGCGACCACCGCCACCCCGTGCGCTGTCTCGACGCCCGTGCTGAGCATCGCCATGCGCGACTCTTCGATCGGATAAGCGGGTGGTTTGCCCAGCCGTTGGAGAACCCAGTCCCAGTTGGCGCGTGTGCCCGCCACACAGTAGCCCAGCGCCAGCACGGGCGCGTCGATGCCCTGTAGCGCACTGTTCAGCGCGTCCTCGAACGACTGTCGCTGCGTCGCCTCGTCCACAAAGTTCAGGTTTGCGGGACCGCCCTCGGCGTATGCCAGCCGCTCCCCTTGCTCGCTCAGCACGGCGCAGCCCGTTTTGGTGCCGCCGCCCTCCAGCCCGACAATCACGCCCATCCGCATGATTATACTTGCCCGCACAATTTCGGGAACCTTTTCGGGCTGTTGGCAGTATCATGGTATATCCCATACCAGAAGTGAGGAGGATAACCACGATGACGACGGTCAAGGAGAAGGTGCGCGTTAACGACACGGAGTTCGAGATCGAGCTGAAGCCTGTGTTGCCAAACACGACGAACGATCCGATGGTGCTGGACCAGCCGTTGCCGACGCCCGACGAGGTGCTGGAGCGCGTCCCTGCGGTTGAGCGACTACCACGCTGGGAAGATGGGGGGTGCTAAATGGACGCGCGCCTGAAGCGTATTCAGTACGAGGTCGCGCTGGCGGCGTTGCGCTACTCGCGCACTCACAGCGCGGACTTCGACGACGAAGCGGGCAGCTGGGTAATGATCAAGGATTTCCCCCTACCCGAAGGCTACAACTACGAGACGACCGACATCTTGGTGCTACTGCCGCCAAACTACCCGCAAACGCCGCCCGACTGGTTCTATGTGGACGACAACCTGCGCCTTGCCGACGGACGCCGACCCAGCCATGTGTTCTACCAGCAGACGACGCACGACCCGAACACGCGTCTTGTGAATCGCGCTGAAGAGAAGCCCCCACAAATGAAGGGCTGGACGGGGTGTTGCCTGCATATCCGCTCTTGGCAACCTGCGGCGAACCCCGTGGAGGGACACTCGTTGCTGAGTGTGTGTGAGCTGATTCGGGGCGCACTGGAACGCTGGCGCAAGCCCCCTGTGTCTGAGATTGTAGACGATGATCTGTTCGCCTAAATGGCGCTACCGCCCTGTCGCTGGGGTGTCCGAGTTGGGCGCGCCGAGCGACTGGGCAATGCGCTCCAGCTCGGTTTTCGGCAAGCTGCCCACGATGCCGAACCAATAATCGCCATCCCGCCAAAAACGGGCATGTGGTGGTTCGTGTCGCTGCTTACCGCCGAACGCTTTGAGCTGCATTTTGTACGCTTGGAAGATGGAGAATCGCGCGCTGGGTGCGCGATACTGTAGCACGACGACTTGTCCTAAGGAGCGCGGCTGAACTATGACGCGCTCCAGCTTCGCGCCTGCAGGCAGGTAGCTCGGCGTGCGGATGGGAAAGCTCACCGCGCGTTGCGCCTTCTCTACCGTCTCGTAGACGCCGCCCAACGGGCGCACGCTCACATCGGGCGGCAGCGCGAACAGCTCAGGCGACAGGCGCGGGTTCAGCTCTAAGCGCGTGAGTTCCATACGCATCACAGGCGCATCGTCGCGCAGGGCAATCTCACGCTTGAGCGCAAGTCCTGTCTCTTTGTCAAGCCACAGGGTCACGGTAGCGGGGAACATCGGGCGCGGCGGCGCATCGCGTTGCAGCGTAGGGCGCGCGAGCCTTAGGCGCAACACCACGCAGCTGCGTCCCAGCACGGTGGCGTCAGGCAGCGTCTCCGCCAACACCACCCCGCGCTGAATAAGCGCAATCGCAGTCTTGAGCAACTGCGCGCCCTGAACGGGCATGTAGGGCATCTCGAACGCCTCTTTCGCGTTCGGGCGCATCACGAGCCAGCGTCCGCCACGATAGAGGAGCACCTCGCCCTGCCGTTCGGGGGGCGCAAGAATCTCGATGCGCTCAGCGCGTATGCCTTGCCGCCAGAACCGTTCCTCGATGCGCTGCACCCTGCGCCCTGCGATGATCTCTACCGTGCGCGCGCCTGCCACCGTGAGCGTCTCTTCCGCCTGCTGAGCGCGCTGAAGCCACTGCACAGGGCTCTCCTGCGCCCAGCTCAGTGTCCACAGCAACGCGCTTAGCAGAAAGATGGCTCTCATCGGGTGTACCCTGTGGTGATAAAGTAGCTCGGCGTCGGCGAGGGCGACCAATCCGCCACTTCCAACTGCTCGTGTAGCTCTACCAGCGACTCGGTCAAGTCCTCTGGGGCAATCCCATAGGATGGAGCCGTCTGTGGCGTTTGCCAGCCCCACCACACGGCAGCGACCAGCACTCCCAGTGCAGGCGCAAGGGCGACGCGCCACCACTTACGCGCCCAGTCGAAGCGCGGGCGGGCAGGTGCAGCAGCAATTCGGCGGCGTACTTGCTCCGAAAGGTTCGCTGGTGCGCGATGGCGCGGCAACGCATGCAGGGTGCGATAGGTCGCCTGCGCCGCTGCCAACTGACGCTGGCAGCGCGGGCACGCCCTCAAGTGTTCCTCGAATGCCCGCGCATCAGGCAACTGCCCCTCGATGTACGCCCACATCTGCCGCTCAAAATGCTCGCAACGCATCACAATCACCTCACTTGGTGCCCCGTACCCGTGCCGACAGGGGCGCATCGTCCAAATACGCTGCAACAGCCTTTTGGATCTGCGTGCGGGCATGGTTCAAACGCGACTTGACCGTGCCGATAGGAATGCCCAGCACGCGCGCGATCTCCTCGTAAGAGAGTTCCTCGACATCGTACAGCAACAACACGGTTTTCAACTTCGGTGAGAGTTTGCCGATAGCGTCTTCGACGACCGCTTCCAGCTCGCGGTTCAGCGCCGCTTCCAGGGGGTTCGGCGTCTGCTGGTCGGGAAAATCCCACGCGCAAGGCTCGCCCTCCTCGTCTTCCCCCTCCGAGTAGGAAACTGTCTGCACACGCCGCGCCCGCCGACGCTGATGGTCTATGCACAGGTTTGTCGCGATGCGGTACAGCCAAGTGCCCAAACTCGCGCGCCCATCAAACTGGGGTAGCCCCTGATACGCACGCAGAAAGGTCTCCTGCACAAGGTCTTCCGCGTCCGTCGCGTTGCCCACCATGCGCAAAATGTAATTGTACAAACGGTCAGCGTACAAGCGCATAATCTGCTCGAACGCCGCCTCATCCTGCGCTTTGGCGCGCTCTACAAGCTGTGCCTCAATAGAGAGGGTGTCCACCGCGATAGAACTCCCGCTTAAGGATACCGTCTCGCGGAGCATCGCACAACTTTAGACGCCTCGAACACGCACGAGTTCAGTTCCAACAATTCGCCTCAAAGCAGGCGATTGCAAGCGAATGTACGCATACGGCTGTCGCAATCAAACTGCACGCATGCGTTAGCTAATGTGTTGAAACCGTACCTGTGCGTTACACAAACGCCTCGAACACGCTCCCCCCAGACGCAATTTTCAGGCATTCTCGCGCGGGAATCTGCATCCGTTTCTCAAGAAAACCTAAAAGAAAACCTAAAAGTCGGTGCGTTTGGCACGAAAGTTGCTGTGAGAGAGTTCGGCGGGAATCGTTGTTGTAGAGGCTGGAGTTCAAGGAGGAGCGACATTGCCTGAGTTCGGCGTGTTATTGGTGGAGGATGAAAGGTTGCTTGATCGCGTCGTGGCGGATGCGCTGCGCACAATCGGCGTCCCGTGCGAAACGGTGAGTTGCGAGGAAGAGGCGGTGCGGCGGCTCACGGAGCGACGCTACGATTTGGTGATTTCCGACCTACGGATTCAGCGCGGTTCGGGTGTGAATGTGTTGCGCCATGCACGAGCGCTGTACCCCGACCTCCCCGTGATTGTGGTGACTGCCTACGCTGCCGACGAGGATGTGTATCGTGCGCTTGCGCTGGGTGTGGACGCGCTGCTGTATAAGCCGTTCGACATTGACACGCTGCTGAACACGGTGCGTGCGCTGCTGGCGCGGCGTGCGCCTACGGCTTACGCCGCTGTGCAGATGCCTGCGGACGCGCCTCGCGAGGTCTGCTGGCTCGCAGTGGGCGCGTTGGCGACGCTCCGCGCCGAGTCGCACACGGCTCTGGGGCGGGTGCGGCACGCGGACGAGATGTTCCTCAGCGTGCGCACCGAACGGCTTGAGCCGCCCCACCCAACACGCTGGACGGTGGAGTGGATAGGCAGCGACGCGCTCTACCAGTTTGAGGCGCGTGTGATTGAAGCGACCACCGAGGGGGGCGACATGCTGTGGGTGCTGCGCCTACCGCGCCTGATTCGGCGTCTCCAGCGGCGACGCCACCCGCGCGTGCCCGTGTCGGGCAAGGCATTCGTGTCGGTCGCGGGCAGGCTGCAGCGCGCCATCGAGGCGGAGGTGATTGACCTCAGCGAGGGCGGCGTGTGCCTCGTGCTTGCCGAACCGCCTATGCGCGGCGCGACACTCCACCTCGAAGTGCAGGCGCAATCAGAAGCGGGGCAACTTCAGTTCCAAGGCGAGGGCACAGTGCGCTCCATCGTCGCGTTCACACAACAGGGCGCGCCGCGCTACCGAGTCGGCGTGCAGCTCCAACGCTTGCCTGCCGACGCCGTGCAGCGCATCCGCCAGCTGCACAGGGCGCGCCTTGTACCCCCGTAATTTATACAGGCAACTCGCACTTCTACGATATTTCGCCAAACCTCGCAAATTTGCAGAGAGCGTCGGTTTATGTTTCGCCGACAATCCCCCTCGACGCGCAACACGGGGCTCGACGGAACGACGCCCCCGCGCGTCGGAAATCTCACAGTCAGGGAGGATGGAACGATGAGTCTACGCATCAACACTAATATATCAGCGCTGAACGCGCTGCGCAATGTGGAGCGTGCGTCCGAGGGCTTCGGACGATCGATTGAGAAACTCGCTTCGGGACTTCGCATCAACCGCAGTGCCGACGACCCAGCAGGCTTGATTCGCTCGGAAGACCTGCGCGCTCAGATTGCAGGCTTGGAACAGGCGATTGCCAACTCGCAGGACGCGATGAACCTGATTAAGACCGCCGAAGGCGCGTTGGAGGAAGTGCATAACCTCCTGCGCAGCATGCGCCAACTCGCTGTTGCTTCAGGCAACACGGGAACCAACGATATGACCGCCCTGCAAGCGAACCAGAACCAGATTCGCTCGGCGATTGAGAGCATCAACCGTATCGCAGCGCAGACCCAGTTCGGCACGAAGAAGCTGCTCGACGGCTCGGCAGGCGTGAGCGCAGTGGTGACCGACTTCACCCGCGTGGGCGGGCTGTTCTTCGGTGGCTCGGTATTCGGGAGCGTTGGCGCCTCTGCGCCGCGGGAGTACGCGCTCGGCACAGGCGTCATCACCATCGATGTCACGCAAGCCGCCACACGCGCTCTAATAAGCGGCGATCGTGACTATTCAAGTGCCACATCGATTATTCAAACCTCCGCAACCGTCGTGATTAACGGCGTGAGCTTCTCCGTGCAAGCAGGTACCACGACTCTTCAGAGCTTCGTGGATCAGATCAACTCGCAAAGCAGTGTCACAGGGGTCGTCGCGGAGCTGTATACCAGCGGTGGTAATACCCGTGTCCGCCTCCGTGCCGTGGAGTACGGCGCGAACTTCTCGGTCAACCTCAACGACCAGCAGAATATTCTGCTTGCGTCAGCAACCTCTGCAAGTGCCACAGGTCAGAACGCCACTGCCACTGTGCAGGTGAAAGATGTGGACGGGAACACGGTGTCCGTCTTGTTCACAGGCGGCGTTTCTCGAGGCGATTCGGGCTTGCGCCTCACCGACGCTAAAGGCAATGTGATTCTACTGAATGAGGCAGGCAACGATACCGCCATCGACACCGCAGTGGTCGGACGCACCGCAGCGGGACAGCTCGAGTTCCAGATTGGCGCGAACGCGGGTCAAGTCGCGCGCTTCTCCATCAACAACATGCGCTCCGACAAGCTCGGCACAGGCGTCGTCGCGGGCAAAAGCCTCGCGGATATCGATGTGACCAAGACGGGCGGCGCCGAGGAAGCGCTGAAAATCATCGACGCTGCCATCCAGCAGGTCTCTAAACTGCGCGGCAACATGGGCGCGTTCCAGAAGAACGTCCTCGAGAGCAACATGCGCTCGCTGTCCGTCGCGAAGGAGAACCTGACGGCGACCGAGTCCGCTATCCGCGACACCAACTTCGCCGAGGAGATCAGCCGCTTCACGCGCTTCCAGATTCTCCAGCAGGCGGGTATGTCGGTGTTGGGGCAGGCGAACTTCGCGCCGCAAGCCGTGCTGCAGCTCATCCGATAAGCCTCCTTTCGGCGAATCGGGTACACTAACAGCGGGGGGTCACGGCGACCCCCCGCTATTTTGTACCGAAGGAGGTATTGCGAATGACTTACGAGTACGCGATTTTGGGAGCGGGTATGCAAGGTCCCGCCGTCGCCTACGATTTGGGACGGTTCGGGGACGCCGAAGCAATTTATTTAGCCGATATAGACGAGACGCGAGCCACACAAAAAGCGGCGTGGGTGAACCAACTGCTGGGGCGCGAGCTTGTCTACCCAAAGCGTGTGGATGCCACCGACGAGAAGCAAGTCCGCGCCTACTTCGAGCAAGCGGATGTGGTCATCAGCGCGGTGCCTTGGCAGATGAATATGCGCCTAATCCAGCACGCGCTGGAGGTCAAGCGCAGTTTTATCGACATGGGCAACGATCCCGAATGGTTCTGGTACGAGTTCCGCAAGCGCGACGAGGAGGCGAAGAAGGCGCACATCGCGCTTGTGCCCGACTGCGGGCTTGCGCCCGGCATGGTGAACCATCTGGGGCTGTATTGCATGGAGCAGATGGACGAGTGCCACGAGATACGCCTGCGCTGCGGCGGGCTGCCCCAGCGCCCCATCCCGCCGATTGGCTACAAACTGGTGTTCAACATGATTGGTGTTATCTCGGAGTACATGGGTAAGGCGTTGACCCTGCGCGACGGAAAGCCGCACTATGTGCCGACGATGGAGGACATCGAGACGCTCGTGATTGAGCCGTTAGGCACGCTGGAAGCCGCATCGACTTCAGGAGGCACTTCTACCGCGCCCTATACACTACAGGGTAAGGTGCGCGAGTATGACTATAAGACGCTGCGCTATCCCGGACACTGGGCAGCAATGCGCGTCCTGCGCGACTTGGGCTTTTTCGACGAGCAGCCGATAGAGCTAAACGGCGTCCACATCAGCCCGCGCGAAATCGCCGCGAAAATCATCCCGCCGCATATCGACTTCCCCGACGAGAAAGACCTTGTGGTGGTCTATGTCTACAGTTCGGGCATCAAAAACGGCGCGCCTTACTCAGTGAGCCTCCAGTTCGTGGAGTACCACGACGACGCGACGGGTTTCACAGCGATGGAACGCTGCACGGGCTTCGCCGCGTCGATTATCGCGATTGGCGTCGCGAAGGGGGTCGTACCACGTGGGATCGTGCCCTACGAGCAGTCCATGACAGGGCATCAGTTCGTCGCAGAGTGGCTCAAGCGCGGCTTCACCCTGCGCGAGACAATCAGCCACCAGCTCAGCGGGTAGCCTTGCTACTCGCCGAGCCAAGGGTGCATAGAAGAAGCGCACAGCAAGATAGACATGGAGCTTTTGAACGGGCGTGGCGACCGCGCATCACTGGGTACGGGCGCGGTTCCCACGCCCTGGTCTCAGGTTATCCCCACCGCATTTCTGGACGACCCCAAAAAACACCGTAGCTATTTGCTCCCTCCTTAAGGTTCCTCTCCCCGAAGCGGAAGGAATCTACCGCGGGGGCATCCATGTGCGGGTATAATCTGTGGGTATGCGCACCATTTGGTTGTTGGGGCTGCTCACGATGGTTTGTGTGGGCGCAGCCCAAGGGGTTAGCTCAAGCGCGTCGCCCACAGACGCGCGCCCATCGGAAAGCGAAACGCTAATCACTGCCGACCCGCCCTACTACTCGCTCAAGCAACTCAAGCAGTGGATTGAACGCGAGAAGCAACAGGCGAAGGCTCGCGTGAAGGCACTCGAAGAGTCGGGCGCGCCGTTAGACCCCGCCAAACGCCACAAACTGGAAGAGGGTCCCGAATACTTGGAGGCGCTGTGGGACTACCTGTATGT
>Ga0079995_1101726_pt1 | contig 16146 bp, 12 predicted proteins | sample FaiFalFF_MnMetaG_2_FD_69198 | JGI IMG/M metagenome (GOLD analysis project Ga0079995, IMG submission 69198) | Freshwater microbial communities from Yellowstone National Park, Wyoming, USA - Fairy Falls C (FF_Mn_C) (SPADES assembly) (version 4) | ecosystem: Environmental > Aquatic > Freshwater >...
CGCTCCGTGGCTTAGCGAGCAACCCTGTCTTAGCTAGGCTTTCTGGAATAAGATCTGAGTATCTTATACTTTTAGTGTGGATGCTTGCTGGAATGATGGCTTCCCTAGGAGGAACTTTGAGAGCTGCGGACACTAGAATAATACCCGAGCTGGGGGTTGAGGTCTTACTTCCTATGTTCGCCGTCTCAATACTTGGTGGTATAGGAAGTATTAGCGGAGCTTTCACTGCCGCTTATGTCCTTGGTCTTGCCGAGAGCTTGGGGGTTGTTGCCCTGAGTGCACTTGGGTTATCAACAGAATATAAGGTGTTGATAGCCTTCGTGGTGCTAGTTGTAACGATAATCGCCCTTCCCACCGGTCTTAGTTCGGTAATCTCGAAAGAGAGGGTTAGATATGACTAACATAATGCCGTTCATATTAGATGGGTTAATCGTAGCAGGATATTTCGCAATACTAGCACTCAGTCTCAACATGGAATACGGATACTCGGGGCTGATAAATTTTGGTAAAGCAGCATTTTTTGCATTAGGAGCCTATACGTCAGCTATACTAACCACAAATGGATATCCAGCATTCTTGGGTGTTGTTGTGGCTATGATCGTAGCTGGGCTAGGTGGCCTAGTCATATCAATTCCTGCCATCAGGGTGAGAAGCGACTACTTGGCCATAATCACTCTAGTATTTGCAGAGACGATTAGGGTTATTCTAAAGAACGAGAGCTGGCTTGCAGGAGGGGTTTTAGGTATAAGAGGAATACCACCAATGATAGATTTCAGGAATGTATCATATGAAATACATCTTATTATTCAGGCCTTTATCGTGATGACTCTTTTTACCATCTTCGCCATTGTTGGATGGCTACTAACTAATTCACCCTTCGGCAGAATACTCCGAGCTATTAGAGAAGATGAGCTTGCATCAAGTGTTTATGGTAAAAACAACATTTCTGCTAAGGCAGTTGTCTTGGGCTTAGGCTCTTCTATTGCTGGAGCAGCTGGAAGTTTTTACGCCCAATATATTGGTTTCGTTTCACCAGACCTGTTTATACTGGCAATAACACTACAGATCTGGATTATGAGTATACTAGGCGGACCCGCCACCATCATGGGAAGTTTCGTAGGGGCCTTGGTAGTTATTTCCATAAACAGGGGCACGCGTTTATTGAAGGATTTTCTTAACCTTCCATTAGACGCCAACAATCTAATGTTTATACTAACAGGAGCTTTGTTGATAATAGTTGTGATCTTCAAACCTACGGGTATCCTTAAGGAGGGAAGAGTTAAAAGTGTTAGATGACATTGAAAGCATTCTCGAGACTAGGAATGTCAGCCTTAGCTTCGGTGGGCTTAAGGCCGTTGATAATGTTAGCCTTAGAGTTTGTCGCTCTAAAATCTTTGGGCTTATCGGGCCTAATGGTAGTGGAAAGACCTCATTGTTCAATCTTATTACAGGAGTCTATAAGCCAACTTCAGGACGTATAATATTCGAAGCAAGAGATATTACGGGCTTGCAGCCTCATCAGATATATAGGTTGGGGATCGTTAGAAGCTTCCAGTATCCACGAGTTTTCTTCAAGATGACACTATTGGATAACCTAATCTTTGCGGCTAGGGAGCAACTGGGTGATAATCCGTTGGTTGCGGTTTTTATGAGACGGAGGTTCCAAAGACAAGAGCGACAGTTGGTCGATAAGGCCATGGAGATATTAGAGAAGCTGGGGTTGTCGGAATACGCTGACAGGTATCCTAACGAGCTTTCCGGAGGTCAGCTAAAGCTTCTGGAGCTTGGTAGAGCTTTGATAGCTGAACCTAAACTTCTGCTGCTGGATGAACCAGCTGCCGGGGTAAGTCCAATATTGGTTTCAAAGATATTTGAAACAGTAACACATTTTAGGGATGTAGCCGGACTTACCGTCTTCGTTATAGAGCATAGACTTGACGTAGTAAAGGAGTTTACAGACTGGATCTACATGATGTATAGGGGCCGTCTATACTTAAGCGGCACCCCCTCTCAGGTTTTATCGGATAGGAGGCTCATGTCGGTTTACTTGGCGGAGGAGAGCATCGTTGACGAGGCTTGAAGTGAGAGGTTTAAGGGCCGGGTATGGAAAGGTAGAGATAATCCACAATATTGACTTAATGCTTGGCGATGGAGAGATAGTGTCCATTATAGGCCCCAATGGGAGTGGGAAATCAACATTACTTAAAAGTATCGTCGGACTTGCACGTGTTTTCGGAGGAAGTATTATGCTTGATGGGCTGGAACTGGTGGGCCGCAGCACAGAAGATATAGCTAGGGCAGGGATAGCTTTCACACCACAGGTGGATAATGTATTCACCAATCTTACTGCAGACGAAAACTTGGAGCTAGGAGGATATAACATAGCCAATAAGAATATTCTTAAAGATAGAATGAGGGAGATGTATGAAATTTTCCGCGAGATAGAGTCTATTAGACAAAGGAAAGCAGGTCTTATGAGTGGTGGTGAGAGGCAGATGCTGGCTATAGCAAGAGCAATGATGGCCGGTCCTAAGATTTTGATGCTTGACGAGCCTACCGCCAACCTCTCACCAAAGACAGTTACTTCTTTAGTCCAAAAGATCAAAGATATTAGAGACAGCGGAGTACCCGTGATCATTGTGGAACAGAATGTGAAGTTTGCCCTTGAGTTAGCTGATAGAATATGCGTATTGGTATCAGGTTTTAAGACCTATGAGGGAAGTCCTAGAGATTTGATGAAATTGGATCTTCAACAAGTTTTTCTCGGTTTAGGGACTAGAAAAACTGAGTAAAAATTACTTTAATGCTATCGAATGGACTAGTTCATCTAAAAGCTGGCATTATTTCTCGCCCTACAAATTTTATTGTTTTTAATACATCGGGTCCAAGTGGTGGTCCTATACTGACTTGTTAAAACCTGATACCTCGAGATTCCTTAGCTGGTTAATAATTCTTGCTTCTCTCCGTGAAAGTTCAATTTATTGCAATGTTAAATATTTGTTCATCGACTAGCTCTAGAGCCTTTTCGTATCTTCCTTTTTCTATGGACCCCTCTCAAAACTATTTAGGCCTCCTTCTTAATTCATTTTGTATAGGGTTTAGGATCCTTGATTACAAGTGAGAGGTCATTAAGCCTTTACTTCCCCCTAAGACTCGGGGTTGGTAGGACTAGAATTGGGAATAGGATGGTCTCGAACGGCATACTGTATTCAGGCAAAAGAAGGCATACAACCAATACAACCTAGATTGAGAAGATATGAGGTTTTGAATCGGGTTCTATATGTCTATGTCCTGGTTTGTATCCCTATTCTTTTACGCATGTTCTGGATTACATCCTTGATTGGGTATCTGGGCTGTTTAGGTCTAACAACTATCCATTGGATGAGAAGGCTTATTCTGTTATGTTCCATGCTGCTGGTTTAAGCCTTAGGGATATTTCTGAGAGATACTGTGTAACTATGGCTTCAAGTGTTAGGAGATGGTTCCATAGATTCTCTAGGTTATTCTCTGGAGAGGGTAGGTTTAGGGATTCTGTAGCGGTTGATGAGAGAGTGATAAAGCCTCAAAACACATGTATGGTCTGCTGTAGACGCGGACTCCAGGGAAGATTTTAGCCATATACACCTCATGGAGCAAGAACATACTCATCGCCATGAAGTTAGATAGATGTATTAACGAACCTCATGATAATGGTCGATAGAGGTCCATGGTTAGGTAGGCTCTAGAAAGACTTATTCTGAAGTACTAGTACCAGAGGTTCGAATTAAGGAATAGGGTTAATAAAGACTCTTTAGATACCTAATGATGAAGACTACGAATCAACCATAGCAATGATCAGAAACCTCAAGCTATAAGCCTATTCACAATATACTTCAGGCCGCGAGGGCAGGGAGGTGAGCAAAAATGCTTATTTGGATACCATCACAAGATTTAGAAATATCTTTATAAGGAGGGGAAGGTGAATATTACAAGTAATGAGAAAAAGTGGTGTTTCAAATACAGTGACCACGATTTTGGCCGTTGTTCTATTATTAATTGGCTTAGCTGGCGGATACCTTATCAGCAGTACAGTTAGTATGTCACCTACAGTCGTTACAAAAACGGCTTTTGTAACCGTGGGCGGGACTGTGACGGAGAGAATAACTATAACCACGGCTGTAGCACAGCCAACCGGACCACCGCTCAAAATAGGTATGACAATATCTAAGGATGGACTATTCGCTCCGCTAACTTCTGGTTATGAAGCATTTAACCGTGAATGGTTGAATTGGGTCAACAATGTAAGGAAGGGAGTGTATATAAGAGAACTTGGAGTAAGAGTCCCAGTAGAAATAATCATGTATGACGATAGAAGTCAACCAGACTTAGCTATCCAGCTTTATACCAAACTGGCAACAGAAGACAAGGTACATATTCTGGTCAGCCCATACAGCGCCGACATAGGTATCCAGTTAATTCCTACAGTGGCTGAGAGGTTTAGGGTCCCAATGATAATGGCAGAGGCCAGCACTAAGGACATGTGGAACAAAGGTTACAAATATGCAGTTACATCCATGGTGCCGTATTGGGAGGACAATGAAAATGGCTGGGCTGCAACCTATTTCGACATGTTAGCTAAAACGAAGTGGGCTAAAACAATAGCCTTCGTAGGTTGGGATATAACGTGGGCGATAGATACTTACAATAGCGGAAAATCACTGGCAAGAAAGGCTGGATTGCAGATAGTTTACGACCAACTCTTGGCTCCGGGAACAACAGATTTTTCAGGGGTTATTCGTGAGCTTAGAACAGTAAATCCAGATGTTGTATACTTGGCAATGTTTGGACCAGTTAACGCTTTATTCATAAAACAGGCAGCTGAGGCAGGCTTTAAACCAAAGGAGTTTCATGTCATCGAATACGGTGCGGGTTTTGTAAAAAGTCTCGGACCGCTTGCGGAAGGTGTAACAAGCGACATATTCTGGACACCATCATTCAAATACTACCAGTCAAATCTTTTAAATGAATTAATGACCAAGGCCGGACTTAGCTGGGTAGACTGGCAGTGGACAGAACTGAGGATGATTATCTTCCAAATGATAGTATCTGCTGTAGAGGATGCCGGGAAATTGGACAGAGAGGCTATAAACGACGCTCTCCATAGGCTCCAGATCATGACGGTAAGCGGTCCGTTGATAATAGGTCCACAGGGTTACGGCAACATAGGTCTGGTCACCATACAAATTCAAAACGGGCGCATTCAAACTGTCTGGCCACAACATCTAGCTAATGCCACTTATATTCACCCATAATCTAAAAAATTAAAAAATGTTTAATCCTATTCTTGTAGTCGAATCGGTGATAGATGGTTTAGTTTTGGGAGGAATTTACACGCTAATATCTTTAGGTTTGTCGTTGATTTATGGAGTAGCGGGTGTCCTCAACATTTCGCATGGAGACATGGTCATGCTTGCTGGATTATTAACATTTTTTATTACTAATGCTATCGGTCAACAATCAATGGGTATAACCATAGCATCCTCAGGAATTATACTGTTGTTTCTTATTGTTGGAATTTTACTTTACTATGGTTTAATAAAACCCTTAACAAAAAGAACAAAGCAGGAGCTTTTAATCGGCGCAATCCTTGTGACAATAGGGTTGTCATTCATAGTACAGGATTTAGCAGCAACAGCTTTCGGAACATTACCCCGAAGCATATACATAGGTTTTGAGCCAATCAAGGTAGGTGAGTTAGTGGTCCCCTTTTTCCGGCTTGTAACTTTTATCATAATTGTAATCACAGCAAATTTCTTATGGTTTTTTCTTAAGAAAACATTTACAGGTATGGCAATGAGGGCTGTGACAAACAACAGAGAGATGGCATTATCATTGGGGATACCAATACATGGTACGTCGGCCGTGACATTTGGTGTTGGTGCGGTTTTGGCTGCATTAGGTGGAATTCTATACCTAGCTAACGGTTTTCCCATAACACCTTTCATCGGGCTGTCCTTAACAGTAAAAGCTCTTACGGTGATAGTAATAGGTGGTACTGGAAAGCTCATTGGTACAGTTATCGGAGGAGTGGTATTAGGAATTGCTGAAACTTTAACAGGTACTGTAATATCCTTTTACTGGGCTCCAGCAATATCAATCTTACTATTGCTTATTGTGCTAATGATAAAACCTAAAGGAATTTTAGGCGAATAATTATGAGGAGTGTTAAATACGCGTTAATCGTTGCGGGGTTTGTCTTTGCGGCTTCCCTTGGTATATTGGCACCCACCTATTATGTAAGTCTATTAACGTTTATGTTGCTTTACGGCATTTTAGCACTGAGCTACGACATTATGGGTGGGTTGACAGGATACATGAACCTCGGCCATATAATATTTTATGGGATCGGAGCTTATGTCTTCGCTCTTACCGTTAATTCCTTCCATAATGTCGTCGGATCATCATATTTACCATCAATTCTATTTCCTGCATTTGTTATGTCGATGATAACAACAGGGTTAGTTGCACTATTACTGAGCTATCCGCTCTTTAGATTGAGAGGATTTTATTTTGCAGTTGCTAGCCTTGGTTTAATAAGTTTTACTAATCTATTATTTAGTTCACCTGAATTGGCGCCCATAACGGGTGGGTTTTCTGGAATAACATTAATTAGCAGCGTCGCGAAACTAACTTCACCACAGCTTTCATATTATCTGGCGTTAGGATTTTTCATCATAACTGGTACGGTACATTTTCTTTTGCGAAGAAGCAGAGTTGGGTTGAATCTAAAATGTATAAAAGAAGACGAAGAAATATCTGAGACCTCTGGAATTAACACCTTCAGAAATAAACAAATAGCATTAGTATTCAGTGCTATGTTAGCTGGTATTGCTGGCGGATGCTATATGTGGTTTCAAACATATACTAACCCAAGATTTGTTTTTTCCGTAGAATTTGCATTTCTTCCTATCACAATTGCTTTGTTAGGCGGATCAGGAACTTTTATAGGCCCGCTAATAGGCGCTATAATCTTTACCATTGTCTACCAACTTCTAGTGGTAAATTTACCGTCTCTTACTAAGCTTATACTTGGACTCGTTTTAATAGGGGTTGGTATGGGCGCTTCTCGCGGATTAATGGAAATTTACAGTCTAATACTTAGGCGCCGAGATAATACTTCCTAATGCTTTCATCTCGCAAGAATTCGTCACTTCCACCCTTGACTCTTATTCTACCAGCCTCCAGCAAATAAGCACTGTCGGCTATTTTCAGAGCTCCCACAACATCCTGCTCTACTAAAACAATGCTGAACTTTAAATTAACAAGTTGATTAATTATTTCGTAGATTTTACTCACCATTATAGGTGAAAGTCCTGTGGAAGGTTCATCCAATAACAATAACTTCGGGTTTGACATAAGAGCCCTCGCTAGGACAAGCATTTGTTTTTCTCCTCCACTCAATGTAGATGCAAGCTGAGTTTTCCTCTCAGCAAGTACCGGAAAGACATCATAGATAAACTTTAAACGATCTTTAACATATGAGCTGTCTTTTTTAACAAAAGCACCTAAGACAAGGTTTTCATAAACTGTCAGGTTTGTAAGAACACCAGTTCCATTTGGTACATAAACCAGTCCTCGCCTAATTATTTCCCAAACCGGGGTGTTTTTTATTTCTACTCCATTAAACTTTATTGTACCTGTTATTGGCTTGACTATTCCAGCTATTGTTTTTAGAAGTGTTGTTTTCCCCGCACCATTTGGACCTATTATTGCCACTACTTCTCCTTCTTTAACGGTTAAATCGATGTCCCAAAGAACTTGAAGTCGTCCGTACCCAGCACATAAACCACTAACTTCAAGAAGCGACATATCTGTCACCTAGGTAAACCTTTATGACTTCATGGTTTTGAACTATTTCACTTGGTGTCCCCTCTGCTATTTTTGACCCCACATGCATAACTATAACACGCGTAGCTAATTTCATTAAAGCCCTGACAACATGCTCAACAATAATAAAAGATACACCACTCAAGTTAATATTTTTTATAATAGAACTTAAATCCTCAATCTCGGAGTCAATCAACCCTGCAAAAGGTTCATCCAAGAGAACAAGCTTAGGATGCCCTGCTATAGCTTTTGCTATTTCGGTTTTTTTACGCACTAACAAATTACAGTTTTTCACTTTCTCCTGAGCAAGATGTTCGAGTTCAAATATCTCAAGCAACTCATTAACATGGTTCTCATCAGCTTTACGTGCTCTAAGTGAAACCACCAAATTTTCCTTTACAGTTAGCTCTAAAAAAGGACGTACATTCTGAAATGTTCTGCCTATTCCCAACTTAAACCTTGTATGCGATGGCAAGCCCGTAATATCAAGCCTTTCTAAATATATTTTTCCACTATCTGGTCTAGTGATACCGCTTAACACGTTCAAAAGCGTGGTCTTTCCAGCACCGTTGGGCCCTATAACTCCGAGAATTTCATCTCTCCCCAACTCAAAGCTAAAATTATTTAAAGATGTTACCCTGCCATACCGCTTGTCTAGATTCTTCGCCGAAAGGAGCACCATCTTCTTTCTAACTCTCAAGTGTAGATACTCTATTTATACATTACCTAAATCCAACAGAAAGGGGAAAACATCGGCTAATAGGTTGTGACTAGAAAAGGGTTATACTTTATGCACCAACGGTGCGGCCTCAGTCTCTAGTTATTTTAGAGATAAATAAAAATTGGTGATTAGCACAGCTGTACATAAATTTATCCTGTAAATGCTGCTGACTCAGACGTGAAGTGGTCTCTCCAGCAAGGCCCTAAGGGTTGCATAGGCTTTTTCTGCATAAGCGTGGTTAACTGCTGAAAGCTTATCGAATACCGCACTTTTTTACCTAATGAATATTGAAGATGATCTGTCTATTATAATTAGAATCGCATACAGATTTGAGCACACAAGGGATCTATTAGTTTGTCATACGTGCTGCGTCTAAATCTGATCGATACTTCTGCTCCTCATAGCTGGTGGTGCTATGCTAGCTATTATTCTATGATCGTATATGCTATGTTTTTCCTCTAGTGTAATATGGTATTTTAATTATGTCTATGCCAATCATGAAAACAGTCAATCAGCTAACCTTGCTTATTCCTTGGTTAAATACTCTTTGAGATGAGGCACCTGAATATTCCTACAGTCATATTCCCGAAAAGTATTCTGATGATTTGATGGTTAGGTATAGTAGAAGAACAATTATGAGCCTTGTCCGTATTTTCTTAACCGTTTTCCTATTGCAAGAGTTGCGGTTGTCCTAGCTTTATGACTGACTTTGGGACGGCAAGCAGGCCGGCCAACAATAATTATAGCCTGTGGTCTTTACCGCTTAACCTTGTTTCATTCTACAGATTAAGGTTCCTCTCTAGAATCACTTTCACATCATATAATCACCCAATCATCTTGGGTCTTCATCGGTATACTTGACCTGGGATTTAGGGCTGCTTGTTGCCGAGGTCTCCTCATCAGTCTTCCTTCGTCTGAAAAGGTCGAGCAAGGGCAATGCTTATCACCTCCCCAATAGTTATCAGCTCCTCAACGGGTGTCGGCATGTCTTCACCATATTCAACTACTAGTCTAAACCCATTATAAGATTTCTCAGACCTGATTACGAGTGCTGGGTTCAGATACTTACCATGATATCCCCCGAGATGCCACAATGCTACTAATAGCGTGACATTTTCTTGGTTGAGTTGGCGGGCTATATGTGCTAGGGAACGTATTTTCTCCCCTGCATAGTCTGGATTGTTTATGGTGAGTGGGTGCATTACAGCAGATATGCTGTCCACTACAACGAGTAAGGGTTCTACATGTCTGGCCTTCTTAAGGATGTCTAGTAGTGTGTCCAGTAGCCGGCTTATGTCTACGGCTTCAACATATACCGCAGGAACCACATATTCACGTGCTGTTTTAAGCTCTGTGTCTATGTAGTATGCTATGCCGTTTCTTGATGTGAATGTCTTTGTGGCCGCTATGGCTATTAGTGTTTTACCGCTACTAGGTGGGCCGTATATTACGCTTGTCTTTCCGGCCGGTATTCCTCCTTGTAGGAGTCTGTCTATCCTTTCTACTCCCAGAGGTATCTTGGGATACAGCTTCATCCTCCTCCTGTAGAAGCTTTCTAAGCATCTCTTTCTCTACTGGTGTTGGCTTGGCTTCCGGGACTGGTTGTAGGCCCTTCTCTGTTATCTGCATGTATAGTCCTATGTTGTCTGGCCTTTCCCTATGTGCTTCTACTACTAGGAATCTTAGGTTTCCCTGCAGACGCCATATCCTAGCTATCACCTTAGCCATATAGCCTATAAATCTTCCCCCAATGTAGTCCTCACCATAAGTACCTAGAACAACATCTAGGTCTCTAACATCTACTACTCCTTTTTTGGCTTCTTTCTCCATCTCCCTCCTCTGGTGCTCCTCGAAGGACTTCTTTGCCTTGGACGCGCTCCAGCTCGTGAATATTATTGATGCTCCGCTGTCTCTTGCGTAGTTTATCAATGTCTTTGTCTGTAGCTCCAGCTTACCCATAAGCTCCCTTGCTACACTGCCTACATGCTCCGGTGGTGCGTTCATTACCCGTTGGTGATATAGCCATGCAATGCTATCCACAACATATAGGCTTATGTCAGAGCTCCTACGTACACTATCCCACTCGTCTAGGATTATCCTATGCTGTTCGCTAAGTTCTCCAGCTTGGTAAACCGTTATGTTAGACAGTACCCGCGGTATCAGGTCTTCCTTTACACCCATTGCTTGGGCAAGACTGTATAGCCTTAGCTCACCTATCCCACCTGACTCTGTGTCAAGCATGAGGACTTTGCCTTCCTCCAGAGCGGTTGTTACAGCGGCCTGTAGAGCGAGGGTTGTCTTACCTGCCTTCTGGCTTCCGTATATTAGTGCAAGACCCCTCCTAGGCCATCCGTATATCAGCTGGTCTAATGCAGGTACTCCGGTGGTCCTGTAGTAGCGTTTAACAAGCTGCTCAGACATACCCAAACCACCCATCGGATTTATTGTTCTGCAACTGCCCTCACCGCCTCAACAATCTTCAACGCCAACCACTCCCCAATTGACGGTATTCTCGAAAGCCTATCTATGCTCGCCTGAACTATATCCTCGGGTCTTCTGAAACCTGCGCTGTATAGGGCCCTAGCCCTAACCCTTCCAACACCCGGTATCCAGACAAGAGACAGTAGCTCCTCCTTAACCCCGTGTTTTATCCTCTCGGAGAGCATTAGGTATAGTCTGCTTGCATCCTTTCTTCCGACCCTCTGAGCTAGCTCTGCCGCGGCCTGAGCGACCCATGAAGCAGACTCCGAGAGGACGTATATGTCTCCCGGCGCGGCCCCAAACCTATCGCATATACTCCCCTCATCCATCTCATTAATCCAAGCCTTCAGTACAGTGGCTTTAGCAATCACTTTGGTATCGAAGTCCGCTGCGTCCGGGAACCAGTCCAATGCAGGCTGGAGATGTGGAAGGTCTTCTACATCGGGTGTTGAGGCTATGGTTAGCAGGGCTTGATCCTCTGCCTTCGGACCCGTCTGCTCAATGCGGTCAAGCCTAGCTAGTATAATTCTAGCCGTCAGCGGGTCTATGTATAGCTGTGCAACCCTCCTGCCAAGCCTTGTAGCAGTATATGAGCCATCCTTACTTTTAATGAACTTTGAGGCCTCTAGGTATAGTAGTGCGCTGTGGGCTTTATCCAGTAGCGAGCGGCCCTCCTGCTTCATCGCCAATGTCTTTGATAGGAGGGCGTTGATGGTGTCTTTGTTGCCGTAGCCGCTAGCCACTAGGCCTAGCATATGGAATCGTAGAGAACCCTGGTCCTGAAGCCTGCTGGTGACTGGTTCAAGATCGCCCAAAACATACCTCTTCATGTATAGGTTTCTCTGCCTGCTGTTCTTCGCTATTATTACAGCCAAGCCTTCCTTATCGTATCCAGGTCTACCAGCCCTCCCACACAGCTGCTTATACTCCATCACAGACATCTCCTCCCCACCTCTTTTGACATCAGGTATTATGACGGCCCTTGCAGGAATGTTTACACCGGCGGCTAGCATTAGCGTAGCCACTATTGCCTTTATATGCCCGTCCCTGAACCCCCTCTCAACAGCCCTCCTCTGAATATGGCTTAGCCCTGCGTGGTGGAATGCTACACCGTTTCTAATGCAGTGTGCGAGCCTGTGGCTGAAGTCGCTTCCATCGAAAACATCCTCGGAGATTCTCCTCAGGACCTCAAAATCCTTTGGTATGGTTTTCAGAAGGGTTGAAAGTGTTTGGGCTGTTATCTCTGCCTGTCTTCTGCTCCCTGCGAAGACCATGGCCTGCCCACCAACGGATAATGTGTTCAGGACCATGTTCCCTACAGGGTCTCCTGATAGTCGTGGGACCCTCTCCTCGGAGCCGTCAGGATAGTATAGCGTGTCTCTGTCATGTTGTAGGATGGCCTCCTTTAGCGGTACGGGCCTCCATGTGCTTGTGACGGGTTCTGCTTCAGCGAATGAGGCAACCTCCTCTACGTTCTTTATCGTCGCGCTTAATAGTAGGAGCTGGGTGTTTGGAAGCTCCTCCCTCAACCTAGCTATAACTATCTCAAGTGTCGGTCCTCTTCCAGTGTATGATATTAGGTGTGCTTCGTCTACTACGGCTAGTGTGACTGCTGATATCCATTCGGCTTTATGTCTCAGCATGCTGTCCATCTTCTCGTTTGTTGATACTATGATGTCGTATGCTTTCAGCCAGTCCTCTGGCTGGTCGTAGTCCCTGCTTACAGCTGCAACCCTACCGAACGGGGTGAACAGCTCATCGAAGAAATCCCTCTTCTCAGAAGTAAGGGCCCTAAGAGGAGTAAGGTATACTGTCTTACCACGGTTCTGTAGATGCTTCGCGGCTGCAAGGGCTGCTAGTAGTGTTTTACCGCTGGCTGTAGGGGTTGCTACCAGTAAATTCCTACCCTCAAGCAAACCCTTCCTGACAGCCTCCTCCTGAGGTGGATAGAGCTCTGTAATACCTTTGGCTGTTAGGGAGTTTACAAGCCAGCCCGGTATCCCCAGCTCCTCAACCTTCAAAAAGCCTCAACCCCCTCAAGGATCAAAGGCCTCCTCCAGCCGATCTCGGGTATCTCAGAGACCTCCACCAGTCTTTCAGACCCCTTCTCAACTATTGTTTTGAAACCTATTATTGTGGCGTATAGTCCGCCGTAAAGATCTCTAAAAACATTCAGCACCTCTCCGATATAGTATCCCCTACCGCCGATGTAGAGTCTTCCTTCAGAAGGCTTGCATGGGCCTACCGTGAAGGCTTTTGCTTCAGGGTCTCTCCAGAAGATTACTATCTCCGCAGGCCCACCGCATGTATCGCAGTAGGTTTCTGACACCGTTGATGTGGTTAGATATCTCTCGCATCTGGGGCAACGTAGGTACCACAGACTACCAATCCTTCTCTTTAGAGCTGGTTTTCCTCTGAAGTGTTTGGCTAGGTCGTATGCCTTCGTCTGGACGTATATCCAGACATCGGAGTATTCATCCACGTAGGCCCTCTTAATAGTCTGTATGGGTGTTGAGAAGCTATACTCATGTATGTATCTAGCTATCCTCTCCCTAGTATCTTTTCTTGGTATGAAGACTGGGTAGCTACGCCTCCAAACCCAGTAGGAGAAGGGCCCCAGAATATAACATCCCATCCTAGCCAAAATAGACAACCTCCACGGAGAGTGAGTAATGGTGTTCAGGCATTTTCTTCACCTACTTCTCCGGGTATTTTCTCGAAGAATGCTGTAATTCTCTCGGTGAGGCTTATCAACAGCTCAGCCGCATCCCTCATCCTCTTCACATCTTCTTCAGTTAGACTTTCCCCCTCAGCTACCTGTTTGGATAGTCTCTTTGCCTCTATGTTTGCCGCATAAAGCCTTCTGACCTCATCATCCTCCAGCTTAAGTATGCCCTTCTCGACGGCTTTTTCAGCAAGCTCGGGGAGATGTCCCTTAACTGTTCCGGTAGCTTCCTTCAAGGCCTTAACCGCGGCCTTATATGCTATCCCAACCGCCTGCAACACCTCACCCTTCAACAGGGCCTCTCTAGCCCTTACGACAAGCCTCGACGGCTCAGACATGTCAGGCTTTGAAGACTGCTGGAATACCTGTAGACCTGCCTGAACAGCAATAGTTGATACCTCTTGAGTATGCGTCTTCTCCAAAGTATCTGATGTATAGACCTTCTTTACCCTAGATTCCCAGTCCTTTATCGCCTGCTCTCCTAGGGTTGTTAGGCCTAGGACCCCGGCAGGGTCTACTAGTATGTATCCTTTTTCTAGGAGGTGTTTTAAGGCCTTGTCAGAGTTCTGTCCAACTCCTGAGATAACTCTCTCCGGTGTCGGTGTTGCCAGTGATTTGACTGACCTCAATACTTTGTAGCATTTTTCCGCCATTTCTGCGAAGTCTGCGTAGAGTATTGTGTCTCTTAGTGGGGCTAGCATCTCTTCCCTCAGTAATGTAGCCTCCCTCTCGGCCTCCTCCTCAAGCCTAGGTATGTCCGCATGCTCAACCTCTACCAGCCTGCCGTTGAAGAGATGCGACTCCCCGTCTCTGCTTACCCTTGTGAAGACGTATGCCTGTCCTATTGGTATTGCTGATGGGTTTATTTCTACTCCGGTTCTCTCGGATAGGGCCCTCTTCATGTGGGCTGGGCCTCTCGTGACTATGTATGTGTCTGCTATGTCCAGTAGCTCCGGTGCCAGCAGCCCTGTGCTTGCTACAATTATGAACCCTGAGGTTTTAAGCCTCTCAACCGCTTTTAACGTCCTAAGCCATACATGTCTTGCATCATATGGTAGTATGCTCTGTTCAGGTAGTCCTAGCTCTGCGCTGTCAAAGACTACAATGCATCCTGGGAATAGGTTTGGGGCCTCATACAGTAGGTACATTGTTGTGAATAGCTGTAGGCTCTGGCTTAGACGTGAGGTGTCTATCACAAGTATTCTCCATTCTCCTTTGAATAGTTTTGATGGATGTGGGTATTCCTCACCGAAGTGGGTTGTAAGCATTCCTATAGCATCTTTAAGCCTAGCGGAGCTTGTTGGACCGTATTCGGCTACTATCTTTTCAACATCGTCTGGGGTAAGTCTGGCTCCTGCGAACTTCTGTAGGAACCTTACAACCATTCCTGCCTCGGCTGTGTCAAGGCCTGCTGCAACAACAAGAGGTACAGCTATGTTCTCAGCCCATAAACGTCTGGAGAAGCCGTCTAAACCACTCTCAGGAGATACTACGTTGAAGCTCTTCATGCCAAGCCTAACAAGCTTAACACCATCGACCTTTGGAGCAATGTATGGCGAGCCTATCACGACAACCTTCATACCCTTCTCCGCAGCACCCATGACGAGGGTTCTTGAGGCGGGGATGGCGGCCTCGCCCATCACCACAACACCCTCCTTAAAGGCCTCAGAAAGTATGCCAGCTTCTCCGCCTAAGAAGCCGGTGGTAACAACGACAGGAATAGACCAGCCCTTAGGAGGCTTGGACTCTACCGTGAATTCCTGAGAGTACCGGGCAAAGACACGTGAACCTATCCTCTTTGAAGAGGTGGATGCCTGAGTCGGCTTACTGAACCTAGAAACCACCATTATGCCAGCTAATCCTCCTACGACGAAGCTTAGCCCAAGCCCTACATCATGTCCAGCAGTTCCGGTTAAAACGGTGATAAAGAGGGCTGCGATGGTGAGAATAGTCAGCGGCATAATCCACCTTCTAAAGAATCCAATTAACGACCTAAAGCCGAACATGATAACCCATCCGCCTGGAATGAATGCGGATAAGATTGCAAGTATTATCATGAGTATGGCTATTGATGATAGTATTGGTGCCAGTATGGTGAAGGCTGTTCCTCCGGCTATGAAGGCGATCACGTATCTAAGCATGGTTTCAGCCTCCGGGACTCTCTCTGCCTCCTACCGCCCCCGGCCAATGACAGTATAGTTACTAGAAGGGTTGCTATCGGTAGTGTGTATATCAGGAGGTTTGGGTTAATAATCGATGTGATTAGTGCCGTGAAGACTATTGTTCCGAATACTGTTTTTACACCTATCAGGCCCCGTGGGATCTCCACATCATCCGAAGCTACTTCAAACCT
>Ga0079995_1056657_pt1 | contig 16081 bp, 18 predicted proteins | sample FaiFalFF_MnMetaG_2_FD_69198 | JGI IMG/M metagenome (GOLD analysis project Ga0079995, IMG submission 69198) | Freshwater microbial communities from Yellowstone National Park, Wyoming, USA - Fairy Falls C (FF_Mn_C) (SPADES assembly) (version 4) | ecosystem: Environmental > Aquatic > Freshwater >...
AGGTCCCCGGGGGTGCTCCGAACGGCCCCCAAGGGCGCCCGCCTGCGGCGGGCAACCCCTATCACCCCCCGGGGGCGCACCTGTCCCCCTCGCCAAACATCACCCCCGTAGGGGCAGGCCCCTGTGCCTGCCCCAATGTTGGGCAACCACGGGGGGTTGCCCCTACGGGGTTATCCCCCGCCCCCCTTTTCAAACACCTCTCGAACGGGGTTGTCACGGCCTCTATGGGAGAAGGACCTCCCGGGCCCATGGGCGGTTGTGGAGGTACCACTCCACGGCCCGGCGCAGGCCCTCGTCCAGCGGGGTGCGGGGCGCCCAGCCCAACAGCCTTCCGGCCTTGGAGATGTCCGCCCAGGTGGCCGGGACGTCCGCTGGGTGTCGCGCCCCCTCCACAACCCGGGCTTTGCGTCCCAACAACTCTTCGATCCGGGCGATCACCTCCCGCAGCGAGACGGGGTGATCGCCGCCCAGGTTGATGATCTCATAGCCCACGGGCTGGAGGGCCAGGAGGGTGCCCTCGGCGATGTCGTCCACGTAGGTGAAGTCGCGCGACTGGGACCCGTCGCCATAGAGGCAGAGGGGCTCCCCCTCCGCAACCCATCGGATGAAGCGGAAGACGCTCATGTCGGGCCGGCCGGCGGGGCCGTAGACGGTGAAGTAGCGCAGGACGGTGATGTCCAGGCCGTAGAGGTGATGATACGTGTAACACAAGGCCTCGGCCGCTTTCTTCGAGGCCGCATAGGGGGAAAGGACGCCATCCGTGCAGGCGTCCTCCCGGAAGGGCAGGGGGGTATTCGCCCCGTACAGGCTGGAGGTAGATGCCAGCACAAACTTCCTCACCCCGGTTCTCCGGCACAGATCCAGCAGGTTCAGTGCGCCGGTGACGTTGGTCTCGATGTATGCCCATGGGTCCTCCACGCTCTGGCGCACCCCGGCCCGGGCGGCCAGGTTGACCACTGCGTCGAAGGGACCCCCCTCCCGGAACACCCTCTCCATAGCCGGGCGGTCGCAGATGTCCACCCGGTGGAAGGCGAACCCCTGTCGCCCCTCCAGTTGGGCCAAGCGCCACCCCTTAAGGCGCACGTCGTAGGCATCGTTGAGGTTGTCCACCCCCACCACCGTGTGGCCTTCCCCAAGGAGGCGCTCACACACCTTCCATCCGATAAAGCCGGCGCATCCGGTCACCAGCAGGCGCATTGGTCTTACCGTCGCGAGGTTTACCGCCGAAGGAGGGCGACCCCCGTCTTCCACACCTCCCGCCACCGCACCCCCGCCTGGGGCTCGAAGGGGAGTCGTTCGAACAGGGCGATAGCCACACCACCCGCCAGGGTCAGGCCTACCACTGTGGCGACCCACGCCACCCATGGGGGGTGAAAAGCGACAAGGCCCACGGCGATGGCTCCGAAGAGCCCGCTGACACCGTAAAGCAAGAAGACTATCCATCGCTGACGCCACCCCAACTGATGAAGGCGGTGGAACGTGTGATCTTTCCCTGGCGAAGCAAAGGGAATGAGGCCCCGCCGAAGCCGTGATATGGTCACAAGCGTCGTGTCGAAGATCGGTACGCCCAGGACCAGGACCGGAAGCATCCAGTGGACTGAAGCCGGCGCGTCGGGAACCCGGATTTTCAATCCCAGTGTCGCCATCAAGAATCCCAGGAACATGGCCCCGCCGTCGCCCATGAAGATGCGGGCCGGGTGGAAATTATAGACCAGGAACCCCACGGATGTACCCAAGGCGGCGGCCGCCAAAAGACCGGTGAGGGATTGATGGCCCAAAGTGGCCAAGATAAGGAAGTGCAGGGCGGCGATGGCCGAAACGCCGGCGGCCAGTCCGTCCATACCGTCCAGCAGGTTAAACGCACAGATGATCCCGATGACCCATAGGAAGGTGATCCCGACGTTGAACCATGTCCACGGGGTGACCTCAGCCCAGATCCCCGCCGCCATGAGGATCAGGGCCGCCAGGGGCATCGCAAAGAACAGCTTCACCTGCGAATGAAGCCGCCCCATGTCGTCTAGAAATCCGACGAGGGCGATGAGGCTCCCGGCCCCCAAGATGGCCAAGCCCTCCCGGAGGACCGGACCATCCAAGAAAAAGCCGAGGGTCAGAATCGCCGCTCCGAAGATGGCGAGGCCACCGAGGCGGGGGGTAGGTTTCACATGAAGCTTCCGAGGTCCCGGATAGTCAATGGCGTTCCACTGGCGGGCCAGCCTGGCCGCCAGGGGGACGCCGGCCAGCGTCAGTCCAAAGGCGATCAGGGCCACCAACGGACAGGTCCATGGGAGGGTCACTGGGTTTCGTCCCTCCCCACTTTTCGTTCGACCAGGCCCCCGCTTTCCAGGATCCGCCGGACCGTCGCCCGGTCCCGATGTTGCACGTACCACTCGATGGTCCGCCGAACGCCTTCCCGGAAGGACACCTGTGGGGTCCAGTCCAGTAGCCGTTGGGCCAGCGTGTTATCCGCCACCCGATTCATGGGGCCCGTCGGCATGTCCGGTCGCGTCACAAACCGCGGCCGGTGCCCCAAGAGTTCGCAGATCAGTTTTGCCGCATCGAGGACCCGGATCCGCTCCGTCGTCCCGAGGTTAACGGCGGTTCCGTCGTCAATCCGCTCCGCCGCCCGAATCGTACCCTCCACGATGTCACTTACGTAAGTCCAGTTGCGGATCTGCTCCCCCGTCCCCCAGATCTCGTACGGGTCTTGACCGATGAAGGCCCGGGCGATCATGGCCATGACGGCGTGATTCTCCTTCGCCCGAGGGCCATATACGGTGAAGTACCGGCACGACGCGGCCTTCAGGCCGTACTCCCGGTGGTACGCCCGTAGGGTCAGTTCCCCCATGAGTTTGGCCCATCCGTACATGTTGTCGGCGTCGTAGGGCGGTCGAACGACGTCCTCCGTCAGGTAGACCTCCTGTGCCGGGTCTGTCTGTAAATAGTTCGGATACACGCACCCCGATGACGCAAATACGACCTTTTCGACGCCTGCCTTCAGGGCCTCCCAGAAGACAAGCCCGTCCAGCAACAGGTTCGACGCCGGACCCGCCTGATGGGTATCTACATACCCCCGGCCCCCGTGGTCCGCCGCCAGATGGAACACGACGTCGATCCCCTGCAGGGCGGCCCGGGCAACGCCCGGCTCCCGAAGGTCGGCCTGGATGAACTCTACCAAACCTCCCCCCAGGTGATGCCGGATGTTGTCCAGCGTCCCACTGCTCAGGTCATCGACGATCCGAACCCACGCGCCCCGCTCGACGAGGGCGTCCACCAGGTGGGACCCGATAAAGGATGCACCCCCCGTGACGAGGACTCGTTTGCCCTTCCACATAACGCCAGCCTCCATGTCCATTGTGGGATGGCGAGGTCAGGACACCCCAGGCCGGGCACCGGCCGAATGGATCCGTGGAGTATGAATCCCCCCGTATCCCGGCCTCGCATACCTATATAGGGTTAGGCCAAGTAACCCCGTTCCCGTGAACGGGAATCTGCATATCTCAGCACTCCGTCACCCGTCACTTCTTGGAGCAACTGTTCCGCCAACACGGCCCGGTCAAACCGCTCTCCGGCCCGGCGGGCCCGCTCCCCCATTTCCCGAAGGGCATCCCGATGGTCTCGGGCCCACAGGATCGCCTGACGGATGGCCTCCGGGTCGTCGGGGTCCACGACGATCCCGCACCGATGCTCCCGAACGATCCGGGCGACCTCGCTGGCCTCCGGGACGACCGCCAGAATCGGCCGGCCGACCATGAGAATGGAGTACACCTTGCTGGGAATCACGAGACCCTCTAACCCGCGCCGTAGCGTCACGACATGCAAGTCGGCCGCCGAAAGCACATACGGCAGGTCCGCCTCCGGAAAATAGGGGAACATCCGAACGTTGGGCTGACCGTTGATCCGTTGCTCAATCCGGGGACGCATCGAGCCGTCCCCGACGAATACGAACCCGAGGCCCGGCTCCCGACACCGCATCAGGGCAATCAGGAGCGAATCCCAGGCCCCCGCCCATCCCATATTCCCCGCATACATCACCACGAAGGAAAACCCGTCCCGCAGGGCGCCGACCACCGGGTGGGAATCCCCATCCGGCGGAGGCCCCATCTTCGGCGCACCGTCCCAGACGACGGCGACCCGCTCCGGGGCGACCCCCTTGGCCACCACGCGGTCCCGCATGTCCTCTCCCAGGACAACGACCCGATCTGCCTGCCGCAGGGTCCACCGGTGGACGGATTCCCACAGTCGCACGAACCATCCGTTCGGCGCGATCCCCGCCGCGACGGCCATGTCGGGATGCAGGTCCCGGATGTTGTAGACATACCGTACTCTGCGAATTTTTCCGATAAGGACCCCGACCAGGGAGGCCAGGGGCGGGTCCGTCATCGCCACGACGACGTCGGGTTTCGGTCGGAGGAAGAGGCCACGAACGAAGGCCAGGACCATGTAAGTCAGGTAATCAGCGAGGCGACCCGCCATGTGCCGCCGGGGAAATGCGGTAGAACCTACCCGTTCGACAAAAACACCCCCATCCATCTCCCGGCGGAGCAGGTAATAGGGATGCCGTTCAGGCCCGTCGGAGGGCCGCCCCGTCAGGACCGTGACCCGGTGGTGCCGCGCCCACACCCGGGCGAGGTCCCGGATGACCCGCCCCGTGGCGCCCACCTCCGGCGGATAACACCGGTTCAGGACGACGATGTGCATAATTCCTATGAAGGACAACTATTACTCGACCCCAGTGGTTTCGTACCGTATCCAAGGGGCTACCGGTTAGGGTGAAGAAGTGACGGAGTGATGGAGTGACAAGTGAGGGGGAATCAATCATTGCCGTACTGCCGAAGGGCCTAAGTTCGGTCCTCGGTGCTCGGTATCCGGTTCCCGGCATTGGCAAACCCAAGGCCGAGGACCGAACGCCGGATACCGAACACCGAACCCAGCACCTATTGCCGTACAGCCCTATTGCCTTACTGCCTAATTGCCTCTTACTGCCTCACTGCCCTACTGCCGTATTGCCCTATTGCCGTACTGCCCTACTGCCCTACTGCCCAACTCCCGTATAGCCGTACAAACAGCCCCCCTCCTCCACCCTTCCCCTTTCGATCCCCCACCGGCCCATCACCAGCGCGTCCATATGCGTCCGCAAGAAACACTCCAGGGCCTCCTCCGGCGTGCACACGATCGGCTCGTTTTCGTTAAAGGACATGTCAAGCACCCATGGGAGGTAGCCGGAGCGGGATGCCGGACCATCGCGTTCAAACGCACGGGGGCTTGCCCGATGTCTACGCCTCAACGCCCTCTGCGAGCAATTCCTCCCGTGTAACCCAGCCCTCCTGGAAAGCCTTAACGGCCCGCAGGAAGTGAAGTTCAAACATCAATGCATCTTCTGAGAATTCCTCTCGAATTCTCGCTTCTAAGCAAGCCAAGTCATCGGGAGATAATCCACTCTCCCCCCGGACCCTTTCTAAATCGAAAACCATCTCCTCTTCTCCTATATCTCCGGAGGAGCCAAGATTTCAATCGTTCGAAGGCCCTGCTTCGCATTAATGTAGTTCACTAAAAGTCGGGTACTTCGCCGCACCAAATGCCTGAAATTCCAACTGACCAAAGCATCGGCACCGCCATAAACAGCCGCCGCAATGTGAAGGGCATCGGCGAAATATTTCGGTGGTACGACTCCTTGCTGGACGTAGACCTGAGCCAAGACTTTCATCCGATCATCGATAGGAATGATTTGAAAGCCGTCTGTAAGGGCCAATAACTCGTGAACTAAGGTCGAAGGGGCCTGTCGGAGCTCCTCCAATGTTAAGTTCGAACAAAGTCGCTCATGCGTATCTAATCCTTTCCAAAATTCCCGAGTCATTTGCATCCGCTCGGGCGTCCTTGTATCATAATATGCACTAAAGACCGATGTATCCACGTAAAGTCGCATACTACTCTACCCGTCTTGGCGGAGATTCTACTCCTCTCCCATGATCCGTACAAATTCCCCACCGGCCCATCACCAGCACGTCCATATGCGTCCGCAGGAAACACTCCAGGGCCTCCTCCGGCGTGCACACGATCGGCTCGTTCTCGTTAAAGGACGTGTTCAGCACGACCGGGACCCCCGTGATCTTGCGGAACTCGTCGATAAGACGCCAGTACAGGGGATTCGTCGCCCGGCTTACCGTCTGCAGTCGCCCCGTGCCGTCCACATGCGTGGGCGCCGGAATCTCGGCCCGCTTCTCCGGTCGCACCGGATAGGCCATCAGCATAAAGGGCGATAGGTAACGCTTCTCGAAATAGTCCCCCGTGTATTCCTCCAGGATGGAGGGGGCGAAGGGTCGGAAGGGCTCCCGGTGCTTGACCCGTTTGTTGAGGACGTCCTTCATTTCGGGCCTCCTGGGGTCTACCACGATGCTCCGGTTCCCCAAAGCCCGGGGACCCCATTCCATCCGGCCCTGGAACCAGCCGACGACTTTGCCCTCGGCGATGCGCTCCGCCGTCCACCGGCAGAGGCTTTCCTCGTCCTCGAACCGCCGGACGGTCGCACCCGCCCGTTCGAGGCGGTCCCGGTAACGCTCGATGACCTGCTGGATGGACGTATCCGAAAACTCCGGCCCCCAATACGCATGGTTCATCACAAAAGATCGGGGCCGCCCCAGGACCTGATGCCACACGTAGAAGGCCGCCCCCACGGCGAGCCCGGCGTCCCCGGCCGCCGGTTGAACATAGATGTCCTCAAAGGGCGTGACGTCGAAGACTTTGCCGTTGGCCACGCAGTTGAACGCCACGCCCCCGGCGTAGCACACCGCTCGGACGGGCCGACCGATACGCCGCTCCACGAGCCGGTAGAGGGTGTTCCACTGATGAAACACGACCTCCTCCAGGCGGGCCTGCAGGGTCGCCGCCAGGTTCTCATGCCGGCGTTCGACGGCATCCCGGGGGTTGCGCGGGGGGCCAAAGCATCGAATGAATCGCTCGGAATACAGCGGTCCCAGTACGGGTTCCCCCTCTGCCCAGGTCATCGTCGGTCCGTCCACGTGGTGCCGGAAGTAGCGCAAGTCCATCTCGTAGCCCATCCCACGGTTCACCCGGAGCATGTGTCGAAACTCATCCAGGAACTCCGGCTCCCCATAAGCCGCCAGGCCCATGACCTTATACTCGTCTCCGTACTTGGGGAAGCCAAGGTACTGGGTGACCGCCGTGTAATACATCCCGACCGAGTGGGGGAAGGCCACACTGCCCCAGACATGGATGCGGTTGCCCTCGCCAAGGCCCCACATGCCGCTGGCGAAGTCCCCGAGTCCGTCCAGCGACAGGACCGCCGCGCGCTCGAAGGGCGAGACGAAGAAAGCGCTGGCGATATGGGCCACGTGGTGCTCGATGAAGTGGAACCGGGCGCGAAGGGCGGCCGGTTCCACATCGCAGACGGCCGCCAGCGTCTCCCGGATGTCCCCAAACCGTCTCCAAGCCCGGAGCCGGTCGGCGGCGAGGTGGGGCATCCGGAGGGCGTACCAGGCCTTCCGCAGGAGCCGCACGCCGCGCCGCCGGGGGATGGCGACGTGGTCCACCTCCGTGATCTTCACACCGGCCGCCTGCAGGCAGTAGCGGACGGCGTGGGCCGGGAACCCCGCACAGTGCTTGATACGCGTGAAGCGCTCCTCTTCGGCGGCGGCCACCAACTGCCCGTCCACGACGATGGCCGCCGACGCATCCCCGTGATAGGCGTTAATCCCGAGAATGACCATTCGAATCCCCCCTACGCAAAGCCCACCTGAGATCGGCCCACAGGGTAACCACGGCCCACAGCCCGAAGGGAGCCGTCCAGTAGAGGAGCCCACCGAAGCCCAGCAAAGGGAGATCGTGGCAGATCACGGGGAGGTCTGGGCATGGCCCACCATGGCTGGGTGGATGAATGACCCGCACCGGGAGCGTTTCCCAGATCACCGCCACCCAGAGCCCCAGCAAGGGCGCTCCGGCCCGGCCCAGGCGCTCCATCCAGGTGGTCCACCCCACGGGGCGAATCTGATGGAGCAGGGCCCCGGCGAACCCCCAGGTGACCAGGAAGGCCGCAGCGCCCACGAGGAGATGCCACGTGAAGCCACCGGTGAAGGACATGAATCCACACGGGTAGGCATCAATGGTGCATCGTAGTTTGATCATGACGAGGACGGAGAAGGGGATTCCAACCAACCGTTCACCCGCCGCCGGCGCACCCACACAATCGCCCAGCCGGCGAGCCCGAGCACCGCACCGGACATGGCGAGGTACAGAAGGGTTAGCATGACTCTATACCGTCAGCGAACAGTAAGCCAGTAGTAGACGAGTCCGCCGTACTCGGTGAGGACGGCCTTCCGCCCCACGTGGCTTCGCCACCAGGCGTTGATCGAGAATGCGTTATCTGGAGCCGCGACAGCGCCTACGGCTACCGGTTCCCCACGAAACACCCGCCTGAAGGTCCACAGCGCCCGTCGGAGATGGTAGGGTGACGTCACGATGAGCACAGATCGAAACCCACGTCCTTTCACCACGTCCCGTGTCCTCAGGGCTTCCTCGTACGTGGTGTAGGCACGTGCAGCAGGAACTATGCGATCCTCCGGGACGCCCAAGCACCTGTAATCACGCAACCGCACGTCGGAACCCACGAAGAGCACCCACCGGGCCAGCCCCTGCTTGAAGAGCCTAACCGCCTCCTCCTGCCGCTCCCGATCCCCACCCAGAGCTACAATCAGATCAGCTTGCTCAACGCGGGTCTCCACTACTAACCATCGCCCCATCGCAACAAGAAGTGGCTCCGAGAACCAAACCAGAAGTCCCACCGCGACAACGGCTGTCGCGACACCAGCTATAATCCGCTTGCGACGGAGCCTCACGCCTACCCCTTATCCCTTATCCTACCCCTTACCCTTTACCCCTTCCGGCCTTTGTAATAGGCCACCGTCCGCGGCACCCCGCTCTCCAAGCTCACCCGCAGAAGCCAGGCGATGGGTCTCATCAACGATGATGCTTTTATGTCTCATCAGACCCACATACGCCCGCACATCCAGCGCCTTTTCATAGACGACGTATGTGTTCGGGTAGTGACCAACAATGTTTCGGTAAGTATTCACCGCCACGCTGAACCCCAGGGAAAATTTTCCCGGAACAACAAAGTAGACATCTTTTTCTATCTGCTCCACCCGGTACAGGTAATTCCTCTTTTTGACGTCTCTCAGCGTTGGGGCGACCTCGGTCTTGTTGCCAAAGTACACTTCCACCACCTGCGCCTGCTTCATCAAGGGAAATACCTGGTAGGCTCGTTCTATCAGCGCTTCCTTTACCCTCTCCCTTTCTACCGGATCCTCCGGCCGGGCAAAATATCCACCACCAATCAGGGAGTATGCCTTACCCTCCGCCGTGTGTTTGAGGTGGTTGATGGTTCGGGTGATGAAGGGTGTCAGGCGGACAAAATTCGTGTCACACACATGAGGATAAACAACGAGCAAGGGTGAAACGAACACATTAATAGCTACCCGGCCACGCAGGAAGTCCTTAAGGCCCTTCCCCATGGCCAGGATGAGGGTCCTGGTTTGCAGTACACCGTCTTCCAGCACCACCTCTATCGCCTCGCCCCTTTTCCTATACTCCAGGAATCGGGAACGAAGCCGCAGTTCTCCCCCGTAGGAAAGAAAACTCCGGCAGAGGTCCGCCACGATGTTGTAGGCGTTCATCGGCCGGTCGTATCCTTTAACGCCAAAGTGCGTATCCGGGTCCAGGAGCACCTTGTCGTTGCGGAACTTGTAGATGACATTGCGGGAATAGTCGTAGAAACCAGCCCTGGGGATATAATGCGAGGCCGTGCCGCGCCTCCAGTCGTACTTGGAGAACCTGTTATGCCGAGCGATGAACTGCTTGATAGCCATCTCCCAGGTGAGAAGAGCAAATACCCTATGGAGGAAGTCCCGCGGCCCTGAGGCATTCCGCAGTCGGAAGTCCGGGTCGTTTCTGGCACTCACGACATATTCTATCTCGTCGGTTCGGAACCAGCTTCCTTCTTTCTCAACGGTAATAAGTTTGCCATCCCCTGTGACCCTCAGATTCATTCCTTCGAAGTCCCGGTAGTACACGAGAATATCGTCTATTCCACCGACAAGGGTACGCAGGGCCTGGTTGTTCGGGAAAATGGAGTAGAGACTGCCGAAGTGGAACCACTCGTGGTGCACACCGCTATCGCCCATACAGAGTTTCTCGTTCTTCTCCACCAGCGCCACCTTGAAGCCCGAGCGCGCGAAGATCTCTCCGACGGCGAGGCCGGCAATTCCGCCGCCAATCACGACCAAATCATAAGTCCCTTTATGGCTCATGCCACCTCCCCGAACACCCTCTTCATGGCGGTGGCGATCTTGTCCACATCTTCGTCACGGAGACCGGAGGTGATCGGAGGGCAGATGTGCCGAGGACAGTACTCCTCGGCGGTCCTCACATCCTCCGGGTCAAACGGTATGTCTCTGAACACCGGTTGGCGATGGCACGGCACTTCGTACACGCCCCCACCGAGAAGAACGCCTTCCGCCTGGAATTTCTGCTTGAGCGACTCCAGGGATTCGCCGCCTTTGAAGACAACGATGAACTTGTAATGGCTGGCCTGATCCATGTGACTCGTGTCGACATACGCCAGACCGAGGTCCTTTATCGTTGGGAGGAGGAGATCAACCGCTCTTTGTCGTTTGGCCACCATCGCGTCCAGTTTGTTCAGCATCACCAGCCCCATGTACGCGGAGATCTCGGTCATCCTCCAACTACTGCCCAGGTCGTAGTGGAGACCCCCATAATCGCCGTCGCGCTTCCCCTGATTTCTCAGCGAACGGGCGAGGTCCGCTTCCTCCTTGCTGTTCGTCGTAATCATCCCCCCCTCCATGGTCGTCATTACCTTCGTCGGGAAAAAGGAGAAAGCGCCACCATCGCCAAAGTTACCTGCCTTCACCCCGCCCAGCGCACTTCCGTGCGCGTGGGCGCAGTCTTCCAGGAGGAAGAGGCCCCTTGAGCGGCAAAACTCCACCACCTGAGGGAAGTCAGGTGAGATCACACCGCCGATGTGAACCCAGACAACGCCCGCGATGTCCGGATTTTTCTCCACCGTGCGCTTGAGGATATCCAGATTAGGGACAAAGTACTCCTTCGTCATATCCATGAACACCGGCATCCCTCCAGCCCGCAAAATTGCAGCTACAGTGGCGAAGTTGGTATTGGTGGGCACCGCCACCCTTTTCCCCCTTACCCTCTTGATAGTAAGGAGGACTTCAAGGGCAGAGGTGCACGTGTTGAGGGCAACGGCATATTTTGTCCCCACATACCGCGCGAACTCGGCCTCAAACTCTTTTGTGTACTTGCCCAGGATGAGCACGCCGCTCCGGAGGATTTCTCCCATGGCGCGCTGGATGTCCTCAATCTCGCGCTCGGTCAGGTCTAGATAAAATGGGCCAATCATCCGCGTTTCTCTCCCTTTTCCTTCTCGGGTTTCACACAGGTGGGGATTATGGGATATGGGGTAAGGGTTGTTATGGGATAAGGGTTATGGGATAAGGGTTACCGCCTACCGTAACGACTTGATAAGGCCGTTAAGAAGCTTGCTGGCCGTCTCATACTCTTCTTCGAGGCGTCCATAGACATCCCCCTTCAGATACCCCAGGTCCTTCGATAACAAAAGGAAATACCGCACCTCTTCGAGAGATCCGCGTGCCTGATAAAGGAACTGCATGTATTCCTTCGTCGTGTGTCGGGATTGGCCCTCAACAATGTTCGCCTGAACAGAGTAGGCTACCCGCCGCAACTGATCCACAATCCCAAACGCCTCTGCTTTCGGAAAGCCGGAGGTGACGCGATAGATCTCCAGCACCAGCTCATGCGCCTTCTTCCATACCTCCAGCTCCCTCCAATGCATTCCCCTCTCCTGGATTAGCCTTACCCCTTACCCCCTATCCCTTATCCCTAAAAGGGCTTCGTGCCCGTGTATTCGCGGATTCTCGCCGCCTCGGGAATCCCGAATCGCTTCGCCTCGTAGATCTTGGCATCCACCAGGAACCGATACCAGCAGCCCTGGAGGAAATGGAAAATAAGCCCCTCCTTCCCGTCCAGGAAGCCCAGCCGGAAGAAGTAGCGGTACAGGAAGTACAAGAACGCGCGGGCAAAGAGCGGCGCCCGAGCGTAAACGTTCCGCTTCAGCCACCGCCGCCGCTGTTCCTGCGAACCTAAAAGGGACGGTCGCACGGTGCCATCGGGCAGATGCCCTTCACCCATCATCGCCATCATATCCAGCATCTCTCCGATAGACCAGTGATTATGCTTATCGACCCAAAATGTAATGCCCTTTCTGTTATAATCGATGAAATCGTGCTTGAGTCGGATCGCCCGCCCTTCCGACAGCACAACGTGCTCCTCGGTAATCTCCTCGTACCGTCCCTTTCCCTTCCGGAAAATCCGTAGGAACCACATCGGATAGTAATCGCCATGCTTTATCCATCGCCCCATGAAGTACACTCGCCGCTTGATATACATCCCCGTGACGTCGCGTCCCAGGGTCCCAGCCTCCCACTTTCTTAGCACCTCTGTGATTTCCTGGCCGAGCTCCGGGGTCACCATCTCGTCGGCATCCAAGCGCATGACCCAGTCGTAGGTGATCGGCACGTTGTCCAGCGCCCAGTTGAACTGCTTTGCCTGATTCTCGAACGGATGCTGATAGATTCTGTCCGTGTACTTCCGGCAGATCTCCAGCGTCCGGTCCGTGCTAAACGAGTCCACGATGATAATTTCCCCGATCCAGTCCCGAACGCTGTTCAGGCAATGCTCGATATGTATCTCCTCGTTGTAAGTCAGCACAATCAGCGAAAGCGGAGCCCTCATGGCTATCACTCAGAGGTCAGCTCACTACCTTCGATACAGACGAGTCGTCATAAGCGCGACCGTACGCTTGTTTTGCCACTCGATCGAGCAAATCAATCACCTGAAGCACTTCCTGCTTGGGGACTGGCACAGGGCGCTGCCCGCGCAAGGCCTCAACGAACTGGGAGAACAATACCGCGTGTCCCCAAGCCCGTTTCGGCGGTCGCCGGAGAAGTTGCTCCGCAAGTGTTGCCTTTATGTAGTCCAACCCCCTGCGTATCTCCGACACAGCTCGGTGAACCGGAGTATCACGAATGGGGAGCCTCCGGAAGCCATCCGGAAAAAAATCGAGAACCAAGGCACCCTTCTCGCCAAAAATCTCCAGTTGGGTACTACAGCTACTGGCATCCCGCATAAGCTCGAAGAAGCCGACGGTCCCGCGATCGTGGAACGTGCCGAAAGCCACATACTGAAGCCCCATGCTGTCAGACATACAGTGGACGAAATGCAACTCTCTTACCGGTCCGGCAAACAAAAGGGCAAGGTCTATAAAGTGGAACCCGAGATCGAACAGCAAGACCCGCTCCTGAGCCTCCCTGCGTCGCCAAGGCCCGGGCTCATCGAACAACGAGCCAGTTCGAAACCGGAGGCCCACATATGCAATGTCCCCCAATTCCCCTCGCCTTACGTAGGCCAACGATCTGGCAACTGTGTCCCGGTAGCGGTAATTATGGATCGGCATCAGGACGACCCCTTGCTCCTCGGCGATCCTGTAGAGTTGTCGCGCGCTCTCCGCATCCAGCGCGAGAGGCTTCTCGCACAGAAGATGCTTCCTGCGCTCGAGGACCTTCCGGCCGATTTCCAGGTGAGTGGAGCCCGGCGTTGCTAGGACAACAAAATCTAAATCGCCCGAGTCATCGAGAAAAGTCTGTGCGTCCTTGTACTGCCGGACTCGTGGATAACTCAGAGTAACCCGCTGAAGCGCTTCAGGCGAAGAATCGCAGACAGCGACCAGAGTCGCTCCTCCGGCCAGCCTCCACGCCGGAAGATGGATTTGTTGGACGACATCGCCACACCCGATAATCCCGAAGCGAAGCTCGCTCACTAGAGCCCTGCCTCTCGCTGGAACATCAGCTCTAAACCTTTGTCGTAGCGTATGCTCGGCACGAACCCGGTATCATCGGCCAGCCGCTTGCTCGAATAGTAGACCGACTTACACAGCCGGCTGGCCTTATAGCTAAGCTGGTAATCGCGCCCAAAAGCCTTCAAGACAGCGTCAGCCATGGAAAACATCCACAGGAAGGGGCGGATTGGGATTCTGACAACCGGCCTCCTGTCGTGGCTGAGCTTCCGATACAGCCTCAGGTACTCATTCTGGGTCGGCATCTCTGGATGCACGACATTGTAGATGCGCCCGATCGTAGTGTCGCACTCCATAATGCGCACCAGGGCGTGAACGACATCGTCCACATAGACGAAATCCAAAAGCTTTCTCCCCATGCCCGGAATGACCAAGAGCCGACCGCCCAGGACTCCTAAAGCCACGCCGACCAGCGGATTCGCCATATCGGGCCCATAGATCGTCCCAGGCCGGACAATGGTGAGCTTGACCGAAGGGTGGGCAAGGTAGGACTGTGCCAGACGCTCCGAGACGATCTTGGCCCTCGCATAAGAGGCTCGCCCCGCAGGGTTCGGGTCCAGTGGACAGTCTTCGTCAATCACACCGGAGTCATCCACGCCCAGCAGGTCATAATTGCCGACCGAACTGACAAAGACCAAGCGTCCACCGCCTTGCTGCTCAAATGCCCTCAGGAGAAGCTCTGTGCCCCTGATCGTCACCCTCTCGTAAGTGGCCCAGTCTCCTTCGGTGGCTGCGGCCAAATGATACACGCGGGTGATTCCTTCCAGGGCAGCCTTGACGGTCTCTAGTTCTGAAATGTCACCCCGAATATGCTGAATCCGAGGGTGCTCTCGCCAGCGAACCACGAGTCTCCTTCCCAGGACACGGACACATTCCCCCCGCCGCACAAGCTCTTCAACCAAGCGCTGGCCGAGAAAGCCCGTGCCACCAGTCACCAGGACGCTTGGCCGAAACCACGTACTCCGTCCCATCTCGTCAACGTCCATTGACTCCCTCACGCCTTGTGGCTTGACCCGACCTTAACCGCAAGGAAGTGCGAACGGTCTAACCACTCTACCCTGTCAAAGCCCGCTTCTCGCAGCAACTCCAGAATTTTTTTCGCGGCGTCTTTTTTCCCGCTTCGCTCCAAGATCGTGAAATGCACCTCGCAGCAGATCAGCCGACATGCGGGCCGTCTCAGCGTTTCACCCAAACCTAACAAGACTTCCATCTCCATACCTTCAACATCGATCTTAATGATATTCGGCACTGGCAGAGCATGTGCGTCAATGAAGTGATCACCAACAACGAGCCTAGCGCGCTGCAGTCCAGAACCAGCCCGCACGCCATCGCGGTCCAAAACACGGTGAACCCCAGATGCGGGGCTCTCGTCCACAATCAGATCAACCTGCTTCTCCTCATTGCCCAGCCCACAGTTAAACAACCGCACATTCGCCAGGGCATTAAGACGAACATTCTCCACGCAGCGGCGATAGCTCCTCAATTCGGGCTCGAACCCGATAACACATCCGCTCTCCCCAACCGCCTTGGCAAGAAAGACCGTATAGAGTCCGACGTTACTTCCAATGTCATAGGCGACATCCCCAGAACGGACCTCCTTCAGCAACCGCCGCAGAATCTTCGACTCGCCACCTAGCGTTTTTACCTGCCGAAGCTCAAGATGCGAAGAAACCACGAACCGGGCCGTCCAGTCCCCGACACGGGCCACAGCGCATCCCTCGGGATGGACGCGGAACCGAAGCCGATAACCGAGGGACCGCAGGGAATCGATCGCCGCCAGGGCGTGGGCTACTCCGAGACGCCGCAGCAGAGTACGAACGGCGCTCAGATAGAGTCTGCTTTTCAGCGTTTGGCCAAACGACCCCACGCTACTCCTTTTCAGCCCACACCCCCATACAGGTGGCCAACCCTAGACGGCAGACAAAGGGAAACCGCGGTGCAAGACGGCGAACCTCAGCCTGGAAGCCACTCCGGGTGAAGGCTGTGCGGACCCGCGTGCCAGTCAGTAAGAACTCGTTGGGGGAGTGGTCAGCAAAGAACTGCCGATACAAATGCAGAGGATTTCGGAGACTGGGCTCAATCCCAAGGTAGAGGCCGTCCGTCCTC
>Ga0079995_1078965_pt1 | contig 15993 bp, 23 predicted proteins | sample FaiFalFF_MnMetaG_2_FD_69198 | JGI IMG/M metagenome (GOLD analysis project Ga0079995, IMG submission 69198) | Freshwater microbial communities from Yellowstone National Park, Wyoming, USA - Fairy Falls C (FF_Mn_C) (SPADES assembly) (version 4) | ecosystem: Environmental > Aquatic > Freshwater >...
GCCATGGGAGGTTCTCAGCTCTAGCTCTAGCTAGAACACTAGCACCAAGACAAATAGCACATGTCAAGAAAGCACTATTGAAAGGAGACATAGCAATAGCACACCCAAGCTGCAAGAGTAAAACCATAATAGTTAAACCTCAGATCATCAAAAGCACATGAAAACATTACCGGAAGCACCGAACACACTAACATTAATAAGACCAAGAGAGGAGACATCAAGCCCACCAGCGTAAGCAACCAAACACCTAACAACAAGCCTAACAGTGGAAACGTTAAAACCATCACCATGACCAGCAGAGAGGAGTAAACCTCCTAAGAGCACAAAGACTCAGTAAAGCCTAGGAGCGAAAACAAACAACCTACCCATAGAGAAGACACCTAGAATAACAAGTACACCAAGAGGAGCTTAAAACCACACATGAACCAAAGCTTATATACGTTACCCTTGGATACCCTACCCATAAATATGTGTCCTACAGTATACAATGGAAACTCCCATCCACAACATGGGAAAACCAATGAGGGGTGAAAGCGAAAAGCTTAAATACCAGACCCCACACCATATACATGGAGCCCCCAACTGGGGGCTCAATGGAATAGAATCCATATAATGGAATTGAGAGATTTCCACAGTGAATATGGGATGCGATGATGCGGAATCCATTCAATGGAATTGAAAGGTGTATACGTGCTTCTAGGTAGAGTTTGCGTCCTGCCCAGAATCCATTCAATGGAATTGAAAGGAGAGTTCATACGGGGGGTGTTTGTTGTGAGTGGGAGGACTCGAAGGAGGTCAGGTTACGTGGTGGGGAGGTCTTCAACGAGAGGTTACACTCTAGCATGGGATCTCGTTGACTTCGATCCAACTTAGAGACTTAACTCCTTGAACCCCTCACCCCATGAAGGTGTGGTAGCCCTGTAACCCTCGTGCCCTGTGGTGTTTTAGAGTAGTAATATCTCAGTCTCCTTAAGCCTACCAGTTGTAGGATCTACCTCAAGACCTAGAGCTTCTAGGGTTAGCACTCCTATCAACACCACGTCTACCTCATCTGATACCAGTATCTGTGAACCAGCCCTCCTCCCCTCGATCTCGACGACACCAAAACATTCACTAAGCTCCACAACCCCCCGAGCTGTCTTAACACTCTTCCTACCTATAACGGGGAGCTCTAGCTCCTCGAAGACCCTACGAGGGATGACGGTGTAGGTAGCTCCAGTATCGACAAGAGATCTAACCCTAACACTCCTACCCGTAATAGGATTCCCTATCAACGCCTCAACCCAGATATGGCCCATGTAGAACACCCCTCTAACGCAGGGGGCACTTAACCTTTTTAAAAGGACACCCTTACAGCCTACAGCCGGGGGAACCTCCACCCTCTCAGCTTTGCATCTCGTAGACAGCATGCTCCCATGCTCAGGGGTTAACTAGGGTCCACTCTGTAGTCTCGACTCCGACATGATCGCCTTCAAGACGTTTTTAATCTCAAACCAAGTTGATCTAGATCATCTACTAGAGCTCAAGGTACTAGTTATGCTTTTGTGGGTATAGCGTTTACGAGGGCACTGGCATCTCCATCACTCGCTTAAACCTAGGCATAGAGATGCAGTAGCCTCGACTAATACGTGTCCATGGATGCTAAGTCTGTCTTATGGCTAAAGCTACAACCCTTGCTAAGTGCTCGCATGTACTCAGGGGCTCTAGAGTACCCTTTAAGTTATGGAAGCCTGTGTTTGCGATCCTACCACCCTGTTAATATCCTAACGCTTCTTGGAAGGGATAGTTCCACGGTTATAGCAGTTTTTAAATGTTCGAGGTGGGAGTGGTTACTGGGTTATGAGGGGTGGCTGTCTTGGGTTATGTGTATGTTGATGCTATCTTCTACAACCCCGTGGATTACGCTGAGCTCGTTCTCGGGAGACGGAGGTTTGAGGATGTTAGGATGGTGAGTGTTAGAGCTCTAGCTGATACCAGGGCTACATTCCCAGCCCTACCAGAGGATACTGTTGAGAAACTAGAGCTACCCCTCTACGGGGAGGTTGAAGCTGAGACAGCAATGGGTAGAGGTAGGGTGAAGCTTGCCGGTGTGATCGTACAGGTTGAGGATAGAACTGCTCTAAGCTACGCCATCGTGAGACCTAGAGGTACAACACCCCTGATAGGGGTGGTTGCATTAGAGCAGATGGGGTTCAGAGTAGACCCTATAACAGGGAGGTTGATCAAGGGCTTACCTCTAATGCTTTAACGTCGATAAACGTTCCACAGCCCTTTCAATTCCATTGAATGGATTCTGCACCATCACGGTTCATGTTAGTGTGAAAAGTTCTCTCATTTCCATTACATGGATTCTATTCCATTAAGCCCCCGGGTGGGGGCTTCATGTATACGGTGTATGGTCGGGTATTTAAGCTTTTCGTTTCCATCTCTCATTAAACTTTCCTAGTTGATGGGTAGGGTGTCTAGTGGTGACGCGTATAAGCATTGGTTCATGTGGGGTCTACGAGCTTCCCTTGATGTGCTTTCCACTCTTAGCCTTAGGAGGTCTACTGCCCTCTCTACTGGTTCTGGAGATTTTTTAGAGTTGCTAGAGGCTATAGGGATCTTCATGGAAAGCTTTGCCTTAGTAGAGGTTAAGGGTAAGAGAGCTGTAACCCTAATCCTCATATCGAGGGAGCTATCGGAGACACTAATAGGGGTTATAACACTTGAAGCTCTAGGTCTAACAGTTGACCCTACAACAGGCGAGCTTAAGGAAGTAGAGATACTCCTACTGTGAAACGATATTAAGGGGTGTTGAGGGTAAAAGCGTGAACCCTCCGGATTTGAGTGTTAGTGAGGTGGTTGAGAGGGTTAGAGGTGTGCTAGCCGGCAAAGTTACATTAGCGTTCCTCTACGGTGGTAGGGTTAAGGGTTACACCCTCAAGGGAGACTATGATATAGCCGTGCTCATGGAACCCACATGTGATTTGTATAAGCTGGGAGAGTTAGCCGTTGATATTGCTAGAGCCCTCGGGGTTCGAGAGGAGGACGTCGACATAAAGTGTATCGACATGCTACCACCAGAGCACGCCCTAGAAGCCCTAAACGGGATACCCATAGTAGTTAACAACCCAACACTAGCCTTCAACCTAAAGTATAGGATGCTAGTCGAACTACTAGACCTAAAGGAGGGTATAGATGTAACCCTAAAACAGCTAGGACCTAGAGGGTACACTCATACCACCTGGTAGCAGGCTAACAAGCCCTAGAAGCAACACTACTCACGCTACTACATCATAGTACTCAAACCTCAAATTGCAACCACGAGTGTTCTTAAAGGCGAACCTAGTCTAGAGTGCTAGGTGCCCGGTATACCTCAGCTTCCCTGTAACCGGGTCTACCTCAAATCCAAGTGTTTCCAACGTGGTAACCCCCATTACCATGGCATCACCTTCCTCAGCGAATACAACCTCAACGTCACTCTCATAACCCTCGTAAGCTACCGTTACAACCCCAACCTTCCTGGAAACCACCCTACCATCAATCGTTTTAAACAATCTTACCCTCCTAGGCCTAACACCGATCTCCTCAAGCACCCTCCTATTAATCCATGTGAATACAGACCCGGTATCAACTACAAGCTCAACCTCCCTACCAACGTTTGTCTCAGGATTCCTAACAAACACCTTAACCCTCGTTAAACCCATACCCTTCCACCTCAAGAGCACCCGGTAGGGTGTGATGAGATTCCAACCCTATATCCGCCTAGAACATCCTGTCTAAACAAGTGGGAACTAGCTAAACTCTTGGTAGACTCCGTCGGGCGATGTACTCAACATAGCTCCTAGATGGATGGAGCTCTAGAGGGGTTACAACTAGAACCATCTCCTCCTCGCAGGGTATACGATTAGAAGCCCTATGAGAGCGAAGAACGAGACTGTTATCAACCTCATAACATCCTCGTAATGGTACCATAGCCAGTCATTCAGGTGTCCTGCTAGGTAGGCCTCCCACCAGCTGACATTAGCTAGCTCAGGTCTCACCCTCACATTAGCAATAGCGGCCATCATCCAGTAGAGTGAGAGAGCATAACCAACAAGACCTCCCAGCCCAAGACCTAGAGCATAGTACACCAGTGCTCTCACAACTCCCCCAGCTCTCCCCATACACACACCATGTATACAAATACTCACAACCCTTATAACACCACCTTGAGTTATACAACCGTTTAGGCTGGTACCCGAGAAATTCCACCTCAGCGGGGCTACTGTACATTAATGCTCCGGCACATGTTAAAGAGAGATGGTATTCGTTCTATGTGAGGGGAAAGCTTAAAAGCATTGTATTACATTATTGTTTTACGGTGTATGTATGTCTGTTGTCGTATGCGTTAGGATTCCTAGAGAGTTGAGGGAGAGGATGAGGAGGTTGAAGGATGTGAACTGGAGTGATGTTATTAGGAGGTCCATTGAGGAGACAGTATCCCGCTATGAGGTTGAAGAGGTTATTAGGAGGGTGGAGGAGGATCTAAGGGATGTCCCCGAGCTCCCCCCAGGGACTGTGTCTAGGTGGATTAGAGTTGATAGAGAGGGTCATTGACTCATCAACGTTAGCTAAATTCCTGTTGAGGGAGAGTGGATGGGAGCGGGTTAAGGGGATCCTCACCGGGAAACCTTACACCCTCGATCTAGCTGTAAAAGAGGTGGCTAACGCCATATGGAGGAGGGTTACCCTAATGGGAGACGTGAGTTTAGAGAAAGCACCCGTTATACTAGGAGACCTCCTGGAGCTAAGGAGGGTTGCACTCAGGGTTGAACCACAAGATCAATACCTAGGTCAAGCACTAAGGATAGCCATTGAGAACAGGGTGACAGTCTACGACTCATTATTCATAGCCCAAGCACTAGCCAAAAAGGCAGCCCTCACCACCTCCGATGAGAGGCAAGGTAGGGTTGCGGAGAGGCTTAACGTAAAGGTGGAGTACGTTTAAACCCAAACCTCCTCAGTATTTTTAGATTTAAACTCTTTGGGAACTCCCACACAATGGGGGTGCATTAGCTACGGGTCACGTATACGTTGATGTTGTTTTGAGAGGTTCTAGAGGAGAGGTTCTATTAAAGAACGTGATGGTGGATACCGGGGCAACATACACTATACTTGATAAGAGAACCGCTGATGAAGTTGGAGCATGGAGGATACCGTTTGAAATTCACTTAGAGCTCGGAGATGGGAGGATTGTTAAGGCTAGCGTGTATGCCGTCATAGTAACTTTAGAGGGTAGGACCGCACCTATGCTAATAGCGTGCTTCGAGAGGGCTAAGAGCGTTATTGGAGTTAGAACACTAGAGGATCTAGGTCTCAGGGTGGACCCGGTCTCAGGTAAACTCGAACCAGTGAGGCCAAGCAACCTAGCATACTTCTACTAAGGAAAGCTCCTGCACCCCACCACACTCTCATGTGCCAAACTCATCATGGAAAATTAAACCTATAAGCGGGATCCTACGTGTAAGAGCTCCAGCGATTTAAAAGATGGATGCTCTCTCTACGAAACTCTCAACATCTCCTTTAAGCTCACCTCATACATATTTCAACCCAATCTCCACACATGTCCAGACATACTTTACATTGACTAGTGGGGAGTGGGAGTAGTTGGAGGTTGAGTTCTCGAACCCAGACTCTACCAACCCACAGCAGTCTCTCGCTACGGTAGCCTCGATTCCCAAGAACCTTAAATCCAAGCATCTCAGCCAACCCAGCTAGGATAACCTTATTAAAGTATTTGAAGGTAACCGTAAAAGCCCCTTAATCACATGGTTTACGCTTAAACACCTAAGCCAGCTATCATTAGGGTAACCCCTCAAACGCATGGCTGTCCGGTGAGGTGGCTTCAATCCATGTAGGTTCACCGCATACTCAGCGGAGGTCAATGGATTACAGTAGGCCATCCTAGGGGGTTTAAGGTGGTGGTTGTGTAAGCTGTGGGGGTGCTTTAAACCAGATGTTTTCTAGCAAACTTCATGTGTTAATTCAAGGCTCAACATCGGAGAGTGAATCTAAGATATTTAACCTCTGGAGTATGTTTAAGCTCTCAACGTTAACACTTAGCATGATGCCTACAAACCCCCTTGTATCATGTTCCCCACTTAAATGCCAGTTAACCAACTCTAGATGATTAAGGGTTAACCTGGTATGCTGCATAGTAAGCTTACTGATGTAAACGCTTGTCTAGATCTAGAGCTCCCTCCAGGGAGGTCTATGGACGCTATATGGTATGAAGTTGGGTTCTTAAGTATTACATGAGAGTAGAGGATCCTAGATCCTAACCAGTTTTACCTCACTAGATCTAGGATTAATGTCGTCTCCCGGATGGGGGTGTAGGAGTGGCTATTAAGCTCTCCACGTTATAAACTTAGAAGTGGGCTACATGCTGCTCAGGTGTACTAACATGGGGTTCACTTATGTAAAGGTGAGGGTCTACAGTATTGATCTCACGAAGTGGGAGGATGTAGAGGTTCTAGTGGATAGTGGAGCGCTACTCACATCTATACCGAGATCTGTTCTCGAAAGGCTTGGATCCAAGCCTATTGCTAGGCGTAAGCTTAGAGTTTACGGTGGTGGCCTCGTTGAACGAGATATTGGTGGAGTTGTAGTAGAGTATGAGGGGCAGCGCGCCATAGTCCCAGTTATCTTTGGTGAAGAGAGGGACATACCAGTCCTCGGGGTCACAGCCCTAGAAGCTCTAGGTTACCAGATCGACCCCATATCGAAGAAGTTGAAACCAACAGAGCTATTAATGGTGTAACCGTGGTAGAACCGAAGCCTTCACCCTACAATAAACTGGGTTACCCTAAGCAACCTAATGGCTAGGACCCCCTAAGCTGAGGGAGGTTACTATATGGCGGGTTGAAGGCTATTGTTAGTATTAGACTATCTGGAGCTCCAAGCCGTATCCTCATGTAACCCCCACCATAAGCCCTATGGAGGTGATTCGAGATCCAATGTTATACCATGAATTAAGAGTATTTAAGCTCTAGAGTTCTGTGATCCGCGCTCCATAAAGTGTGTGGTTTAGCATAAGATTGTAGAGGCTTCTAGGTAACCCTAAGCTGGTCATGGAGAGCTCTTGGACATGCTGTGTCATAGGTGTTGGAGGCAGTCTTTAAGAATACCTTAAAGACCCCCGAGTAGGGCTAGGATTTGAGTGTTACCGGTGGCGCTAGGATTTCTAAGAGGAGGTTTGGTGGGATGCGTGGAATCCAAAGGCTTGGTATCATAGTGCCTGAAAGCGCTACTAGGTGTGCCAGTGAAGGTTAGAGTTTTAATTGAGAGCACTCTAAGCTTCTACACTCTAGCATTACAGATTCCACCTACGACGATCTCAAAGTTCGCATTCCGAAGAGGTAGCTGAATCACTACCCCCACGGCCTCCACCACCAAACTCAATGCTGGAGGTTGTGGGCACAGCTAGTGGGAGTACCCTAAGCCATGTAATACCTAAGATCCCCTAAACCAAAGGTTGTAGATGGGGATAGAAATCTAAGACTCTTATATGCAATAATAGATTGTAGGAGGAGGTACTACTACCAAGTGATGTCATAGGAGAGCTTGGGATAGAAGTACTACCACCTAGGATCGGTCCCTGGAGATTCAAGGGGGAGGGTAGGGATTAGTGAGAAGTTGTGTAAAACCACAACTATATTAAAACCTGGAATGGCATAAGCCATCTCGGGTAGCTTTCCGGCTATGGAGGGTTAGGGGAGGGCGTTGAACGTAAGGGATCCTCATAGCAGCATGTCTTGAAGGGGGTTATAAGGGCCCCTGGTTACCTCTATAGGAGCGTTTGGAGCTCTACTGCTATCTTTAGGGTATGAGGTGCATCTTCTGGTATTGCTTGACCCCGTTTGGCGGCCTGCTATGCTGTATTTTGGGGTGGTTGAAATTTATAGCCTTCCACATCGTCTGTTCATTGGAGATGTGGTTGTTAGCTACATGTTTTAGCCTGGGTGGTTGGGTTTGCTTGTTAACGGTATAGTTGATGTTGTTCACGCTTTCAAGGTGTTTGCCGGTGAGGGTTCTAGGGTTTTAGGTGGGCTTGAGGGGGTTTCAGGGCTTCTCATCGTACCCCTCCTCTTCAGCCCATCTAGGTATATTGATGATAGCTCTGTTGACTCAATATACTCTGTGATTAGAGGCCTCGGGCCTTCTGATGGGCTCGGTGTGGTGCTTCTAAGTGGTGGTGGTGATGTTGATGAGGCCTACCTCCTAGCGAGATACCTTCAACGTATTGCCCGGGGTAGGCTTGTAGTCTACGTGCCACGGTACGCTAAAAGTGCTGGAACCCTACTAGCCTTGGCTGGGGACGAGCTCGTAATGCTCCCAGTAGCGGAGCTAGGCCCAATAGACCCCCTGTTATACGATGCTAAGACAGGTAGGTACGTCCCCCTACAATCCATATTAGAGATGCTAGACCTACTAAGCGGTAAGACAAGGGATCTAGCCTTAGCAGTCTTAGACAGGATACCAGTCATAGAGCTCGACGACTATAAGAGGGCTGTGGAGCATAACGTAGAGCTGCGCGCAAGGATACTAGCAAGTAGGATGATGAAAGGCGATTGGGAGAAGTCCAGGAGGGTAGCGGAGAGGCTGGCAAGCTATAAACAGCACAGCGCAGCAGTAACAATAGACGATCTGGAAGAGCTAGGATTAAACGTTAGAGAAGCCCGGGGAGAGGAGGAAGAGATGCTATGGAGGCTGTACGAGCTCTAGGTAGAAAACATAATAGAGGTGGAGAAGCTAACACCACCAGAGGCGAGAGAACCAGTAGAGTTCAAGCTAGGCAGAGGAGTAGTACTAACAACAGCACCACTAGACCTGGTAGAAAAGGCTAAAAACACCTAATCAGGGCAAGAGCTCCACCATCGAGGAGACTCATAGCTCGAGGTTACTTAGACCTTCAAGATTACACCCGCGGTGTAGCTGGGACACCTAGGGTAACGGTGAGGTGAAGTTCAAAATCCTATGTCAGCGGGGGTAGAGTAGCTTTAAAGCCTACCAGGGGTGTGTTGTGACACGTCATACACGGTAGGCTACTCAGGTTTCAATGGAGTTCGAGGAGGGAGTGCACGTAGACGGGGGTTACCGAGTACTCCTTAACACTACTCCCGTGATAGATTCTAGGGTGTGGGTTTAAAGATGTTTAATGTTGTACTTGAGTAGCTTATCACGTAGGTCTTCCTTGCAGTTAGCAACATCGTATATAACGGTTTGCTCCTTCCTCATCCTAGAGGACATCCTAGCCTTCAGCGCTTTCACTAGGTTTACGTCAGCGCCTCTACCATGGTGTACGAGGGCTACGATCTTGAGGTTGCTCTGGGCTCTGCTCCTACGTAGCCATTCAACTGTGTTGTCTATCTTCTCCAGGTCTTCTAGCTTGGATCTCTCGGTCTCCTCCACTAGGATGATTGTGTTGTCGCATTCGAACATTAGGTCTACGTGTTTGAATTGTAGGTTGAGCTCTTCAAGGTTTACTTGCCTGCACCCTCTCGATCTCATCGTATATCCTCCCACGCTCTCCTAGTAGCTCTTCGGCCACCTTGGCGAACTCATCCTCAGGTATACCCTCTCTGGTAACCTGGAGTTTCTCGACGACAGCTTTATCACCCTCAGCTCTCACAAGGTATGCTGCTACACTCTCAGGTGGGAGCACTTCCTCCTCTGTGTAACCTAACCTCTTCAACCTCCTCTTGGGTAGCTGTGAGAGTGCTATGAGGTTATTCAAAGCAGTAATAAGGTAGTCACTATGCGTTGTCACCACCACGTTCTTCCCCATGTTAACAGCACGAGAGATAATCCTAGCCAGGGACCTCTGAGCCCCAGGGTGTAAGTGCGCCTCAGGCTCCTCAATGAAAACGTTCACCGGCTCCAGCCCGATAGGTTCAACCATGAGTAGTGCTAGAGCTACTGTGATAGCCTCTCTAACACCAGAGGGGGCCATCGCTATCGGCATCACCTTATTACTCCAGGACTTTACATAAATGTTGTAAACCCCGGATTCAAATCTAACATCAACCGTTACACCAAGCTCCTCCAGTAGGGGTCTGATGAGATCTACAACCCCCGGGTTCCTGCTAAGCCACTCTGCTAACCTAAAGTAAGTGCTAACATATTCACTATCAACACCTAAAACTCCTGAGAGTAGTGTAGGTGAAATGTAGGGTTTCAGGAGGGTACGCGTAATCCCAGCTCTACTATCGGGTAGCATGTGTGTTAGATGAGGGGTTGCAAGAGCTAACCAGCTAAACTCCACAGCTGTATGATGTGATAGGAGCTCCACCACCAGGCCTGCAACGTCCGCTATCGAGTACACCCTATGCTTTTTCAGATAGGACCCGTAACCCACGTGGACATAACCTCTCCTCAAAACCCTAACATCGACTTTCCTCAACATACCCTCTATGCATAGATCGAACTCCTCTATTTTAACCTCATCCTCTAATGATAACCTGATCTTAGCACAACTACCGTGAACCTCTATTACTGCCTTATCTCTACTAATCCTCACCAACTCCCTAAGCTCAACTCCGAAGGCGTACCTAAACCTCTCCTCTAAACCATGTTTTACAGCATCCACCAACACCTTCACAAATGCTTTTACGAGTTCCTCCAAATCCTCACTTTCAATTATCCCCTCCTTTACCCTCCTAACCACTCTCTCCGCAATCTCAACCACAGGTTCCCATCCAGCTTCAACCCTATAGGGTAGAGCTTCAGCCGAGGATAGAGCCCATAATAGATATGACAGCATAGACTTACCAGTAGAGTTCCTCCCTATGAAAACCGTTAATGGTTTTAACTCCACCTCCGCCTCCTCGAAAGGCCCAAAGTTATTTAGATAAAGTTTAACCAATACCCCACGCACCCACCACTAACAGGGGGTACCACTTATAACTATTAAAAATAACCCTCATATCAACCTCAGTTAGCGGATATCCGGTAACCCTGGCTGTTAGGCGAGTTTAAAATATCTTCGAAACCTTCTGGAACATGGGGTTTAAGGGTTTGGGCCTTGTGTATGTTGCTGGTATAGTGAAGCATCACGGTAAAGAGGTTAGGGTTAACTTTCTAGTCGACTCCGGAGCCACCTACACGGTTTTAACGGAGAGTGTTTGGAAGGAGCTCGGCCTAGAGCCTATCGGGGAGATGGAGTTCATACTAGCTGATGGAACCATCATCAGGAGGAGGATATCAGAAGCCCTCCTAGAACTACCAGGCTACGGTGAGAGGCACACACCCGTAGTGCTGGGTGAGAGCGAGGACGAAAACCTACTAGGCATAGTAACCTTAGAGATATTCGGCCTCATACTAGACCCGTTCAAGAGAGAGCTAAGACCAATAAGAGCTCTAATGAAGTAAACATATGCAACACAAACACAGACCAAAGATCCTCTAGAAAGAAAGCGTAACATAGTGGAATACATGAGAACTATAGGATCCATAGGGGGTTGTATGTTTGTAGGAGGAATGGGAGGAAGGTTAATGCTGATGCAAACGCAGCACTAAACATAGCAAGAGGAATGAGGTACAAGGTAAAGGTTACAAGGAGGATGGAGAGTTACATTGTGACACGCAGTGGTGTTAAACCATTAAACCCCCGTTGGAGGGACACGCTAGACCCAGAGGTTCGAAACCCCGTCTTTCAAGGCGGGGAGGTGTCATACCTCCAAGTCTAACACAGCCTGTAGCGGATTTGAGATGGCTTTTGTGTTGTTATCGGGCATCTCCCCTTAGCTTTTCCCCCCTTCTTTTCCCCTCTGGATTCCTAGTTGTGTTTAGTTCAGCTAGGCTATAGTGGGTTCCTTTGGGTGGTTGTTTTAGATGGTTTTGTATTTTGTTTTAAGGTCTTCTACCATTTTCTTGTATGCCTTATATCTATGTGATATTCTGTTCTTCTCCTCTAACGTCATCTCCGCGTATGTTATTTTGCTGTTTTCCGGTATGAATATTGGGTCGAAGCCGAAGCCGTGTTCTCCTCTGGGTTCTAGTGTTATCTCTCCGCATGTTTCCCCCGTGTACACCTTCTCTAGGGGTGGTATTATTGTTGCTACTGCTGTTTTGAAGCAGGCTCTCCTGTTCACCTCTCCACTCATTAGTTTTAGTATTCCTCTAACTCCTATCTTTTTGTACACATAGCTACTATACGGTCCTGGGAATCCGTTTAGCGCTTCTACGAATAACCCTGAATCGTCTACGAGGAGCGGCTTCCTCAGGGTTGCGTAGGCTACTCTAGCCGCATGCAGCGCTATCTCCTCCAGGCTTTCTGATTGAATCTCCTGCTTACCCATTAGTACTAGTCTGGCTTTAACACCTAGGCCGGCTAGAATGCTTAGAGCCTCCACGCCCTTAGCCTTATTCTCTGTTACAACACTCAACTCTAGCCTAGAGCCCTCCACACGCTACGCCTCCTCTCCTCAACATACCTACCCCTCAGCCTAATCTCCTCAGCTCTCTCTATAACCTTCAAAGCCTCACCTCCCAGAACCCCCTTATATCCTTCCAGGAAGGCCTCGAACATACCAGCTGCTATGGACGCATGTGTGCTCTCAACAGCCCTCCTATAGAGGTGTACGTCTACAGCCTTATCCTCAACATCCTCTGTGAAATCTGAGAGACCATAGTCTATCAACTTCAAACCCCCATCAGAGGATACAATGTAGTTAGACGTTGTCGGATCCCCGTGGGCAACGCCCACCTCGTGGAGCCTCCCTAGTATGGACCCTGCTATCCTAGAATACATAAGAGCCCCCCTGGGATCTCTGTATGCGTAGTCCTTCAATGTAACCCCTTGCACGTACTCCATTACAATCAACCCTATGGAGGGGAGTACTGCTAGGAGCCTGGGAGCTGGGATCCCATGTTTTAGAGCGTATGCTATAACCTTAGCCTCCTTCCTAGTCCTCTGTGATATCAGTATATCGGCTAGCCTGGGGTGCATGTAGGGTTTGGGGACCCTGAGCTTGAAGATAGCCGGGATACCCATGAAAAACCCTAGTCTTATCTCAGACTCAGCCCCCCTCTTCACCAGCTCAAGCCCTCTAACCCAGCCTAGCATGTCCTTAAGGGAGCTCATCTCAGGCGACACCAGAGGTTACGGGAACTCGTAGTACCAAGGTACATCCACCTGGTCTATCCTCCACCTCTGCCTTATGAAGGCTCTCGACACCTCGATAGTGTAACCCCACTTGTAGGCGGCCATCCCAGTCACAGCTATCATGACACCGTTGTCCCCAGCATACCTTGCAGGTATGGGCTTGTAAACCGCTCCGTGGAGTCTAGCCATAGCCTCTATCTTATCATTTAAAATCTTACTAGCAGCCACACCACCAGTTAGTAGAACCTCCCTTCTACCAGTATGAGCTAACCCCCTCTCTAAAACCTCTACAACAGAGGAGTAGGCTATCTCCCTAAGTGTGTAACATACATCAGCTAGCCTAACACCACTCCTAACCATCCTAAGAGCAGCTGTCAGCAACCCGGAGAACGAGGAGTCCTGACCTTTAACTATGTAGGGCAGCCCTTCAATGAAATCACCCCCCTCGGCACACCTATCAACAGCGTGCATACCGCCAACAACATATGGTGGGGCTATGCCAACCTCCCTAGCGAAAGTATCTAGGAGGTTACCTAAAGGCATGTCGAGAGTCTCACCGAAAACCCTGTAGCGGCCCTCAGAGTATGAGACAACAGCAGTATTACCACCAGCAACGTACAAGACTATAGGATCCCTCAACCCCGTCAGGAACCTAGCAATCTCAACATGGGCTACGGCATGGTTAACGGGGACGAGTGGTTTAGAGTAGTAGCTTGCAAGAGCCCTAGCAACTGTAGCCCCAACCCTAAGCTGAGGCCCCATACCAGGGCCTAGCGCAACAGCTATAGCATCCACATCGCCAATCCTAACACCAGCAGACTCCAAAGCCTCCCTAACAACCTCACCTGCAACCCTAGAGAAGAAAGCCGCCACCTCCCTAGGTAGAATACCCCCCTCCCTAGGAGTGTAAACCCTCCTAGAATCCGATAGGATATAAGGGGGGCTATCGGATACAACGGATACACCGAAGCTATGAGCAGTAGACTCTACACCAAGCACTAGCATAACCCGGCCCTCCACCAACCCACGCTAGCTGAGAGGCCCGATATCCTCACCCCGATTACCACAAAACCTCCCAGCCCAAAAGCATAATCGTAGTAGCGGATCAACAGCTTTCCGGAGGTGGAGCTCTGGAGCTGTAACCCCACCCCTTTGGATGGTCTAAGCTCACCTCCTACCTTTAACGATGAACTCTGTGTATCCGCATTTACCGCAATGCCATCTCTCTGTAGGTTTAAGGTGGTGGGCCATTATGCTACCACATCTAGGGCATCTCTTATTCTTAATCTTGATAGTGCCAGTCTTTGTGTCAACTATGTAGAGCTTATGCACATAGGTCTTAAGCTCCTTCCCACCCTTCTCCGGCATACTCTAGACCCACCTCCCCTGTGTTGTTTGAGGTTTAAAAGCACCATCACCTCTCCTACTGTTGTGGTTTAACACCGCCATTCCTCTCCACAACGTATTTTGGCTCGAAGGCTAGAGCTCTCTCAACGCTATCGTAGATGTGGGCTTCAACCCTCGAAACCCCCATGCCATACTCTGTTTTAACACTTCTAACGTACACCCTCTCAACACCTGTGTTAAAGGCTTTAGCTATGCTAAACCTTAACTGCAGGCGGGTTGGGGTTGGTTTAAGTGGGTGGTCTACTCTTAGTACAAGCTCCCTCCTACCTATAAGCGGGTTATACCTGTCTGAGACCACCTCAGCCTTATACTCACCAACATCTAGTATCCTAGATGTCACGCTCAAATTTAAACCCTATCGTGTGTTTGAAGGTTTAGGATTTAAAAGCTTAACTTAGGGTTCAACGTTTGGCTGGAGCTCCGGGGCTTCAACTGGAGGTACCTGGTTTGAGCTATCCTAGTGTTTAGATTAGAGTATCTGATGATGCAAGCGCCTACACCCGGTATGCCGTAGACTACGGCCCAGCCGCTCTTTAGACACGCTATGGCTGGGAGTGCTATCATATCCTCCTCACCTACCACCTCTAAAACCACCCTCACCTTATTCAAGCCTATGAGGTCACATAATACTCTGTAGACCTCCAGGGATACAGTGCTTCTCTCATTAACTAATACAATCCTCTCAAACCCCCGTACATCGAGCTCGCCCCGAGCTTCAACCCTCCTCGTAATCCTATCATAGACTAGGATTAAGCTTTCAACATGGTCTAATAGGTCTAGGCAGTACCTTGAAACCACATCGCCTACGCATACAAGCCCCTTAACTCCGCTAACGTAGCCTTCCAAGCTTCCAACTACAACTGGGCCCCACGGACTACTATAATCCTCCCTCCTAGCCTCAGGGAGGCCTAGCGATAGATATTCCGCCCTCAAGCCACTATCCTACCCGCTATCCTTATAGCCCTCTTAATGGGCTTTAACAACCCTACGTGAGCTCCAACCCTACTATTGGAGGGGCTTATTATGACAACCATGCCCTCCCAGTCCTCGGTTAGCCTTGAGGAGCCGCAATTAGAGCATACCTGGGCATCCCTGGGGTTGAGGGTTCCACAATCACTACAAGCTTTTAAAGAAGGCTTCTTAGAAGGAGCTCTCCTAGCGGGCATAGCGTTACACCTCTACCTCTTAAACCACTCCTCCTTGCCAAGGTACGGTTGCCTCATAGTCATCCCTATCCTTAAAGCCCTTATATTGCTAGTTGTAGGCTTGGAGACCTGTGTTATCCTAGCTCTAACCACATCCCCTATCTCCACAACCTTCCCAGTCTCAGTAGACCTAAACCCCCTCCTATCAGGGAGCATTTCAAGGCTTTCATCTAAGATCTGGCCTCTGAAGACGAAGCCGTCCACGGGGCCGAGGTCCACGTATAAACCCTGCTCTCTAACATCTCTCACTAA
>Ga0079995_1060546_pt1 | contig 15953 bp, 19 predicted proteins | sample FaiFalFF_MnMetaG_2_FD_69198 | JGI IMG/M metagenome (GOLD analysis project Ga0079995, IMG submission 69198) | Freshwater microbial communities from Yellowstone National Park, Wyoming, USA - Fairy Falls C (FF_Mn_C) (SPADES assembly) (version 4) | ecosystem: Environmental > Aquatic > Freshwater >...
TCCTCGCCCGCCTGGTTGGCGCACCCGGCGTAGACGTCCTCCACCTCCTCTTTGGGGACGCCTGAGCGCTCCATGAGGGCGGAAAGGACGTGGGCCAGAAGGTCGTCGGGGCGCACGGAGGAGAGGGCCCCGCCGTGCTTGCCGATGGGGCTTCGCACCGCTTCCACGATCCAGGCCTCGGGCATCACCCCTCCCGGAGCTTGAAGCGCTGCACCTTGCCGGTAGCGGTACGGGGGAAGTCCTCCACGTAGGCCACAAACTCCGGATATTGGTAAGGCCTGAGCCGGGATTTGCACCAGGCCTGGAGCTCCTGGGTGAGCGCCTCTCCCGGGGCGAACCCCTCCTTCAGGATCACGAAGGCCTTGATCCGGGTGAGACCCTCCACCTGGACCCCAACCACCGCCGCCTCCCGCACCGCAGGGTGCTCCATCAGGACGTTCTCAATCTCTATGGGGGAAACCCAGAGCCCCTTCACCTTGATCATGTCGTCGCTTCGGCCCTCATACCAGTAGAAGCCCTCCTCGTCCACCCGATACCGGTCCCCGGTGTAGAACCATTCCCCCTGGAGGGCGCGCTTGGTCTTTTCGTGCTGGTGCCAATAGAAGGCCAAGGCGCTGTCCCCCTTGACCCAGAGGTCCCCCGCCTCTCCCACGGGGACCGGGTTTCCCTCAGGCGAAAGGAGCTTCAGCTCGTAGCCGGGGACAGGTTTTCCGGAAGAGCCGGGTTTCAAGGAGTCCAGGGTGTTGGAGCAGTAGATATGGAGCATCTCCGTAGATCCTACTCCGTCCAGGATGACCAGGCCGAAGGCCTCCTTCCATCGCCGCCAGATCTCGGGCGGCAGAGGCTCTGCGGCGGAAACACAGAGGCGGATGAAGGAGAGGTCGTGGTCCCTGGCCCCGGGATGGTTGAGAAGGGCGTTGTAGAGGGTGGGCACCGTGAAGAAAAGGGTGGGGCGGAAAGCCTGGAGGGTGGCCAAAACCCTTTCCGGAGTGGGCCTCCCTTGCAGGAGCACCGTGGAAGCGCCCACCCAGTAGGGGAAGGACAGGTTGTTCCCGAGGCCGTAGGCGTGGAAGAGCTTGGAGGCCGAGAAGGTGGTGTCCTCCGGGCGTATTTGGAGGACGTGGCGGGCGTAGGTTTCACAGGTATAGGGGATATCGTGGTGAAGGTGAACCACCCCTTTGGGCTTCCCCGTAGAGCCCGAACTGTAGAGCCAGAAGGCCATGTCATCCCGGTGGGTGTCCGCGGGAGGAAATTCTCCCCGGTGGGCCTCTAGGAGTTCTTCTAGGCGGAAGGCCTCCTTGTCCTTAGGGGGCTCCGATCCAAAGACGATCATCCGGACCCCCTCCAGATCCCCCAGGGCCTCAAGGACCCGAGGGAGGCTAGAGGCATCCGCCACCACCGCCCGAGCGTAGCTGTCCTCCAAGAAGTAGCGGTACTCCTGGGGATGGAGGAAGGGGTTCACAGGGACGGGAACCCCTCCCAGGCGGAGGGTTCCCAAAAAGCAGACGGGGAAGGCCCAGGTGTCGTCCAGCACCAGGAGGACTCGCTCCTCCCTCCTCAGGCCAAGCTCCCTCAGGGCCCTGGCAAAGGCGCAGGTTCGCGCCCAAAGCTCCCCGTACGTTAGGCTAGAGCCTTCCCAGAGGATGGCCGGCTTTTCCCCCAGACCCCGCTCTAGATTCCGGTCTAGGATGGTGCTGACGTTGTACCTTTCGGGAAGCTCCAACATCCTTCACCTCCAGCGAACCACGCCTGCCTTGGTCTCCTGGTAAAACTCCAAAGCCTCCAGGCCGTGCTCCTTGCCGTAGCCGCTTTCCTTAACCCCGCCAAAGGGGAGCTCATCGTAGATGCGGTTCACCGAGTTCACCCAGGTGTAGCCGGCCTCCAGCTTCTCCAAGGCGTAGGAGGCCCGCTCCAGGCTCCGGGTGAAGATGCTGGAGCCCAGGCCGTAGGGGGAGCGGTTGGCGAGCTCCACGGCTTCTTCCAGGCTCCCCACCCGCCAGACGGGGAGGACGGGGCCGAACACCTCCTCCTGGGCCACCCGGCTTTCCAGGCCAGGTTCCAGGATCACGGTGGGCTCCAGGAAGAATCCCTTTCGGAAAACCTCTCCTTCCGGCCTCCGCCCGCCCACGAGAATCCGGCCTCCCCTGTCCAGGGCGTCCTGGAGCTGCGCCTCCACCAGGCTCCGCTGCCTTTCCGTGTGCAAGGGGCCCATTTGGGTGGTCTCCTCGAGGCCAGGACCCAGCTTAAGCCGCTGGACGCGGGGCAGGAAGCGCTCCATGAAGGCTTCGTAGACGTTGGCGAAAACGTATAGGCGCTTAACCGCCAAACAGGCCTGGCCGCAGTTGAAAAAGCGCCCCACCGCCGCCGCCTTGGCCGCTAGGTCCAGATCGGCGTCGTCGCAGACAATCATGGGATCGGAACCGCCAAGCTCCAGGGTAACCCGCTTCAGGGTATCCGAAGCCAGGGCCATGATCCGCTTGCCCACGGGGGTAGAGCCGGTGAAGGCCACCTTGCGTACCAGGGGGTGGCGCACCAGGGCCTCCCCCGCCACCGGACCGAGTCCTGTGACCACATTGAAGACCCCCGGGGGCAGGCCTGCCTCGTGGAAGAGGGCGGCGATCCTCAAAGTGGTGAGGGGCGTGGTTTCCGCGGGCTTGGCCACCACGGTGTTGCCGGTGACCAGAGCAGGCCCCAGCTTGTTGGCCAGCAAGGTGGTGGGGAAGTTCCAGGGCACGATGGCCGCCACTACCCCTAGGGGTCGCTTGAGGATCAGGCCATAGGCCCCTTCGTCCAGGTTGGGCACAAACCCTCCCCGGAGGTTTTTGGCCAGGCCCGCATAGTGTTCTATGGTGTGTATAAAACGGCGGATCTCCAGGCGGGCCTCCCGGATGGGCTTGCCCTGTTCCAGGGTTAGGGTACGGGCCAGTGCCTCTGCGTGGGTCCTCACCCGCTCCGCGCAGGCGTAGAGCACCTCCCCCCGCTTTGCTGCAGGGGTCTCCCACCATCCTGGGAAGGCCTCGTGAGCTGCCTTGACCGCCAGGTCCACTTCCCGCTCCGTGGCTAAGGGGACGGTGTCCACCACCTCCCCCGTGGCCGGGTTGACCACAGGAAAGCGCTCCAGTCCCAAAAAGGGTATCTCCTTCCCCCCGATGAACATCTCCGCCATGGCCATCACCCCATGCGCATCCGTACCAACTCAGGGACTTCCCGGAGGTACCGGGCCTCCAGGCAGTCCACTATCCGTCCTTGGTCCAAGAAGTAGACGCGATGCACCAAATTTAAGGCAAAAGCAGCGTTTTGTTCCGCTAGGAGCAGGGTTTCCCCCTGGCGCACCAACTCCCGTAGGACCTCGCCCAAATGGCGCACCATGAAGGGGCTGAGGCCTTCCGTGGGCTCGTCCAGAAGGAGGACCTTGGGGTTGCGCACCAAGGCCCGGGCGATGGCCAGCATCTGCTGCTCCCCTCCGGAAAGGACCGTGGAAAGGGCCTGCCGCCGCTCCTGCAGGCGAGGGAAAAGGGCGTACACGCGCTCCAGGTCCCACCGCCCGGGGCGCTGGGCGAGGAGGAGTTCCTCCTCTACCGTGAGCCCGGGGATGGGGAGCCTTCCCTGGGGCACCAGGGCCAGCCCTGCCTGGGCCCGCGCCAGGGCCCCTGGGGGCAAGGGGCGGTCTCCCAGGAGGACCTGGCCTTGGGCGGGGAGCAGGCCCATGATGGCGGACAACAAAGTGGTCTTGCCCATGCCGTTCCGCCCGAGGACCGCTACGGCCTCCCCTTCTCTAACTTCCAGGTCCACCCCCTGGAGCACCTCCCCCTGTCCGTAGCCCGCTCGCAACCCCCGCACCTGCAAGAGGGGTGCGCCCCCAGGGACCTCTGGACTTCCCTCTTCGGGAACCTCTGGACTTCCCTCTTCGGGAGAAGAGGCCAAGCCCACGTAGACCTCTACTACCTGGGGGTCCCGCCGAACCTCCTCTGGGCCTCCTTCCCGCAGAACCTGGCCCTGGTGGAGAACCGTGACCCGATCGCCAAAGGCATAGGCGAACTCCAGGTCGTGCTCAATGAGGAGAACCGTCATGGCCCGCGGTAAGGAGAAGAGGACCGCCTTGATGCGTTCCCGCTCCGCCCCGGCCAGACCCGCCAGGGGCTCGTCCAGGAGGAGAAGGCGGGGGGACTGGGCCAGGGCCATGGCCAGCTCCACCAGCCGTTGCTCCCCGTAGGCCAGCTGCCCCACCGGCACGTGGACCCGCCCCTCTAGACCCACCCGCTCCAGCACCTCCATTCCCCAAGACTCCGCATCCTTTAGGGAGACCGGCAGGAACCGGTTGCGTAAGGGATGGGAGACCAAAGAGGCGAGAAGAACGTGTTCCAGAGGGGTCTTCTCGGGGAAAAGGCTAGCGATCTGGAGGGTGCGGGCCAGACCCTTCCGAGCCCGGAGGTGGGGAGGCAACCTGGTCACCCGTTCCCCAAAGAGGAAGACCTCCCCGCGATCAGGGAGGAGCTCGCCGCCCACCACGCGGAAGAGGGTGCTCTTCCCAGCCCCGTTGGGACCGATCAGGGAACGCCGCTCCCCTTCCTCCAAGAGGAGGTCCACCCCCGCCAAGGCCATGAGGCCCCCAAACCTCTTGTAAACGCCTCTAAGCTCCAGAGGGTACATGTTCCGCTCCTTTGCTCCGTCTTAGGCGGAGCAGGGCTGCGACCATAAGAAAGATTCCCAGGAAGAGGTTCCAGAGGTTGGTGTAAGCGCTCAAGGTAGCTTCCAGGAGGATGAGGACTACTGCTCCTAAGGTCCCGGCGTATACGGGCCGGATCCCGCCCACCACGGCCATCACCAGGAGCTGCCCCGAGGTGGTCCAGGCGAGATCGTGGGGATGGACAAAGCCCCTCTGACCGGCAAGCCAAACCCCTCCCAAGGCAGCCAGCGCCCCCGAAAGGGCGAAGGCCAAGAGCTTGTAACGGCGCACGTCCCAGCCCAGGGCCTCCAGCCTCCTCTCGTTGAGGCGCAGGGCGTCCAGGACCAGGCCTAAAGGAGAGGTGAGAAAGGCTTGGTAAAGGGCCAGAACCCCGAGTAGGAGGCCCAGGCCCGCCAGGTAGTAGGCGGCCTGCCCCTCGAGGCCGGGAGGCCGGGGAATCCCGGTTAGGCCGTCATCCCCCCCGGTGATCCCCGGAAACCCCTGCTTGGCCAGGACGTAGATGAGCTGGGCGAAGGCTAGGGTGAGCATGAGGAAGTAGATGCCGTGGCTCCTCAGGCCCAGCCAACCCAGGGCCACGGCGGAGGCCACTCCCCAGAAGAGAGCCAGGGGGAGCGCCAGAAAGTAGTAGGCGGGATCTTCCCGGGTGAGGAGAGCCGCCACGTAGGCCCCTCCCCCAAAGAAGGCCGCATGCCCCAAGGACACCAGCCCTGTGGTCCGGTAGAGGAAGGCCAGGCTAGTGGCTCCCATGGCCCAAGCCACCGCCTCTCCAGCTAGGCGAAGGGGGTATCCGCCCAGGACTAAGGGGCCCAGGCCGAGGAGGATAATCCCTACCCAAAGGATCCCCTTCACCGCCGACCCCCCGTGAGGCCCTCAGGCCGGTAGGCGAGGACGAAGAGCATGGCCAAAAAGACCAGGGCTAGGGAGAACCGAGGGAAGAAGGCCTGGCCCAAGCTATCCGCTAGGCCCACCAGGAGAGCGCCGTAAAGGGCTCCGGCCACGCTGCCCAATCCGCCCACCACCACCACGATGAGGCTTAGGATCAGCATGGTGAAGTCAAGGCCGGGAGCTAGGGCGATTCTTGGTGCCCCCAAAAAGCCTCCCAGGGCCGCCAGGGCCACGCCCAAGAGGTAGGTCCGCTGGAGAACCGTTTTCGTGGGAACCCCAAGAGCCTCAGCCATGCTGGGCCGCCCCGCCGCCGCCCGCACCTGCACCCCGAAGGGCGTGAAGCGGAGGAGGGCCCAAAGGCCCAAGGCCACCGCCGCCCCCACCCCGATGAGGAAGAGGGGGTACAGGGGATAGAAGAAGGACCCCAGGATCAGGGGGCGGTTGAGCTGGGGCGGGGCAGGAACCCCCAGAACCTGGGCTCCCCAAAGGAGGCGGGTCAGGTCGGCTATCACAAAGGCCAAACCGAAGGTGAAGAGGACCTGCTCCAAGGCTCGGTCCGGACCGTACACCAGCCGCACCAACCTTTCTGCCCCTAGACCCACCACCACGGCCAGAAAGGGCACCAGGAGGAGGGCCCACCAGAACTCCCCCAGCCGCTGGTAAAGGGTGTAACCCAGGTACCCCCCCAGCATGAAAAACCCGCCGTGGGCCAGATGGAGAACCCGGCCTACCCCGTAGACTAGGGAGAGCCCCGAAGCCAGAAGGAAAAGGAGGGCCGCGTAGGCCAGTCCGTTGAGAACGACGAGGGCGTAAAACTCCATGCTAACCCGGGTCGCGCACCCTGCCGAGGTCGGCCACCACGGCGTTGGCCAACCCCCCGCCCACGTCCCGCACCTGGCGCACGTAAATGTTTTGGACCACCTGGTGGGTCTTGGGATCGAACTCAAAGAGGCCTCGAGGCCCCCGGAAACGCACCCCCTCGAGGGCTTCCACCAGTTTCTCCTTGTTGGCTACCTCCCCCTTGAGGGCGTTCACCGCTTCCACAATCACCCGAGCCGTGTCATAACCCTGCATGGAGTATACGCTTGGGACTCGGTTGAAACGGCGCTGGTAGGCCTGGACGAAGCGTAGGTTCTCGGGAACGGCCAGCCGAACGGCCCAGTGCAGGCTGCTGTAGGCCCCCTCTGCGTCCCGTCCCACGGCTTGAATTACGTCCTCCTCCACAGTGAAGCCAGTGGTGGTTAAGGGAACGCTTCCCTTGAGGCCAAACTGAGCGTACTGCTTGAGGAAAATCACCGCATCACTCCCGGCGAGGAAGCCGTAAACCGCCTGGGGGCGCACCCGCACCAGGCGGGTGATGGCCGCGCTGTAGTCCGTGCTGCCCAGGGGGGTGTAAACCTCGTCCACCACCTGTCCCCCGGCGGCCAAGAAGCTCTCCTTGAAGGCCGCAACGCTCTCGCGGCCGAAGGCGTAATCGGCGGCCACGATCGCCACCCGTTTCGCAACCCGTTCTGCCACCCAGCGGCCCAGGGGGAAGCTAACCTGCCAGCTGGTGAAGGAGGTGCGGAAGATGTAAGGGCTTTTGCGATCCCGGGTCAGAGCGTTGCCCCCAGCGTTGCTAACAACGAGCACGTTACGGGTGTTGTGGACATAGTCCCGTACAGCGTAGGCGGAGGCGGTGCTCACAAGACCGGTGAGGAGGTCCACCCGGTCCTGCTCCACCAGCTTGGTAACCTTGCGCAGGGCTACGGCGGGGTCCGCGGTTTCGTCCTCACGAATGAGCTGGATGGGGCGGCCACCCGCCTGGTTCTTCACCTCTTCAAAGTAGAGGAGCATCCCGTTGGTGATGTCTTCTCCCAGTTGGGCATAAACCCCGGAGTAAGGGAGCACCACCCCGATCCTCAACGCCTCCCGTTGAGCCCTGACCCTGTTTCCTAGGGCCAGTCCCATACCCAAAGCCAAGCCCCGCTGAACCAACTGTCGCCTGGTATAGCGCATGCTCGGATCCCTCCTCTCGGGAAGGGACTTTTGTCCCCCGACGGGCTTTAGTCTAACCGGTCGGATAAACTATGTCAAGACGCGCCCTGGCGTAAGGCGATCTGAAAAGGCGCTTGACTTTTTCTAACCGGTCAAATAAACTTGCCCGCGTCAAGGGGGTGGTGTATGGCGGAGATGTTCATCGGCGGCGAGTGGCGTGGCTCCAGGAGCGGGGCCACCTATCCCGTGATCAATCCGGCCACCGAGGAGGTGGTGGACCAGGTGCCCCTCGGGGGGTCCGAGGACGTAGAGGAAGCCGTTCGGGCGGCCAAGGAGGCCTTCGCCGCGTGGGCCAAGAAGGACTTTGAGGAGAGGGGGGAACTCCTCAGGAGGGGGATTGACCTCCTTAGGGCCCACCGGGAGGAGATCGTGGAGACCCTCACCCTGGAACAGGGTAAACCCCTGCATGAGGCCCAGGGGGAGTTTGACCACCTCCTCCACGGCCTGGCCTACTATGCCGACCTGGCCACGAAGATCCGGGGGGCTTACCAGCCCCTGCCTTCCCGTCTTGGCCCCTCCTACGGCCTTGTGATCAAACGCCCTATAGGCGTGGTGGCGGCCATCGTGCCCTGGAACTTCCCCTTGACCCTCATGGGCACCAAGATCGGCCCTGCCCTGGTAGCGGGCAACACCGTGGTGGTCAAGCCCGCCAGTACCACGCCCTTGGCTGCCATTAAGGTGGTGGGGTACCTCAACCAGGCCGGCCTGCCCCCCGGCGTCCTCAACGTGGTGACCGGTCCGGGCCGGGTGGTAGGGGAGGCCCTGGTAGCCCATCCCGAGGTCCGCCGGGTAGCCTTTACCGGGGAAACGGCCACCGGCAGGCGGATTTTGGAGCTCTCCGTTCCCCACTTCAAGCGGGTAACCCTGGAGCTAGGGGGGTCGGATCCCGTCATCATCTGCCCGGATGCGGATCTGGACAAGGCCGCACGCGGAGTGCTCATCGGAAGGTTCTGGAACGCCGGACAGGCCTGCCTAGCGGCGAAACGGGTTTATGTTTTTGAGGAGGTCTACGAGGCCTTCGTGGAGAGGCTTCTTGCTGGCGTGACCCGCTACGAGCCGGGGGAGGGCTGGATCAAGGCCGAGCGTCCCAAGATCCGGATAGGTCCCCTCCACACCGCCAAGCAACGGGAGGAAGTGATGGGGCAGCTCCAGGATGCTCTGGCTAAAGGGGGCAAGCTCCTCTATGGGGGCCGGGTGCCCGAGGGTCGGGAAAAGGGATTCTTCTTCATGCCTACGGTGGTAGCCGAACCCGCCCACGACAGCCGGGTGGTGCGGGAGGAAACCTTCGGCCCTCTCCTCCCCATCTGGAAGGTCAGGGATATCGATGAGGCCATCCGCTTGGCCAACGACTCCATCTACGGCCTTGGCTCCTCCATCTGGACTTACAACGTGAAGTGGATCCACAAGGCGGCCCAGGAGATCGAAGCGGGGATGACCTGGGTCAACCAGATCCACTACGGCTACGACGAGCTACCCTTTGGTGGGGTGAAACAGAGCGGTTACGGCAAGGAACATGGCCTCGAGGCCTTGGAATATTACTTTGAGACCAAGTCTGTGGTGGTGGGAGATCTGGAGTGAGGGAGGGAAGTTATGGTGACCTTTGCCAAAGAGGGACGCGTGGGCATCATTACCCTAAACCGTCCGCCCGCTAACAGCTATAACCGCGAGTTCATTGAGGTCTTTGGAGAGGCCATCGCCCAAGCAGCTCAAGACGAGGAGGTGCGGGTAGTCATCGTGAGGAGCGCCCTGGAGCGCTTCTTCTCTGGAGGGGCGGACGTGAAGGCCTTTGCAGAGAACCCCCCTGAGGTAAACATGGCCATGGTGCGCCGGGCCCATGAGGTCTTCAACGGGATCGCCCGCCTTCCTAAGGTTTTCATCGCCGAGATTGCCGGCCACGCCCTAGGGGGAGGGCTGGAAATCGCCCTGGCTTGCGACCTCCGCTTCGCTGCCCGGGGGGAGTACCGGCTGGGGCTACCGGAGGTTACCCTTGGGCTCCTCCCCGGCACAGGAGGCACCCAGCGGCTTCCTCGGCTGATTGGCTGGGGAAAAGCCCTAGAACTCATGGTTTCAGGCCAGACACTAACCCCTGAGGAGGCCTACCAGCTGGGGCTAGTAGAACGGCTCTACCCCGAACGGGAGACTTTGGCCCAGGAAACCCGAAACTTTGCCGAAGCCCTCGCCCGGGGGGCGAGCCTGGCCATCGCCCACATCAAGCGGGTTGTCTTTGAGGGCCTGGATAAACCCCTGGAGGATGGCCTCCGCTTGGAGCGGGAGTTGGTTGAGGAACTCTTCCGCAGCGAGGACGGGCAGGAGGGGGTGCGGGCCTTCCTGGAGAAGCGGCCACCCAACTACCGAGGGCGTTAAGTTGAACTCCGTGGGCAGGCCTCGCATTCCCGACAAGGAGAACCGCATCACTCCCAAGCACATCCAGCTGATGCGGGCCGCCTACCAGGTCCTGGCCGAGAAGGGCCTCTCCCGCTTTGCCCTCCAGGACGTGGCCAACCGGGTAAACGTGAGCAAAGGGGTCGTCCTCTATTACTTCGGCACCAAAGACCGCCTGCTCCTCAGCACCTGGAGCTGGGTCCTTTCTCGGGTAGCGGACCGGATCCGCGAGGCCGTAGACCGCTCCCCTACCCCGGAGGGCAAGGTCAGGGCCATGGTGGAGGCCATTTTCATCAGCCCGGAAGCCAACCGCACCTTTTACCTGACCTTTCTGGACCTGGTAGGAACCGTAGCCAGGAAGCCAGGCTTTGAAGCTCTAGTAGAGGTAGCTCGGCGCATTGAAGAGGAAACGTATGCCGCGGTGATTCGGGCGGGGGTGGCCGAAGGAATCTTCCGCTCCTCGGATCCCGAACAGGACGCCAAGGTTCTCAGAGGCCTCATCGACGGAATTTTCCTACAATGGCTACAGGAGAAAAACTGGCGAGAGCGCCATGCAGCCTACAAGCGCCTCTGCCAAGAGGCCATCCTCAGGTACCTGGGTTGTCCAAGAGACGCCCCCCCCGGCGATAACGAAGGCTAAGCCTTTGGTATTCCCGCGCGGCCATCTCCGCCCAGGCCTGGGCACTGCCGGAAAGGGGTTTTTTCACCTGCGCAGGAATACCGGCCACCAGCACCCCTGGAGGCACCTCCATGCCTTCTAAAACCACGCTCCCTGCGGCCACCACGGCCCCCTTGCGCACCCGGGCCCTCTGGAGGACCAGGGCGCCCACTCCCACCAGGACCCCTTCCTCCACCACGCATCCTTCCAGATAGGCCAGGTGGGCCACGGTGACCCCCGGGCCAATGAGGGTAGGCAGGCCCTCGGCGGTATGGACCACGGCATTATCCTGGACGCAGCTTCCTTCTCCTACCACGATCCGATCCAGGTCTGCCCGCAACACCGCACCGAACCAAACGCTGGCCCCTTCTCCCACCACCACGTCCCCGATCAGGGTGGCAGTAGGAGCCAGGAAGGCCGAGGGGTGAACCCGGGGCACCTTGCCCTCAAAGGCCACGAGAAAGGCCATCACCGCCCCCGGAAACAGGGCTCCCGCTTCTCGCGGAGAGCCGCTAAACCTTCCTTATGGTCCTCGCTGGAGGCTAGGGCGCTCTGGCCCAGGGCTTCCATCCAGAGGCCGCTCTCCAAGTCCACGCTGGTCGCCGCCACCAGAAGCCTCTTGACCAATCCGTAGGACAAGGGGGCCCTCTTTAGGGCCTTCTCCAGCCTAGCCTTCGCCGCCTCGAGGAGGTCCTCCGGCTCCGCCACCTCCGTGAAGAGGCCAAGGGCATGGGCCTCCTCCGCTCCCAGCTCGTCGCCCCCTAGAAGGAGATCCCTCGCTCGGCCCAGGCCTAGGTAACGCACTAAGCGCACAACCCCACCGTGGCTGGGAAGGAGGCCGATCCTGCCTTCCCGGAAGGCTAGGCGGGCCTCTCGGGAAGCCACCCTGAGGTCGGCGGCCAGGATCAAGGCTAGGCCGATCCCCGTAGCAAGACCATTCACGGCCACCACTACGGGCTTCTCCACGATCTCCAAAAGTTGCACCATCCGGGAGATACGGTGGCTCTCCAAGCGGAACCTCCGGGGGTCTACCCCCTCCTCAAAGCGGGAGAGGTCTAAGCCGGCACAGAAGGCCGGTCCAACCCCCGTGAGGATGACCCCCCGGATGCCGGGCTCCTCCCCCGCCCTCTCCAGGTATCGGGAAAGGAGCTCCACCATCTCCCCGTCCAGCGCGTTGCGGGCCTCCGGCCGGTTGAGGCGGAGAAGGAGGAGTCCCTCTTCAAGGGATGCCTCTACCTTAGCCATGATCTTCTGCCCGCTTGCGAATGCGTTCAAAGGGGCTACGGCACTTAAGACAGAGGTAGGGCTCCCCCATGAGCTGAGGTCCGAACTCCCCCAAACGCTCCACCTGCTCCGAACCGCACCAGGGGCAGATTACCCTCCCACGGCGGCGCTCTCCAGCCTTCTTTGTAGCCTGTTCCATTGCCTCCACGGTAGCTCTCCGTACTCGCAACGTCTCCGGGCCATATCCCAGGAGGGATAGGGCAGCAACCGCAACCCTTCCTCTAGGAAGAGAGGCGCTAAGCGCCCCAAAAAGGCTTGGCGCCAGCCCTCGTTGCTCCCTTGGACCAGGCCCTCTTGGGCTAGGGCTTTCACCCCCTCCTCCCCCTCGGGGCCGAACCAGAGGAGTACCTCAGGCAGGAATGCCTCCAGATGGTAGGCCAGCTCCTCCCTGACCCCCGGTAGGGCGGCAAGCTCCCGAACGCGCCCCTCGGCGAACTCCAGGTGGAAGACCTCCTCCTGCAACATGCGCGCTGCCCGCCGGGCCAAGGGCTCCCAGAAAGAGGCGGTAAGGTGCTCCAGCATGGTGGTCAAGGCGGTGTCCACCAAGAGGACCCCGGCTACCGCTTCGGGCCACGTTTGCCAAGGCCGGTCCAGAAGGCTAAGCGCGTAGCGGCGCTTCCGGTCGCCCTCCCGCTCCAAGGGTACGGGCCTTTCCGGAAAGGGGAGCTCGTCCAAGAGAGGATAGAGGACCCGGGCATGGCCCAGTTCTTCCTGGGCCAAGGCGCTGGCCGCTACCGCCTCCTCCAGGCCCGGAGCGCCCACCGTCCATTCGGAGATTCTCCGGCCGAGGAAGTACTTGTTGTCGGCCAGGACCACGATGAGGTTTACCAGGGCCGCTACCGCCTGGTCATTCCCCTGCCAATTGGACATGGGCCTCCTCCCTCGGACGCACCACCCAGCGGATGGACCTGGTGGGAACAAGTACCACCTCAAGCCAATCCTGGCCGATGCTGGCCATCACGGCCTGGGTTTCAGGTGAGCCTGACCACTCCCTTTGGAAGCGGAGGGGTTCCTCGTACTTCCTCCGGGCAAAGACAAGGTAGGTTAATCCGGCCTCTTGAGCCATACCAGCTCCTTCCGAGGCACCACGAACATCTCCCGCCATTTCCACTCGTCGTACAGGGTGTAGGCGAAAACCTCGGCGTCCCTAGGATGCTTCGCCCGAACGGTGCCGATGTGGCGTAGAGGTTCCCCGAGCTCGTAGCGGGCGAAGACCTCGTAGTACTCCCCTTGCCCCATCATGTAACCCCCAGCTCAAGGAGGATCAACCTGCCCTTGGGCGAGATGTTCTCGGCAGTCCAGGGATCGAACACCTCCTCTATTTCCACCTCCTTCACCCCTTCTACCTGCAGGAGACGGCGCCGGATGTCCTCCCGGATGATCTCCGTGCAGGGACAACCCAGGCTGGTGAAGGTGAGGCGGACCTTGGCCTTACCCTGGGCGAACTCCACGCCGCGGATGAGACCCAGGTCCACCACGCTGACCGGGTACTCCGGATCCAGGACCTCTTTCAGGGCCTCCCAAAGGTTTTGCTCCATCGTTCCCCCTAAGCCTTGAGGCTTTTGCGGATCTGCTCGTAACCCCTCTGGATGGAGCGGACCAGTTCTTCGTTGGCGGGTCCCCGAGCCTTCCAGCGAGCCAGGACCTGGTCCCAGGTGATGGGCCCCTTCTCAAAGAGCCACACCTTCCTCTCGGCGTCAAATTCCGCCGGGAAGGGAACGTCAATGACGTATTGGCCAAGGTCGGGCTCGTAGTGGGCCGGCACCCGCAAACCTAGGCGCTCACAAAGGGGCACGGCGGTTTTCATCCAATCCTGCCGAAGCTGGTCGTTGGTGAGCCCCTTGAGGCCATAGGCGATTTGGTCAGTGTGGCGCTTAAGGTTGTCGGGGAGCCCAAACCACTCCAGAGTGAGAACAAACATCCAATCCACAGCCCGCTGGAGCTCCTTTTTCTTGTCCGGATCCTGGGCTAGGATCTCCATCCACCTCTCGCCATGACGCAGGTGGAAGTTTTCCTCCCGATCCACTTTGACCAGAGCTCGTTTCCAGGGGGCGTAGCTGGTGTGGCGGTAGACGTCTCCGAGCAAAACGAAGCCCGCCCGGTCGTAGAAGGCATTGGCCACCACCAACTCGGTCCAGCTCTCCAAGGGAACGTCAAAGGCGTAGGGGTGTTTGAACTCCTTGGGGTCCCGTTCAAACACCAGAACATCGGTGTCCACGCCTAGGTCCCGGAGGAGCCGGTAGGCGATGTGGGCATGGCCCAGCTCGTCCTGGATGATGCCGGTGGCAGAGATGTAGGCGTTGATGTTGGGAGCGTCTTGAGCGGCCCGGAAATAGGCGGGCGCACTGATGAGCTCCGTGTCCGCCGAGACGATTAGCGTACGCTTAAGGCCCTCGAGGTAGCGCTCTGTGGCGTACTCGGGCCCCTCTATTAGCTTGCCGGAACGAATCCTTTCCAGAAGGGCTTCTTCGGTCAAGGGCATCTTCTTCACCTCCTCCAACACGATTTAACCATCCGGTCAGTTAAATGTCAAGGCCGTATGTTTAGTCGGAAGCGCGTCTTTGTGCTCTAAGTTACCTTCATGCTTATAGCTCTACCTCAGCCATCTTCAGGGGTAGTGTCGCGTATTTTGTGGGTTAAGCATGTAGGGCGGAATGGACCGAGAGGAGCTCAAGAGGTTGACCAAGGAGGAGATCAGCCGGCGCATCCGGGAAGGGGTCAAGGCCGTCATCGAGCAGGTGTTGGAAGAAGAGATGACCGAGCACCTGGCTGCGGGTTACGAGGGCACCCCAAGCCGCCGCGGGGAGCGGAACGGCTACTACACCCGGGACCTCATCACGCCGGCGGGCAGGATCCCCCAGCTCCGGGTACCCCGGGACCGGGAGGGGACTTTCCTGACTGAGGCCTTTGCGCGGTACAAGCGGATGACCGGGGAAGTGGCGGTTTGTTTGGGGCTGGGGGTCCAAAGCGGACCAGGGTGGTTAGGGTCTTCCCCTGCGAGGGGAGCCTGGTGAACCTGGCCAAGGGCCACGGAAGACTGGGCTTTCCGGCGTTACCTGGACATGAACCCGCTTTGGGCCGCGGAAGAGAAACCCACAAAAATCGCGACTTGACCTTAATCAATACCGAAGCCCTGATCGAGAAGTTTCTTCGGATAGTGCCTGAAAGCCAGGAGCGTTTTGGTTCGTTCCACACCTTCTAGCTGGAGTATCCCCTTAGTAATAGCATCTTCTAGCTCCTCAATGTCTTTCAGTTTCAGGACTACTATAAAGTCGTAGGGACCAGTAACAGAGTAAACTTCAGTTACCTGGGGGATCTCAGCAATCTCTTCGCCCAAACCCTTGATCCGCTGAGCACGAGCCCGAACCAGTACGTATGCCGTTACCATGGCGATACAAGCTTAGTATAACACATACCTTCGTGTGCTACCTCATAGCTCCACCCCAAGACTTGACCGCTATACCGCATAGAGCCTCAGGAAGCGCAGGGCAGCGAGGGGGTTGAAGGAGAAGGCCTCCAAGGCCGCCTTCTTCTCCCTGACCCCCTGGCGGTGGAGCAACGAGACCAGAAAGGCCCGGAGGGCCGCCAAGACCTGTGCCCCCACTCCCCGCACCTGGCAGGCGTCTTCATGGAAGAGAACGTCCCGCACCCAAAAGGACCGGTTCTCTACCTCCCACCGGGAAAGGAGAAGCTCCCCAAGCCGCCTCGCATCCGCCACCTCCGGTCCCAGGCTAGTGAGGGCGTAGCTCACCGTGCGCCTTACCTCCCCCGTCCCCTTGCGCACCACCTCCCGCTCCATCCGCACCACCTGCCCGCACCCGGGAAAGGCGCGTATCTCTTCCGGCAAGTAGGGGGAGGCCCAAACTCGGTAGGTCCACACCTCCCCATCCCGCACCAGATTCCACACCGCCTCGGTCTCGCCGGGAAGCCGCCTCTCCTCCATGCCCTTGAACACCTCCAAGGCCCACGCCAGCAGTTCCCCCTGGTTCCCCTTCAGGACGAAGAGGTACGCCCCCCTTT
>Ga0079995_1066243_pt1 | contig 15940 bp, 18 predicted proteins | sample FaiFalFF_MnMetaG_2_FD_69198 | JGI IMG/M metagenome (GOLD analysis project Ga0079995, IMG submission 69198) | Freshwater microbial communities from Yellowstone National Park, Wyoming, USA - Fairy Falls C (FF_Mn_C) (SPADES assembly) (version 4) | ecosystem: Environmental > Aquatic > Freshwater >...
ATTAAAAAGTTAAAGTCTGATAATGCTTATTTTATTTATAAAGACTTATTAAAAAGATTTTAACCAAAAATATTATAAAATAGTATGGAAAAAATAATTAAGGTTGGTAAGAGAAATACGATACATTTACCTAAAGCAATAGTTGAGGAACTTGGAATAAAAGAAGGAGACATGTTAGTCTTAGTATATGATAAGGAAAAAATTGAATTAAGACCATTAAAGTTAAAAAAATATTGGGCTGAAATATCATTTAAAGAGGTTGAAGAGGTTGGAGAAGAAATTAGCAGAAGTCTCGAAATTAGTGGTTGATACTTCATTTATATTACCTTATTTGGGAATTAAAGTCAAGGAGATAAAAGACGAGATATTAGAAGATAAAGTAATATATTATCCTTTATTATTGATTGTGGAGCTTATCGCGGTAGTAATAAAGGAAGCTAAAAAGCAATGCTGTTAGATGTGAGCTTGGTTTAGAGCCTTCTTGGTAGTAATAAAGGAAGCTAAAAAGAGGAACTTAGAAAATATTCCTGATGAAGCAAGTAGAGGATTGTCATATGTTCTATCTCACATAAACTTAATAGAACCTGATTCCGAGGATCTAAGAATAATTTATACTGTTTCTAAGAAAGGTTGGAAGGATATATTTGACTTGTTATTATATGCTACAAGTATTAGAAAAAAGTTACCATTGTTAACATTGGATAAAGAATTCGTAGAATTTTTAGCTAATAATGGTTTTGATATAAGCAATATAATTGTTCTTAAGTAGTTATCTTATGTTTCTAATTTCTTTAGAAATATATAAAAAAGATATAAACGGTAATACTTTTTTTGTATAAATATCTTTTTATTAAAAGGAAATAATTAACCGTAGACTTCTTGGAATTCCATTTTTTACATACTAATTCTACTTTCTCATATGCTATTTCTAAAAATGGATTTCCACGTGGCATATAATAATATAAAAAATAAAAAATATCTATTTAATTAAAAATATAATTCATTGTAATAATTATTGAATTTCTTTTATTATTATAATGTTCTTATTAAAGTTTTAACCTTATATTAAATTTTAAAAATTTTTCTTATTAGATTTTTTGTTAAAGATATTGTGAGATAAAAATAATTATTCTGATTTTATTAGATTTTATAATTAAAGACTTTAAAATGCTATGCTTAAGTAATCTGTTTCAGATAATCTTACGCGGATTTTATATTCATGTAATTATATTTTAATTATCTCAATCAATTTTTTGCATAAGCTATATACTTTTTTAGCCATTTCAACTGCATTTTTAGCTTCTTCTTTGCTAATTAATTCATCTGGAGCTAAACCTAGCTCCTCGTTTCCATACATGCTTATTTCTCTTTTCTTAGAAAGAGTTTTAGAAGTATTAGCTAAAAAGCTAATTTCATTTTGGAACCATTCAGGAAATCTGTTTTTAACACTTATTAATATATCTGATACATCATGTTTCTTAGGATATTCTATTGCAACGAGTTTTAAAGAAGCCTTCAAAGATAACTCTACGCATTCCTGAGATAATCTTAATGCATATGGATACAGTCCTTCCTCCAAAGCTTCTTCTGCATCTTTTAATCTTGCCTCAGCTTGTTTGAGATAAGACCTTGCTATTTCTAGAATTTTCATATGCTTATAATTTCACCAAATTTGTAATCAGGCTTTAAATCCCAATACCATGTATCTTCATCAATGAAAATACGTCTAGCATTTAATTCCATGAGTTTTGCCTTCAATTTAACCAATATTTTTTCCAAGAAAAATTCTTCGTCATAAATTATAATGCCTTCTTCAGTTAAATCTAAGAGAATTAAAGGAAATCTAGTTACTTCTTCCTTTCTAAGAGGAAGGAAACTTAGGCTAGTATATATTCCATCTCTTTTTAAACGTTCAATTTCATCAAAAACTTTTTCTTCAATGGTTATTAATTTATCAATCCTAGAAGCTAAAGTTCCTTTAAAATCATCGGAGATAATTAAAATATCCAAGTCACTGTTGAATTTAGCTTTTCCACGTGCAACAGAACCATATATACATAAAGAAGTTAAACGAAAATTTTTTGAAAGATTTAAAAAAGTATCGCAAATTAATTGAATATATCTTTCTTGCTTAATTTTTTCCAAGTTTTTTATTTTTCCTGAACTCATTAAAACAAATGATTCTGGCTTAATTACTCTATATAATCTAGGTTTGGATTTTTTATATATGTACAATATTCTATGCTTATGAAGTTTACTAAAGGCTACATTTATCCATTTATCATTTTTATTAATTATTTTTTTAGCATTTTCAAAAGTGAAAGGTTCTACACCAAAGTTCACGTAAAGTTTAGAATAAACTTCTCCAAGCCATTTTGGAATCCACATACATTAATAAATAATTTACCTAAACTATTTATTTATTTTAAACCAAAGCCTTATTCTTTGTAAAGATAAAACTTGAATACTTTAAAAATTTTTTGAATGGAGAGCAATAAATCAATTAGATCTGCTCTAAAGTTACTTTTTAAATTGAATTTAAATCTTTTGATTTTTTGCTAAATTGGAAATATATCGTGGAAAATTTAGCTTTACCGAATGAAGTTACTGGATTTGAGGTTGAAAATGATGCAATTTTGGTATATAGGCTTGAATAGCTAAATCTTGGTTCAACGAGATATTCTCTACGATGCTAATAAGAGTTGTAGTAGATTTTTCTTCCTTCACTATTACCGGTTCAGAGTTGTAAACGATTAATCTTAATTTCTCGTCTTTTGCTTCATTAACAAAATATGAAATCACCGCGGTATTCTATAAAGGGAATTGAAAGAAAGATTTAAATATGTGTTTAAACTTATGTTTAAACATGGCAAAGACTATTACTATTTCAGAAGAGGCATATAAGTTATTACTTAGTGAAAAGAGGGAGGGTGAAAGTTTTTCAGACGTTATTATAAGGTTGATAAAGAGTAATAAGAAAAATATAATGGATTATGCGGGTATTTGGGCGGATATAAGTGATGAGGAGGTTAGTAAGCTGTTTAAAGATTTAGAGAAAATGTGGGAAAGATGGAATGTAAATGTTTAGATACTGATATTTTAATCGATTTCTTAAGAGGTAAGGAAAGGGCAGTAAAGTACGTTGAGTCAATGAGAAAGAGCATCAGATTAGTAACTACAGTGATTAATGCTTTTGAACTATATTATGGTGCTTATAAGTATAAAAGGGATATTGAAAAACTTAATGAATTTTTACAGTCAATGGAAATACTTACTTTTACCATAATTGAGGCTAAGAAGGCTGCCAAAATAGAGGCAAATCTAAAAAGTCGAGGAGAAGTAATAGGTTTAAAAGACTGCTGATAAGTTCTATTGCAATTTCTAATAATTGTACTATAGTTACTGGAAATGTCAAGCATTTTAATAAATAGCAGAATGAAAGAAAACTTTAAGTATATGGTTCTGATGTAAAGAAAATATTGGACCAAATTCATGGTAAAAATCTTCACATAGATGATTTCATTGAGAAATAAAGGCAACAAATTACCAAATTATCCTCAATTCAGTAAAACTCGTACCACCATCTGCCTTTTAAGCCATATTTATACAATAATTTTTCAAATAGTCTACCTAACTCTTTATCTAAATATTCGTTAATAATTACTTTTTCACCAAGTATTATTTCAAGATATCCTAAGTTTATACCTCTCTCATGAAGCATTTCCCCAAATACATGGTCTACTCCAATATCTTTTAATTCCCTCATTATATTATCTAAGTCTCCTTCAACGTCTTCCCTAAACTTATTGGGAGGAAATACAGGTGCTATAATAACTCCAGTCTTCAATCCAATTTCCTTTGCTTTCCTTAAGACTTCAAGTCTTGTCTTTACTGGTGGAGCTCTTGGCTCAATTTTCATTCTAAATTTCTCATCCATAGTAGCTATTGAGACTTGAAGTATTACTTGATCTTTATAACGTCTAAGCAAATCAAAGTCCTTAGTAACTAAGAATGACCTAGTCTGTATTAAGAATTTTACTCCTGCTTTTAATCCCTTTTCTAAAATTTTTCTTGGTATTGGATAAAGTTGAGGTAGATAAGGATCATGTGTTGATGACATCATTACTAACTTTCCCTTCCATTTTTCCCAAGGCGTTTTTTTAATAGCTTCTTCGATATTCTTAGGTTTAAAGAAATACATTCCCCATGGCCTTTGAATTTCATAGCTTACTCTATGAACGGTGAAACGTTTGTGAATATTATCTACATAGCAGAACGGACATGCAAAAATGCAACCTATCGCAAAATTTACTGCCCAGCCATCACTAAGTTCTTTACCTACGCCTCCATTATCTAGAATTGTAAGTTTTGAAGGTTTAATAAGAGGAGGTTTTATTTCATACTCACCGAAACTAACTTCCTTTAAGCTAAGTTGAAACCTAAACCGATCGAGAGTTATATGACTTCTCATATTCTCGTTAATTTTTCTCTTTCTAATAGTTTCCCAAGCTTTATGAGCAACTTCCACATACTTCTTATGCCTATCATACAGTATTTTCATCATTTCATCCTCGGTGATTAACGCATTCGTTATATTTGATTTTTTAAGCATATGCTTTTTACTAATTTATATTATACTTATAAGATTTAAATTCATATCTTAAAATTTAATTAATAGTGCAGAAGGAAAAGCTAAGAGATTGGTGGTTAAAACATATACAAGAATTAATGCAGATTAAAATTAATAACAAAGATATTAATATAAATTCTTTTACCGACAAAGAAGTATATCCATACAAGAAGGAAGAAGCTTATCATACAATTAAAAAATTAGTAATTTACAAATATTATGTTGATATATACACAAGAATAATAAGTAAACGTTATAAGAATTTTTATTATTTTGATCTCTTTGCAGGTAGCGGTATAGTTCAAGTATCTATAGGAAACATTAATTTGAACTTGTTTGGCTCAGCTTTAATTTCTGTACTGAAACCAATTAAAAGATTCAACAAATATGTTTATGTTGAAATAGATGAAAAAAAGTACAATTCGCTAAAATATTTATTAAGAAGAATAAAGGAGAATTACATTAAAGACCTGGATTACCAATTACTAAATGTTGATATGAATAATATAAACGCATATCATGATTTCTTTGATCAATGTGAACATGCCCTAATAATTGTGGATCCTGAAGGTTTAGAACCTAAATGGACTACAATAGAAAAGATATTGAAACATAACTGTGATGTGTTAATTACCTACATGGAAGAAGGCATACAAAGAGTGATAGGTAAAGCAAAAAATAATCCTAAAGGTAAAGAAACGCTAGAAAATTTCTTGGGCAGCAATATAGATCCTGATAGAATTACACCTGAGGTGTTTAAAGAAAAATATATAGAACAGATAGAAAGAACTGGTAAAGAAGTTATAAAAACAATAGAGGCTAAATCTAAGCAGTATAGTTACGATATCATAATTGCAACAAGGAAAACTAGAGGTGAAAATCCGTGGCTTCGTTTTGTAGAAGACCTTAGAAAAAAGTTAGAAATAAAGGATGAGATTTTGAAAGCAATTATTGAACAATTACTAGGCAAACAAAGGACTTTTAATAACTATACTTTTCAAAATAATGGGAAAGATTGATTATAGTTTAAAAAAACACTATAATTAAAAATAAGAAAAGCACAAAGCAAATGAATTATTTCAATGTTTTGACAAGCAGGAAGATTACGTTATGGCAAGCTCGTTCATTTGTTTTGAAGCAATATAGGAACATAAAGATGTTGATCTTTTGTAGTGTTTTCATACATTACTTGAGGGTAGACAATAACATATGGGATTTTCTTCTGATAGGTTAAGGTTTTAGGACTACTTCAACTAAGGGTGTTACTCTTATCGTTATTTTAATTGATTCTATTTTAAATAATCCAAAAATAAAGAGTCCAAAATAAACAAAGAAGTTCACCTTTATAAAAAACACTGTATCTTTAATTCCAAAAAACTTGAAAAATACTAAGGAATATATTCCTAGCAGTAAGATAGCTACAAAGGATAGTTCAAATATTCTTACTAAAACATAGCTCAGTAAAAATTTTAAAGCTTACTTCTAATGTCTTATCCTCCTTTCAAGCTTTCTCCTTAATGCTATAATGAATGTACCAAGTATTGGAATTGAAACTACTCTTTCCATGATCGTTAGCAGGTCATCCTTGTTGGAAAGTTGAAAGAAAGCTGCAATACTATTATTAAGAGAATCTATAAAAGAAGATGCTTCAAAGAGCAATCTAGCAAGGTCAAATAAAAGGATTGTTACAAGTATCCAAGTAATAGTTCTTCTGTAGCTTTCCCCATAAAGGCAAAGTTGTTCATAAATTGACAATACAATCTTTTCTGTAAAATTAGAGAATCTTTTCTTCAACTTCATTTCATTAATAAAGAATTTAAAAGTGGTATACTTCAATTGTGAAATCTCTATTTATATTATGTATCTTAAAAACTCTAATCCTATTCCCTTAAATCTGCGAAATAACCCTAAAGAGGGAAAATAAGTTTTGAATTTATATAATATTTTTCTTATTATTTGAGTGTGGCTCAGGATACTTTTTTTAAAAAAAATTTTGAGTTAGCATTAAGAGCTATAGAGGACTTAAAAAAAGAAATGAAAGAAAAAAAAGAAAGGTTCATAAGCACTTCTCTTTTTAAGAAATATATTCATAAAAAAACGGGTGAATATACAAATGGTACTAATGCTTTAAGTATATCAACGGTGAACAGTTATATTACATTATTTGAAATATTAGGTATAATAAAAAGACCTAGATCAAATGTAATTGAAATTGTTTTAGAAAAAAAACTAACACCAGAAGAAGTTGAAAAAGTAATAGAAAGAAGGAAACGACCTACAAAATGGAAGGAAAAATATGAGCTGGTTAAGAAATATATACTTGAGAATAGGGATAAACTGGATGGTATGTTACTTAATGATTTTTGTGCTAAACTAGGATTATTAGTTGACGTAGCACCAATGACTATTCAAGGGCAATATGTTCCAGCCCTTAAACTTGAAAACATTATTGAAGTACCAGAAAAAGATCCTAAGATTGTCAGGATCATTACGCCACCTATTAGAGTTAAAAATCAGCAAGTGTTAAATAAAAGTGAACGTTTAATTAAAATGCTAGCAGAATTGTATAACACATACAATGGAATTAATCCTATAAGAATTAAACATATGCTAGCAATAGGTATGAGCACTCCTATTATATATAAAGCAATTAATTACTTGCAAAATAAAGGAATAGCGAAAGAATCTGAAGAAAAAGGTTATTATATTGATTGGAATAAATTAAGAGAACATTTAAACTCAATCTTTGAGTTTCAGACAGATTTATAGTCAACCACAATTTATTTAGGCTTGTTATATGATATCATACAAGAATTTAGAATCATATTAGATGGTAATGGTAGTGATGTTTAAAACTGGTCTGATATGAAGACTAACATTCTTTATAGATTCGTTAAATAATTCTTAGTAAAGTTTTTTTGGGTAAGAATTGCTACATGAGGAAGTTAAAAAGATCGAAAGGTCTCTCCGAAAGATAAGCCTGCGAGTTTAGAATATCTTCATCTTATAGGAATCATGGGAAAAGAAGAACATTAGCAAGATTGCTTGAAAACTACAACTATACAAAGTACACACTTAAGAAAGCTTGATTTAATTAACTTATTATATCAGTCGGAATATCCTCTTTTTCAAATCTTCTAACTTTTTCTTTAAATCCATATTTTGTTGAATTTTTTAAAGTTGCTAGTCTTCTTTTGATTTGTTCAGTCTTCATCTTCTGTTGTTTCTGTGACTTTTTTGATAGTTAATTTTAGGTTTTCATATTTTTCGTTGACTACACCAGCTTTTTTGTAAGCGTTACCTATGTGAGTATATAGAGAAAGCCATTCCGTTTCTAGCTCGTTCAAAGGTTTTTCTAATCTTTTAAGATTTTTCTGTATTTGTTCTGCTTTTTCTGATATCTCTACAGCTTTTAAACCGATATGTAAAAGATTCAGATTTATTGCTAGAGTTGCAGGAGACACTAGTAATACTCCTTCTCTGGCTGCGTTTACCACCAATTCCATCTCGCATTCTGTTAGGTATTGATATATTGCTTCTGATGGAATAAAACCGAAAGCAAAAGGTGTTGTACCTTCTTCAGGCCTTACATAATCTGTTTTTATTTTTTCTATATGCTTTTGGACGTCATTCCTAAAGGCTACTCTATATTTTTCTTTTTGTAATTGATCTGCTGTTTTTATCATTTTTTGATAATTTTCTAACGGAAATTTTGAATCAATGCATAAAATGCCTTGTGGTGTACGGATAAATGCATCTGGAATCTTACCTGTTTGAGGTATGCGTTCTCTTATATGAACATATTGTGATGGCAATAAATCCTTTAATATTTGCTCGAGTTGAAACTCGCCATATGTTCCTCTTCCTCTTGCTACTTTAAAGAGGTCTTGTAAGCTTTGGGCAGCGTTTCTAATATCTTCTGCTTTTTGTTTTATCTCACCTATATCTTGATCAATTTTAAGCTCTTTCCAGGAGGTGACCATAGCACTTTTAATGACATCTGAACTTATAGAAACCTTTTCTATTTTCCATGTTAATCGCAATAATAAATATAGCAGTATTACAATTAGAATTATTACAGATCCAACTAAAATATCACTCAAGCTGTATGCCATGACTAAAATATTTGTTTATGACATTTAAACTTTTCTTTTTTAAAATTGGTTAATTTTATTATAAATGTATTATCTAACGTAATTTATGCTACTATATTTTTATAGTTTTTAGCAAATGCTTAAATATTTTTAACATGTAGTATTTATTATTATGTCTTCAGCAAAATGTCCCAACTGTGGCAATAACATAGGAGCTACAACAAAAGAATGGAATTTATGGTATTTTCCACGTAAAAAGATTTGATTGTCCTAATTGTAAAATATGGTTCAGAGAGTATTACTATAAGGAAAAGCTTAGCTTTATACTTATGCCTGTAAAGGGAAAAGGTATACAAAAAATATCTAAGACATAAAATTTGTCTTTAATATGTTCATGTTTAGTCTAAATAGATTTTAGCAGTTAATGGTTTTCATACGAATACCATTACGAATTTATTCTTCTCAAATTAAGTATGAAGAAATTAATATAGCGAAATAGTTTGTTAAAATATTACTAGTTTACAGTTTATTAGTCTCTTGTTAAATTTTTAAAAAGCATTTCTGTTATGAACCAATATTCTAGCAGTTTTTGTTCGTATTCTTTATAGTTTGGATATTCCTGTTTTATCGTTTGCCAAAATATATGATTATGCCTCTTGTGTTTCAGATGAGTCAGTTCATGAAATATTATGTATCTTATTATTTGTTCGGGAAGACAAACAAGTTTTAAATTTAAAGTAATGTTTTTCTTGCTAGAAAAGCTTCCCCATTTTGTTTGTTGTCTTTTTATTAGTATTTTGTTTATCTGTAAACCGCATTTTGAAGTATATTCTGTGATTATTGATTTAATTTTTCTTTTTAGAAGTTTTTTAAGCTGGTTTAGAATTAACTTTGAATGTTTAGGATTTTCAAGATTTAGATATTTCTTTCTGCAAGTCTTATTATTGGTTTCTCTGTTGTTGTGTTTTCTCTAATGTAAATTTCTAAAAAACATAAAGTTTTTGGGCATTACTAGATTTTTTAGTTCTGTTAAAAAAATTGTAAATTTAAATAATCCTTCAAGTCTAAAATTTAAAATTCTTTAATTATATATTTTATTCTTAAGCGAAAATTAACAAATTTTAAAGTTAAATATTGATTTTTAAATAAATCTAATATGAGTTTAACTAAATTTATTAAACTTAAAGAAGTTAAAGAAAAATTTGAAGAATTTTTTTCCTATAAAACCTACTCTTGATGTAAAAAATTATAGCAAAAACATATACTAATCATGTAATAACAAGTATAACCAGCATCAATAATTATTAAAACTATACTTCTCTCATCTTTCAGTATTAAGATATCTTTACTATATTCTTTTAATTTAGCAACTTTTTGCATGTAGCTATAAACTATATTTTTTTAATGAAGACGTTTTCAATATTATGCTTTAAAGAAGTAAGAAAAATATTTTTATATCTATGTAGATAAATATATTTATAACTTAGTTTCCATCAAATTTAACTTTTGGTTTCTCTATTAATTATAGATTTAAGCAATATAGACCTTTCTAAAAATAAAAATTAAAGAATTATTTTTAAATTTTAGTATTTTAAAAATAAAAGAATAGTAAAGCTTATCGCTTGAATTTAGAAATGCAAAAATATTTATATTCGAATAATTATAAAGATATTTCAGTGCCAATGATTAAATTGACAAGAGAGTTAAAATGGAGACATAAAGTTCCTAAAATGCTTATCTACCCCTTTTTTAAATGTGAAGATGCCACCATTTTCAATAACTTTATCGCAATAATTCTACTATTCAAAAAATTAAGCTTCCAATGTAAAAAAGTAGTAAAAGATGGAGCAGAAACCATGACCTATCTTAGAAGTAGTAATTGATGGAAACTGAAAAATGCCAGAGGAAACGTATAGAATAAATTTGAAGAATTTAATTGAAACTTTGATTGGATTAACAGTATTACCTATTAATCAAACTGATAATCATTTTCTTGAATTTCTTAAGATACATGTTCTAAAGAAACTTTTAGAGGACTATGGCGATAAAGGGTCCAAGGAATTTATAGCGAATCGTGCAAATGACATAAGCGATAATACTGATAAAGGACCATGTTTAGAGGAGGAATTCATAGACTATTTTAATAAAGCATCTCAGGAACAAAAATTACAATTTAATACTGAACGCCTTACCCCACGTGTAGGGTATCCAAATATTATTGTTTTTAAAAATAATGAACCCTACTGTTATATAGACATTAAAGTTACTTCTAGAGAGGCAAAGGGGTCTGCACGTGATATTTATTTAAGCCCAGGCCCAATTATTAATATGTCTTCAAAAATAGAAGATAAAGGACTTGAACTATCTTTTAATATAAGAAAAGGAAATATTTATCGAAAAATCAAATCGCAAGCTAAGCATATGATATTACTATTTCGTGCAGAGAGAATTGGGGAAGAATTAATTAAATATAAAGAAAAAGAAATAAGAACAGGCAAATGGAAGATCAAGAAATGTGAATTATTTGATATTTCTGACTTAGATATGAAGGTAAAAATAGAATTTAATGCTTCTTTCAAAGATCTTGACAAATGTAAAGGAAAATGGGCAATAAGTGATTAACTTGAAAAACTTTATCCCATCTTTAAATTCTCGACTAGTATTATTAAGAGATTACTTTGTAGTATTAAATAAGTTGTTTACTAATCGGTTAATGAAACGGAACTCCTTTTTTAATAATCGTTATTGTCGAGTGGAAAGAGGCAAGTTGCGTAAAGAATTAGAGCGAAACGACTTACCCCGTTATTTCCTTAACTTATGACATTAATATGATGATGTATCATCCGATTTTTTAATTTATTTGATCATTCCGTGAATTTCATTGGCCTATTATTATCAATTAATATAGTTTACCCAAATAAAAAGAATGATACCGAAAATGGATACGATAATAGTTTTCCCCAGAAATTAAAAAAGCGTGGTAGAGTTTTTCTTAAGTAATTGTAAAATAAATTTATGTGAGCTCATTGTAAAGAAAATAGGTGCTAACATATTTTTTTATTATTAGGAAGGGAAGAATGTTAGGATTAGGATGTGGTCATGGGAAAGAAGAATAAATTGCTAATTTTTTAGCATTATACTGTTATTCTAACAATTTTTATTAATGTAGTTATAGAGCTTGGATTATCAACTCATGAATTTGGATAAAATGTGATAGATGTTATCATCCATTTTTTATGTGATAAATATTTAGATGAGAAACATCATATGAGTGTAGCTTGATGAATTAAAGAAAGATGAAAAATTTGTAGCAACATTTGCGGAGAAAAAGTAAAAGATTGCCCTTATGTTACTATTAAATTCACACTTCCTGAAGTAGAAAGGATTTTAAATTAAAAAAGAAAATATTATTCTTATTACCATGTTACATGCCTTCAACCTAATATTATAAGAGAAAATATAAAAATTAAGCAGTTCTTCCAATCTTTCGTATAGTAAATTTTGTGAAGATTAAAATAAGCTTTAAATTTAAAATTAGTAAAACTCTGTTAGCTGCTTAATACTTCTTTCTTCTTGATATACTTCTATTATACGTTTAGGTTTTCTTTCCTGTTTTGTAGATTCGTCACCTTTTTTCCATATGATAATAGATTCTTCCCGTATTCTTCTTCCAGCTTCTATTTTTGAAATGTTATGTGTTAACTCTTTTTCAAGCATAAATCCTACAGATTCTCCTAAATCTATTAAAACCTGAGCACCATTTACTCGCATTTCTTTATCCCCAAAATTCCAATGATGATATTTACCAACAACAAATATAGCTCGTTCTCCCTCATCCAAAATCTTTGAAAATTCTTTAAGACAGTCTCTCATATCAATTAAATATTGAAGAATAGTACGAGCTTTCCTCTCTCTTCCGTATCTTAGGAGCTCTTTAATTAAAATTTGGCTTGATTCGGGCAGTTCATTAAGAACCTCAAAATCTAATAAACTAACTCGTGATTTAGAGCCTATCATCCTACTATCAAGCTCCTTTATTTCATTACCTAATCCTAGGAGAATTATGGAATGTTCAGAAGGCTTTACATAATCTAAGGCGTCAAAGTAAGGGGGTGATGTGACGATTCCACTAATATGCGTCCCATTAATAACGGATTGAATGTCAAGAGAATCTCCAGTATAAACTTCACATCTACCTTTGATCTCAATGTCAAGTTTGCTCAAAATTTGTTGAGAAGCGTAGGTGTATAAATAAAAAGTAACAGCATCTTTAAGAAAATTTTGCAATAAACTTGCATTAGTAAATCTTCTTTTTTCAAATATCTCGGTTATAGAACGACTTAGGATAACATAAAGAAAATCCTTTATTAAATCATCAATAGCTATATTATCAATTAATTGTTTCATAAATAAAATTTCTTTAATATTTTTTTCTTTTATTAGAGAACCTTTTCCAAGTTCATAGATTTTTTCTTTTAATTCTGGCTCGATAAATATATTTGCTGGGTTTTTTTCCGATATTTTAATAATAGTATCTTTTAATTCTGAAAGTGGTATTTCTATAAGCTTAGATTTTACTTTAGCAATTAAAGTTGAAAGTGGGTTTATATCCACCCCAATAGCATTGATGCCCATCAATGGAGCATCTGCAATAAACGTTCCTGAACCACAGAAGGGATCAAGTATAGTCTCTCCCTCTTTTACTTCTAATAAATTCACGCATGAACGAGCTAACCAAGGGTCTGCTTTTCCTTCATGTTTATGAATAAAGTGTAATCCCCATGTCCTAAAATCAGAAAATGCCCAATCAATATAATCACCAATATGCTCCTTAAATAATCCGAGCCAAGGCATTCTTTTAAAACCATGTTTTAAATGCATTAAAAGTTCATTAATGCCTTTCTCTACACCTTTTTCCATTATATCTAATTTCTTTTTTAGAGCAGTGTATTGCTTCGTAAACGTTACATAAGGTAGTTTTATGACTTCGTTACTATACTCTAATAATGTTTGAATTGGAACAATGATTAAAGTAACCAATGATAAATTTGTTGATAAAGGTTGGTTAAAGAGTTGAACGTTTGGTGCTATATCTATAAATTCTTCGAGTTTATTGAGATGTATGGTATTCGAGATACTTGGGTTTAACAGTTTTACTAATTCAATAACCTGATCTTTATCGATTAATAAAACACAATATATTTCTCTAAGATAGGTGCTTCTTTTTGAAAGTTTAATAGCATCTTTTAAGTTATGAATCTTAACTAAGAAACCTTGAGCCTTACCTAAATAAAGTAATCTCGTCATCTTATGAATAATTTCGTCATTAAGATTATTAAATGGATAAATTTTAATTAATGTAGGGATTGTTTCAATAGTTTTAACATCAGTTTTTAGGCATTTTTCAATTTCCTCTTTTGCAAGATCAATTTTACTTTCAACCCTTATATCATGCTTCAGCTTACATACACAATATATAACTTCAGCAATTTCCTTCATTTCTTAGCATCTTCATTAACTTTTATCCACAGAATTATCTGGGCAATCCAGTCAGGTGTATACTGTTTAACGTAGGCTTCAAGTGCTTGATAAGTACTCATCTCTAATTCATCTTCATTATTGTTTACTAATCTCCACTTCTTCCAATCAGTGGTCATGAAGGATTTCACCTTAGAGATAGTCGGCCAATAGTTCACCTTACCAGTTTTCTCAGTTTCGTTACCTTTGTTATCAAGCATACTATTAGGATTTATGTCAATACCAACAGCTCTTCTCCCTCTAAGAACAGATTCAACTAAAGTCGTTCCACAACCACAAAACGGGTCGAGAACAACATCTCCTTTACGTGTAAAGTTTTCAATTATTGTTTGAGGGATTTGAGGAATAAATCTTGCTGGGTAGCTATGATAACTATGAGTAAGATAAGTGGTTTCAACATCCTTAAAATTCCAATCTACACTCTTAACTTTATCATATGAGGTTAGTTCTACAGTCATAAAGCTTACATCCCTCATTTATATCTCAACCAATATATATTGTGCAAAAAATATTTAAACCTTCAGCAGAAACTTAATTTATTGTTTCTAACTAATTAAAGCTACGATCTCGATGAAATTGTTTTATTTTGGCAATTAAGAAGAGATGAAAAGTTTTTATTTTTTATTTTCTTTAAAATCTCCTACTGTTTATTACATTCATGAAAGAGCTTCAATAAATCTCTAACATAATTTTTTGTATATGCTGTACTACTCCAAATAGGGATGAAGCGATTGCAAAGATCCTGACAAGTAATGATGCTAACGAGAAGATTACTGATTTCTTTGAATTCGTAGTAATTTTTCTTTCCATCTATTATAAATCATCTTCGCTATTCTTTCAGGATCTTTTAATATATCCTTATAATAAAATCTATAGACATCGTATCCTTGGGATTTAAGATAATTGACCTTTCTATAATCTTTTTCAGCCACATCTTTTCTATAATGTACAAGTCCTTCAACTTCTACAACAATATTAGGCTTAATTAGAAAATCAACAATATAATTGCCTATCATAACTTGCCTTTTAAAAGGTATCTCCAGCTTTTTCAAATATTTAGCAAGAATATCTTCGGTTTTAAAAACTCGTATGTAAGGCAAGATCACCTGTTCTCTAGTTCTTTTCTTTGCTTTTAGAAGATAGCTTCTTTCTCTTTTTCTAAGCAACAATTCCTGAATTTTATCCTCAGGCAAATCAATATTGAAACCAAAATAATCAAAAATTTTCTTCGCTTCGCTAATGCTCAGATCCAGCTTTAGAGAATCCTTGATAAATTTAATGAAAGAAATGAAGCTTTTTATTATATTCCGTCTTATTTTCACTATGCCCACCCTTTTTGATTTACGATAAATTAAAATATAATCTCTAATTCCTCTTCGCATTTTATAAAAAATTAACCCGTAGTTTGGGTACTCTAATTCTGCTAACTTTATTTCTTGGTTTTTTCTTTTCATTCAAGATACCAATTTTTTATATCCTTAAAATTTTTTAAATAATTATTCAAGTTTAAAATTTAAAATTCTTTAATTATATATTTTATTCTTAAGAGTAAATTAACAAATTTTAAAGTTAAATATTGATTTTTAAATAAATCTAATATGAGTTTAACTAAATTTATTAAACTTAAAGAAGTTAAAGAAAAATTTGAAGAATTTTTTCCTATAAAACCTACTCTTGA
>Ga0079995_1065348_pt1 | contig 15924 bp, 11 predicted proteins | sample FaiFalFF_MnMetaG_2_FD_69198 | JGI IMG/M metagenome (GOLD analysis project Ga0079995, IMG submission 69198) | Freshwater microbial communities from Yellowstone National Park, Wyoming, USA - Fairy Falls C (FF_Mn_C) (SPADES assembly) (version 4) | ecosystem: Environmental > Aquatic > Freshwater >...
GGGCTAAGGCGAGTGGTACAGGACCATGCGGCTCTTTACAAGGCGAAGGCGGTGGGAGAGGGGGGGCCGCCCTATTCTCCTGAGTCCTGCAGAGCGGGTATGGGAGGAGGTTCGGCGGTGGGTAGAAGGGCGTAGGTATGAGCGCATAGAAGCGAAGAAGGCGGCGGTGGAGGAGGTGTTGCGATGATTGGAGGTCGAGGGGAAGGGTCTTGTCGCTGGTAGGATGGCGCTATATCCGTCAAGCTTTGAATGCCTTGCCTTCATGATTAAGAAGCTGTGCCTTTGGAAATAGTATAAGGTTCTTGCTAAACAGCGACAGGCGCTGGAGTAGCGGGATGATGTTAGTGGCCCACCAGTTCTACGTCCGCTGGGACACATTCATCTATTCCTCGGCGGTAGGGATTGAGCCGAAGGGTAGGCAAGGCATAAGGTTTACGCTCCAATTGCAGGCGGGCTTGAGCCTCATGGTTCTTGTAGAGGTGGGCATCGCCAATGGCAAAGAGAAGGTGATGCGGATTATAGCCCACGCATTGGGCTACCATGTGAAGAAGAAGCGCATAAGAGGTCATATTAAAAGGCAGCCCCAAGAAGACCTCGGCACTTCGCTGGTACACCCGGAGTGACAATTCTAAGCGAAGGGGGTCTGCATAAAACTGATAGACCACATGACAAGGAGGCAGACGCATTTCGGCAAGCTGGCCGACATTTCAAGTGGAGACGACCAAGCGCCGACTATAGGGGCTTGTCCGAATGGTATCAATCACGGTCTGAAGCTGGTCATACGTTTCCCCTCTGTAACCGGGCCAAGCCCGCCCCTGATGCCCGTATATCGGCCCCAGCTCGCCATTCGCATCGGCCCATTCATCCCAAATGGTAATCTGATTCTGGTGAAAGCAACGAATATTCGTCTCTCCCCGTAAAAACCAAAAAAGCTCATAGAGAATGGATTTGAAGTGGACCTTTTTCGTGGTGAGAAGAGGAAAGCCCTCTGAAAGAGGGACTTCTAAATGCACCCCAAATAAGCTTCTCGTCACTACGCCGGTGCAGTCAAACCGTTCGGGCCCCTCCAATAGCTTCCTTAGCAAATCTAAATACGCTTTCTCGTACTGGCTTGCTATGGGTAAAGATATAACAAAAGGCGGGCCAAGGTTTCCACAGGTCCTAAAAGGCCCCGGCTCTTCTCATAGGCCCTGTGTATTGTAACCGTGTATGCCGCAAAGGTCGTATATTGGGCCCTATGAAAAGGCACTTTTTTACCTGTAAAACTTTGCTTTCATGCTGGGAGACGAGGGCTCAGGAATCCTGGCTTAAGAGATGGGGCGGCCTTTGCAGGCCTATATCTGGGTGTTTCTCCCCTGCGTTGCGTAGGCTGATGGGCGTAAGCCTTTTACTACTGACCGGCTATGCCCAGAAGACGTGGTACTTTTCCTCCTCCACAGGAAATGACAATAACTCCGGCCTTAGTCCCAGTGCCCCTCTCAAAAGCCTACAAAAGCTACAAGAGCTTTTGTGGGGGGCCTCTCATCAGGGCAATCGGCTTATGCGAGGCGATACAATCGCTTTCATGCGAGGGGATACTTTCAGGGTACCCTACATCGGAGCTAATAATCAGCCCCGGTGGAGAGTATATATTTCTACTCCCCTGCTTACCCAGCCTGGGGCGCCGGTTGTTTTCACAGCTTACGGGCCTGGGAATGCTAAGCCCGTCTTCACAGCTACTTGGAACTTGGCGCAGCTTCAAGGAACCGTGGTAAGCACCTCGCCGATTATCAAGATTTACAAGCCGCTGAGACCTTGGGACACCTTGACAGTCTTTCGGGTTTTTTACAGGGGTAAGCCTTTAGTCTTGGCTCGAGAACCCGATATATCTGAACCTTGGGACGTCGTCAGTAGCATGTGGCCCATAGATAGCGCTTATGATGCCAGGTCATACGACACCTTGATTGTCAATGGGCAACCAGTCATACGAATTAATCCCGACACTATTTTTAGCGCCTCCATCGCAAGTCTGAGTTCCTCTTGGTTTGAAGGGGCTACCTTATGGGGTTCAACGGCTGGATATAGTTGGCAGTGCGTAAAGCCTGTGGGTCCCAAGCAGGGCAATATGCTCATCTTACCCACTCATTCAGGTTGGGCTAAGTTTTTCCGAGGTAATCGCTTCTATGTAGAAAATAGATTGGAGTTACTGGACGCGCCGGGGGAATGGTATTATGCAGACGATACTTTATACATTTACCCCCCTTCTGGACAGACGAATTTTCAACTTTCAGATTATGAGATCTTACCCATTCGGCCTCTGGGCATGCAAAGGCCTTTATGGCCCATAGCTTTTGAAGGCTCCTTGCGGTATGACACCATGCCAGATCTCCCCTTACAAAATGTGATAATCCAAGATTTAGCGTTTAGTGGTTTTCCGGCTGAGGGCGCCATTCTTTTAGCGGGAGCAAGAGACATCCAGATCAAGGACTGCTATTTTTATGAATGCTCTAAAGGGTTGAGATTCTTTGTGGTAGAAAATGTCTCGATTAGGAATAATGTATTCAGAGATATTGAGGATAATGCCATTCAAATATTTGGTGGTGGAACACCCGACTATGTGCCTCCCGGGTACCCCAAAACACTCTCTCGCCGAGTATGGATAGAGAATAACGACATCAAGTACACGGGATTAGGACCTCGGTGGAGCTTACTAACGGCCATAGATACCTTTGCTTTTATTAGTGAAGATGTATCGATTGAGTGTGGTAAAGGAATAGATAGCATTATTGTGAGGAAAAATCGCATAGATAGCGTTAGTCAGATTGGTATAGGCGGTTGGCTCTATCACTGGACTACCCCTCAATGGGCTGATAACTATCCTGGCACCGTACCTTACATTGTAGAGAATAATTATATCACGAACTTTTGCATGGATTTTTCTGACTGCGGAGGTATTAAGGTAGGCTTTCTCAACAAAAACGGTATTGTGCGTCGAAATATTCTTGTCAAAGGAAACAGCCGAGATAAAAGACATCTAAGTGGAGACTATTGGTATCTCCACAGGCACGAAGGAAACACCGGAACAGGTCTCTATACGGATGTTCATCAAGAAGGCGTCAGTTTTATTGAAAATACCGTCATCGGAGCTGATCGGAGTATCCACCATTATGGTGGAAACTGGAATGTGAGAAATATTCATACAGAGGGAAATACAATCTACGACCCTATAAGCGGAATAGACCTAACGATGGCACGCAATGGGGAAGCATTCAACTGCACTGCTAATAATAATCTTCTCTTTGGCTCAAAGCCTGGTTTGAGTATGGTTGATATATATGATGAAGACGCCTTTTACGCGGGAGCTACTTATACGGATAGCTTACAGGAGCTAAACAATAATCGCTATTTTAATCCAAATGGGTTGGTATTGCATACTCGCACTTTGCCTGGTTCAAGGAGGGAGTTTTATGGTTTTGCCTCTATTCTTCAACGTACAGCCTATGAGCAAGGGCCTGCTTCCTACTGGGGCTGGTGGGCCAGATACAAGTGGCACTGGTGGGATAATGCCGTCGTTAGAAGGTCCCTTTGCTCAGACCCCCAACTCAATGCTAGCAACATTACTGACCTGCCTTTCTCCCCATTTGGCCAAGTACAAGTTCAGATAGTTCCAAATAGTCCCATGGGGGGCAGAGCTGTGCTGGTGCATTATCCGGCGAGTGCTCCTGAGGCATGGTCTGGGATTTTGTTTAAGACCAGTGAGCCCCTTCATGACGATACGTTGTCTCCTGGCCGCCTCTATCGCATTCAGATGATTTATGCCGCCAACAAGACAACCGACTTTCACATGAGGGTTGAGTTTTGGAGCTGGCATCCTGTTACGAGAGATAGCTTCCGGTCGGCTTACCACTATGCTTTGCCTGCTCGGGCGCCTTACACATGGGATAGCATTGCTTGGCGTCATGAGCCTCTCAATTTTCAGCGCCGAACTCGACCCCGCATTACCCTTCGGCGGGGGGATTCGCTCTGGATACGTTATTTTGCTTGGGATGAGATAGACCCGGCGTCAGTGCCGCCGCTCTCGTGGTACTATCCCATTTACTACAACCCCTCTGACCAGCCCCAGACCTTCCAGCTGCCCAATGGGCAGGTGTATCTTACTACGGACTCTGTCCTGGTTCATACCGCTATCACGGTGCCGCCTTGGCAGAGTAGGATTCTAATATGGGTGGGGACCTCTCCTGCAGGCGCCCTAGAGGATTTTTCTGGCACTGTCTCGCCCACAGCGGTGATTTATCCCAACCCCACGCAGGATTATCTGAAGGTGCTTGTGGGCGAGCCCGGATGGTATGAGCTGTACACACTCACGGGTCAACTTAAAGGAAAGGGCTTTTTGCGGGGAGATGGCGTAGAGAATGTGCTTTCGCTTCAAGAGCTTCCAGAGGGGGTTTATCTTCTCAGAATTCGGCACCGAAGTGGGTTGGAAAGAGGATATAGGGTGATTCGAGTGAAACCCTGATAGCAAGAAGCTCTCAGGGTTGATTAGCGAGTCTGAGGCAGTCTCCTCTGCTGAGGGAGAGGCCTATTTTCCTGGATACCGAGGGCTAAATTAGTTGAGCACAAGCAATAGCAAGATTGCCAGAAAATCGTATCTTTGACCCATGTTATACCATTTCCTGTGAGAAGTATTCTTATTTACAAGCAGAAGGCAGATGCTCGGATAGCCAAGAGATGGCAGGCGCTGTGGGTGCTGTGGCGATGGGAGCGATTGAAGCGGGTGAAAGGGATAGTGGGCTTAGCGCATGGGCGTAGCGGTGGGTGAAGTGGTATGAGGAGGCTGGGGGTATAGAGGAGGTAGGGAGGCACAGGTTAGGGAGTGGGACCAGAGGTATGGACGCAGGAGTAAGAGCGGAGGTTGGGGGAGGCGGTCTCGGACGATAGGGGAGGCGGTGGCGTGGTGGAGTAGGAAGCTGGGTGTGGAGGTTTCGTACAAGGGGTTGTGCGACTGGTTTCGGCGTTGGAGCTATCGGAAGAGGGTGCCACGGCCGATGACGGAGAGAGCGGATCCTCAGGCGCGGCAGGCGTGGAAAAAGGGGGCTATGGGCAGCTTTGCAGGCGGAGGGGCTAAGGCGAGTGGTACAGGACCATGCGGCTTTTTACAAGGCGAAGGCGGTGGGAGAGGGGGGGCCGCCCTACTCTCCTGAGTCCTGCAGAGCGGGTATGGGAGGAGGTTCGGCGGTGGGTAGAAGAGCGTAGGTATGAGCGCATAGAAGCAAAGAAGGCGGCGGTGGAAGAGGTGCTACGACGGTTGGAAGCCGAGGGAAAGGTCTCATCGCTGGTAGGGTGGCACTACATCCGTCAAGCTTTGAATGCCCTGCCTTCATAATTAAGAAACTGTGTCTTTGGAAATAGTATTAGTCCTATGAGCCAAACGAAAGGTACCCCAAGCCTTACTTAGGCGAAGAAACCAACATAAGCCAAGGCCTACTTGGAGGCAGACTTCTCCCGTTTCGTTTCTTCTCTGCTGTGTAGAGGCGATGAGTGGGAAGGGGATTTTTTACGGGATGGGCGGGGGTCTTTACTTTTGGGGCGGTGTGGGAGGCGCTTTTGAGGCTTAGTATTCGGTCGTCGTTATTTACGGGGCTGGTGCTGGCGATTTTTTTGGGGTTTAGTATTTATGGGGCGAGTCATTTGCTGGTGGATGCGGTGCCAGATATTACGAATAATCAGGTGCAGGTGTATGCGTATGCGCCGGGGTATTCGGCGAGTGAGGTGGAGCTTTTGGTGACGCGTCCATTGGAGCAGGCGCTGGCGACGCTACCCCAGCGGGTGGAGTGGCGGTCCATATCTCGGACGGGCTTGTCGTTGATTACGTTGGTGTTTGAGGAGGGGGTGGATTTGACTCGGGCGCGGAGTGCGATCTTGGAGCGGCTCATGGCTGTTTCTGGGCAGCTGCCGCTGGGGGTTCAGCCTGAGCTGGGGCCGCTCACTACGGGGCTCAGCGAAGCCTATCAGTACTATCTTGTACCGCAGGTGCCGGTCTCTCTTACGGAGCTGCGAGCCGTTCAGGATTGGACTATTCGGCGATTTCTCCTGCAAGTTCCGGGAGTAGCGGATGTGAGCAGCTTTGGGGGATACGTGCGGCGGTGGGAGATTGTGGTGGAGTTAGCGGCGCTGAGCCGATATGGTCTTACGCTTGTGGATTTAGAGCGGGCGCTTTTGCAGTCTAATCAGCTTGTGGGGGTGGGGTACATTGAGAAGCAGGCACAGACGATTGCTTTGCGTGTGGATGGTCTGTGGCGGAGCCCAGCGGACATTTTACAAAGCGTAGTGGGGGTGTATAAAGGACGGCCCCTCCTGGTGCGAGACATAGCCCGAGTAGAGGAGGGGCATCTGCCCCGATACGGTGCTTTGGTCAAAGACACCCTGGGAGAAGTAGTAGGAGGGATTGTGCTGGTTCGGAAGGGCGAGAATACCGCCCAGGTCGTAGAGCGCCTGAAAGCAGAACTGCGACGATTAGAGCCCCAACTGCCCTACGGAATTCGCATCGTGCCATTCTTAGACCGAGAGGATTTGATTCGGCGGGTGTTACATACGGCCTCTACCAACCTCATAGAGGCGGGGCTTATAGTTATAGGGCTTTTGACGATACTCTTAGGGAGCTGGCGAGCGGGGCTTATTGTGGGGCTGGTGATTCCATTGTCTATGTTTTTTGCGCTGGCGGGGCTGTACTTTTCGGGGGAGTCGGCCAATCTCATGAGCTTGGGCGCGATTGACTTTGGTCTCATTGTGGATGGAAGTGTGATTTTGGTGGAGGCGGTTCTGAGTCGGCTTCTGATAGAAGAGGAGCGGCGTGCTGCTACGGAGAAAGCATCTATTCAGATTCGGCAAGCGAGTTTATTTGGGGAGCTGGTGGTTTTGTCGGTGTATGTGCCGCTTTTATTTCTGCGGGGTGTGGAGGGAAAGATGTTTCGTCCGATGGTGCTGACGATGATTTATGCGCTTTTGGGGGCGCTGATATTGTCGCTTACGTTGGTGCCTTGGCTTTCGGCGCGTTTTTTGCGGGCTTCTGTGGGGTGGGTTCCGTCGCTTAGCGAGAGGTTTTTTGACACTCTTCGGGAGGCGGCTTGGAAGGTGTATAAGTATAGTGTGCGTCGGCCTTATTGGCCTCTTTTAGGGTGGGGGTTATGGGTGGCTTTGGGGGGGTATTTGCTGAGGGTTTCGGAGACGGTGTTTTTGCCCGAGCTAAATGAAGGCGATTTTGCGGTGGAGACGCGGCTGCCGCTTGGGAGTGCCCTCTCAGAGACGATAGCATATACGCAGCATATCAGTCGGCTGCTCTTGGAGAAGATGGGCTGGGCGTTTTCGCAGGTAGTGGCTAAGATAGGTACTTCGGAGATTCCAATGGACCCGATGTTTGTGGAGAGTGCGGACCTTATTGTTCATATTCGGCCGGAGGCGCCTTTGGATCGGGCGCAGTTGGCGGATTCCCTTAAGGCGCTGGTGGTAGCCCATTATCCGGGGATTTTTATTGGGGTGCAGCAGCCGATACAGATGCGATTTAATGAGCTTTTGGCGGGGGCGCGCACGGATATCGTGATTAAGCTTTTAGGGCCGAACCTGGATACGCTCACTTTGTATGGGGAGCGGCTTGCGCAGATGTGTGAGGGGGTGGAGGGGGTAGCGGATTTGGCTCGGCCGCTCTTTTTTGGGGCGACGGCGGTAGAAGTGCGCTGGCGTCCCGAACTCTTAACAGCGTACGGGGTAGATTTAGCAGAGGCCCAACGGCGAGTGCAGGCTTTTCGGATAGGGCTTCCTTTGCGGGAGGTGTATGAGGGGGAGCGACGCATCCCCACCGCCTTGCGATTAGATGTCTCGTCCTCTTTGGCTGGATTGGAAGCGCTTCCCATTCCTACGGCGCAGGGAGGTTATGTGCCGCTTTCCAGCATTGCAGAAGTGCGCCTTGTACCTAGCTATAATGAGATCCCCCATGCGGAAGGAGAACGTGCCTATATCTTGGGCATCAATGTGCGGGGGCGAGGTGCTTTGGAGGTGGTGGAGGAGATTCAAGCTCGGGTGCGTCGTTTGGCTTTGCCGCCGGGGTATTTTATTCGCTATGGCGGCCAGTGGCAAAACTATCAGGAAGCGCGGATGCGGCTCTTATGGATTGGGCCTTTGACGCTTCTGACTGTGGCGATGCTCATGTACTTGACGCTTAGGCGCTGGGGGGCGGTGGGGCTGGTGCTGGTGGTCTCCATGTCTGCCCCAGCGGGAGGGATGGTGGCTTTATGGCTGCGGGGTTTGCCTTTTAGTTTGTCGGCGGCCATTGGGCTCTTAAGCGTGCTGGGGTTGGCCACCCTCAACGGCACCGTCCTCCTGAATCGGATCCAGACTACGAGCGGTTCTCCGGTGATTTTGCATCGGCACTTAGCCTATGCTTTACGGGAGCGGGTTCGGCCTATCCTGGTGACGATGCTTTTGGCGGTGGTGGGATTTGTGCCGATGGCCTTTTCCATGCAGGCGGGGGCCGAGGTTCAACGGCCGCTCGCTACCGTAGTCATCGGAGGCCTAATGGCAGGAGCCTTCTTCAACCTCTGGCTCTTGCCTGTGGCCTATAGCTCCTTGTACCGAAAAACTCCTAAAAAACCTAAATGACGCTTGGAGCTTCTATCGGGTTTTGTTTAGGGAGGCGGGCTGGACTGAGTCGTACCAAAACTCGTATTCACACAAAATGCCCCTTTGGTGATGAACCTTGGGAGTATTATCGGGGTTTACTTAGGAGAGGCGGGATAGCGCTGAGTCGTATCAAAACTCGTATCCAATCAAAATCCCCACTTCGGTAAGGTCAGTGCGGATAGGAGCTCTGTAGGTGAAAGTTGCATCTAAGGTGCCTTTATCGTAGCGTTTTCGTTCAAAAGTCTCTTCGCCAGACCGAAGGGAGGCATAGAGTAAGGAGAGACCTACAGGGATGCGGTCTAATACCGAGAAGGTTATCACCAGGCCCGTAGAGAAGCCTACTTGAAAGGCGCTGTGCTTTTCTTGGACCCAGGTTTTGGTGGCGCTTTGGATACCTTCTATGGTGGGGGCGCCGTAAATGCCCATGGCAAACTGGATAGGTATATAAAATGACACGAAGTCTAAACGTAAGCCGGTTCCTGCGCCAAAGCCGATGAGGGTATGGGAGACGGTGGGGGTTTTGGGGATGGCGACGGCGGTGGGAAAGAGGGCATACGGTTTTCCTAAGGCCTTGGCGTCCATGGGGAGGAAGCTTTGGCTGAGGCGGAGGTTGAGGCTGAGGTAGGGCATGATGAAGGTGGTAAGATGGAAGCCGAGAGCGGCGCCGTTCTGCAGGTAGCCGCTGGTGGGATACAGTAGGCCTTTGGAGGCGCTTGGGCCTGAGGGCAGGCTCCCTCCTACGACCAGGGCTACATAACTATTGGGGCTCTCTAAGGCCTGACCCCACACCAGCACTAAAAGGCTGAGGAGGTGCCAAAGATTTCGCATGAGGCAAAGTTGGTAAGATTTTTACCTTGGTTGGTCTACCCAGGTGAGGTGACCTTCCCAGAGGGTGATCGGCTTGTAGTGGAGACGCTCTTCTTGAATCCAGCTTAGAATCACGAAAAACGCCATAGCCCAGTAGAGGGCGTTTTGGGGGAGGGACGAGAAGAGGGCTGAGAGGGTAGTCTGTGGGGTTTGGCTGAAGTAGGTTTGCAGGTCCTGGGCGACGGTCTCAAGGGAAAGAGCGGGGAGCTGGACTTGATAGCGGCGCTGGCGATTTTCGTAGGCGGCTTGGAGGGCAAGGTACGTGCGCAAAAGGTCCATTTGGGTAATGGGTTTGAGGAAGGGGAGGGGGGTAATATCGTTGGTGGGGGGTCGCGAGAGACGGTATTGATTTTGTTGGATGATGGCTTCCCAGGTTTGGAGGAGGGTAGGGGAAAGGGGATTTTCTGGGGCGTAGGACGGTGTGGCTTCTGCAGAAGGGGCCTCCGGAGAGGGGAGGGTAGGTAAAAGTGCCTTGGCCTTGAGCCAAAGGAGGTGCGCTAAAAAAAGCAGCACTTCCATGCGCTCTTCCAAAGGAAGCCGCTCCAAAAGAGGCAGAAGGGCTTCCAAAAGGGGATGAGCCGCTACTTCATGAGGGGGGAGCTTCCCTCGCTCTATGAAAAAATTCATCAGGTCTGCTGGTCCCTCGTAGGTTTCTGATACTATCCATACGATGCCTTCCCGCCAGGATACCTCCATACCCAAAGATACATACCCGCTATCTTTGCCGCTGTGTCTCGCCAAAGTTGGATTGGAATCTTCCTAATCACAATCCTCATGTTTCTCTGGACGCTGTGGCTAGCCCAGTCGGCTCAGCCTACCTCCTCGCCTCAAGCATCCCCCACCCAAGTGGATTCTGCTAAAAACGTTTCACCGGAAAGCCCAAAGGCTGCCGACACTTTGGACATAGGTCCCTATGGACGTTTTTTGGGAGGAGAGGAAAAGTTTTATGTGGTTCAGACCGCTAACTACAGGGCTATCTTGAGTACGAAAGGGGCGGCCTTAATGCATTATAGCTTGACAAACTACAAAGATGGCTTTGGCAATCCTGTGGTACTTTGGGATCATCGGCAAAAGAGTGAGCTGACTTTTGCCGAAGGGCGCTATCTAATCCCTCTGCATAAGCTTTCCTTTGAGGTGGTGCATCTTCCCCAGAGCTCCATAGAAAAAAGTCCTGATAGTGTGGTTTTTCGGTTGAGTTTGGCTCCTGATACTTTTATTCAAGTGGTGTATCGGTTTTTTCCTAAGGATTATCACATAGAGCGAGAGATTCGCTTTCAAAATCTCAAGGATCGGCTCCGTAATCCTTATGTGGTCCATCATCTATTTATACAGACGCCGCAGACGGAACGTTCTGTTGAGCTCATGCGGCCTTATACGGCCCTATATTATCGTCAGGGGGAGGATGTAGATTACCTTCGGCCTGACGAGGAGGAGAGGGAAGAGAAGACTTTTCAGGGGAATATCTTTTGGGTGTCGGTGAAGGGACATTTTTTTGCCCAGCTTTTTAGATGTGATGTGGGGTATGGGGCGGTAACGCTAACCAGCTTGCCTTTCTCTGAAAGGGAGCTTCCGAAGTACGAGCTTATGCTGCAACTCCCTATTGAGGATGGGGTAGCCAAGGAAGCCATGTATTTAGGGCCGCTGCGCTATACGTACCTTCGGGAGTACGGCTGGGACTATGAAAAGCAGCTCAACTTAGGGTGGAGTTTCATCCGATATATCAATACGGGCTTTATCATTCCTGTTTTTCAGGTGCTGGAAAAATACATTCCGTCGTATGGGATTATTATTGCGATATTAGCGCTTTTAGTGAAGATATTACTATCGCCGCTCACTTGGCAGAGTTATTTGGCGGGGGCGCGCCTGCAGGTTATCAACGAGCTTCCGGAGGTGAAGGCCTTAGATGAAAAGTATAAGGACGACCCCAATAAGCTCATGGTAGAGAAGTCGCTATTATATCGCGAGCTGGGGGTCAATCCTTTGAGTGGGTGCATTCCGCTTTTGCTACAGATGCCGCTCTTTTTTGCGATGGTGTCGTTTTTTCCGGCGGCGTTTGAGCTGAGGCAGCAGAGTTTTTTATGGGCGAAGGATCTTTCTACGTATGATGATCTTATTCGGTGGGGTTTTCACATTCCGATATTAGGGGATCATCTGAGTTTATTTGCTTTGATGACGGCGCTCACCACGCTGTTTTATACGATTTTGTCGCCGCAGAGCACTTCTACGACGACGCCGGGGATGAAATGGCTGCCCTACCTTACACCTGTGATATTTTTTCTCTTTCTCAATAGCTATTCGGCGGCGTTGAGCTGGTATTATACGGTGCTGAATATTCTTACGATTGGGCAGACGATGATTATGCGGCGGCTGGTAGATAAGGAGGCTATTATTCGGAAGCTGAGGGAGCGTCGTCTGAAGAAGGGGCATACGGGTTCCACGCGTCAGGCCATGCCGCGCTGGTTTCGGCAGATGGGGAAACGTCGCTAAGGAGGGGTTAGGGATGGAGACTTTTTGGAGGGGGTTATGGATAGGAGTCATTTGTGGGGTTGGATTATGGGGTCAGGACGGGTATTGTCAGGCGCAGCGGCTTACGCAAGAGCGGAAGTGGGAGCAGGCGGTGCGAGCCTGGCAAAAGCTTCTTATTACGGAGGGAGACTCTGGGCGGCGGGCCTTGATTTATCAGCAGTTGGGGTACATTGCCCTTCATCGGGGGGATAGCGCTGAGGCCTTAGCCTTGTGGAAACAAAGCCTCCAATATCATCCTACTTACCGCACGGCCTGGGAGAATTACATCTGGTTGCGACGGCGGTTGAGAGTGCCTCCGCCTATAGAGCCGCTTCGGTATGCTCGTTATGTAGCTTTACCGCCCCCCACTGAAAAGGCGCCTCCCACCTGGGGTCGCCTCTCGCCAGACTTCCATAGGCCTATGCAGTGGCTCCCTGCCGAACGTCTTGCCAGGTAAAAAACCTGTATATTTGCGCTATGCGTTACTTCGTTATCGCTATGGGGCTTATAGGGCTGACCGTTTTAGGTTGGCGTAGCCCCCAGCGGCAAGTGCAAGTAGGAGCGAGCTTTCCGTGGGAACCTGTGGGCCCTAACAATCTGGGGCACAATCTGCATGCGGCTCTTCGAGTAGGGAATACCCTTTACATAGGTTCAGCGTATGGAGGGCTGTTTCGCTCCACGGATGGTGGGCGCAGCTGGAGCGTGGTGCCAGGTTTCAATCTTAACCAAAATGGGGAAAACACCTGGCGCTGCCCCTCTGTAACAGCCATGGCCACCGATGGGACGCACCTATATGTAGGTACGGGCATAGCGGTTTTGGCTAATCCCTCTGGGATTCCTGTGTCGGATATTCCTACCCGAAAGGGTGGAGTAGTAGGATTCGTAGGCCGTCCGGGTATGGGGGTCTTTGTTTCGGCCAATGGAGGAAACACCTTTGCCCCAGCCCCTGCGACCTGGAATGGCAGCACGCTAACCTACACCTACTCCCCCACGGATTGGACCGTAGTTACTGCCTTAGATGCCGCTCACGGCAAAGTGCTGGTAGCTACCCATGAGACGCTTTATGTAAGCTCGGATCATCTGGCCACGGCCGTGGGGCTCAACTTTAGATCCCCCAAACGCATCTCCACCGTGGCCTGGGGAGAAAATGATCAGACGATTTTTGTAACAAACTCGGATTCTCTCTACCGTTCTACAGATGGGGGTGTTACTTTTCAAAGTCTTACCAGCAGCTTACCGCGGCCTTCGGGCGTTAACCTCCCTCAGCTCGTAGGAGGTAACGTGGTGATTACCCGAGCTCCTTCGGACCCTAAGACGCTCTATGTGGCTACCGCTAACATAAGTGGCAACTTAACGGGGGTGTGGATTACCCGAGATAACGGGGATACCTGGACGCTTTTGTGCAATCCTGAGAATCCATCTTTTGCAGTTCTAAATGGGCGGGGGACTGGTCCTTTTGCACTAGCGGTTGATCCTCAGGACCCTCTCCATATTGTGATTGGGGGTTCGCAGCTTTGGGAGTTTTCGCCTTCCATCGGTTGGCGCCGTATTAATCCGGCTAATCAGGACCCATTCATTGTGCGCTTACCGCTTCCTATTCGGGCAGTGGTATTCTTAGAGGGGGGAGACCTGCTGGTGGTAGGGGATGGTCGTCCTGTGCGCATTACCCAGGGGGGGAATCGCATAGAAGATGCCAGCCGAGGTATCCAGGCGACTCGGGTGCTCTCTGTAGCCGTCTCTTCTAACGGCGATGTCTATGCTTCAGGTCCCTCCCCCCTATTCATCACTAATCGCTATCCCACCGACCCCTTGGGAGGTTTCCGGCTCATCAATCGAATCTCTACGGACTTTTCCCCTGCCACCTCCATTGTAGGGCAAGTGGTCGTTCGCCAGGCCCGACCCGACCACTCGTTCTTCTCCTACGAAGGAGGACGCATTCGCTTCTGCGAAACCAGAGGGAATACCTACTATAGCGTGTATAATGTGCCCCGCTTGGATGCCTTCTATAATGATAGGGATGACCCTCAACAAAATATCGCGTGGTGTCCCAGTAGTGGTAGCTGCGGTGCTAGCTCTCAGGACCGTCCTCATCTATTTGGGCCTCTATTTCCTCCCATAGCCCTGGCTGAGCGCTTCCAGCCTTTAGTCAAAGACCGGAATGACCAACGAACCGATACCTTCTTCCTCTTTGCGGCTACGGGCGGATACATTTGGACCGTTACTTTTGACACCTTATTCCGATGGAATCGAGTGAGCAACCTGCCGGTTACAAACCTCACTACTGGAGGCGCTACCTATGCAGACTATGTCAATTCCGCTCGTTCTATCCCCACAGCGATTGCTGTGGATAGTAACTATACGGTATGGGTAGGCACCTCCGATGGCAAACTCTATCGGCTCAAAAATGCGCATGATGTGCGCTTGGACAGGACTCAACCTGGGAATGGTCTGGAGGACCTTACGGGCAGCATCGCCTCGCTTATAGATGGCCGTTGGATTAGTGCTATCGCGGTGCACCCCAAAAACCCTGACCTCGTAGCCATAGCTACAGGCAGTTATAGTGGAGCTCAGCATGTCTTTCTTTCGCAAAATGCCACTGCTGCTACGCCGACCTTCACAGCTATTCAGGCCAATCTGCCCGATGTACCTGTTTATGCGCTCTTCTTCCATCCGGATTCTTCTCGCTTGCTTCTGGCCGGTACAGAATGGGGGCTTTGGCGATGCATGGACGTCCAAGCCCCTCTCTGGGAAGAAATGACCGGCGAAGCGATCGGACGCATTCCCGTCACCTCCATCACTTGGAAGCCCTATAAGTTCCGGATAGACACAGTAGATGTTTCCAATCCCGACTTTCCCAAGACGGAGGAGTATTTAGACCCCGACCCAGAACGGCCTATCTTTATTGGCACTTGGGGGCGAGGCGTCTGGAAGTTAGCCAGCGTTTATGCGACAAGCCTACCTCTTCCTACCTCTACGCAAGCACCTATAGCTATTCGGGCCTACCCGAATCCCTTCGCCCACGACTTTACCATAGAAGTTCAAACTGGTACTCCGCTGCGGCAGCTCTCCTATCAGCTTTATACCCTTAGTGGTGTCCGAGTCCATGCGCACACCTACCAAAATCTCACCAGCGGCATCCATCACCTTACGGTGCAGCCCGGACTTACGCTTAGTGCCGGCACTTACCTGCTCACGGTAGAAGCCTACGATACAGCGGGTCGACGCTTCCAACAAAGCTTGAAGCTCATTCGCCCCTAAAAACGCCTACGTGAGAGACTTCATTCCGGAGGCGGAGCTATGCGGTTCCGCCTCCTATTTTCTTATAGGCTTATACCAAACTTGAGGCAAGGAATTGTGGTATTTTGTGGGGCCGCCGCCCGCCGAATACCATTTCTTGCGAGACGTATTCTTAATTTTGTACCTTTGTCCCCACCCAAAGCTAAGTAGGTATGGCACGGCCATTGAAGATAGCTTGGAAGCATCCAGCAGAAGTGTTTTACCAGCTTTACAAGCAGGAGAAAGATGCTCGGATAGCCAAGAGATGGCAGGCGCTATGGATGTTGAGACGAGGGGAGCGGTTGAAGCGAGTGAAAGAGCTGGTGGGGGTAGCGCATGTGACGATTCAGCGATGGGTGAGGTGGTATGAGGCTGGGGGTTTAGAGGAAGTGGCGAGGCATCGGTTGGGCAGTGGGGTAAGGCCTTATGAGGCTTGGACGCCGGCCCAAGAGCAAAGGTTACGGGAAGCGGTGTCGGAAGGACGATTTCGGACGATAGGAGAGGCGATGGCTTGGTGTGAGAAGGAACTGGGGGTGGTGGTTTCGTACAAGAAGCTGCACTACTGGTTTCGGCGATGGGGTTATCGGAAGAAGGTGCCACGGCCGATGGCGGAGAAAGCGGATG
>Ga0079995_1056188_pt1 | contig 15882 bp, 9 predicted proteins | sample FaiFalFF_MnMetaG_2_FD_69198 | JGI IMG/M metagenome (GOLD analysis project Ga0079995, IMG submission 69198) | Freshwater microbial communities from Yellowstone National Park, Wyoming, USA - Fairy Falls C (FF_Mn_C) (SPADES assembly) (version 4) | ecosystem: Environmental > Aquatic > Freshwater >...
TGAAGAACCTGCAATGGCTGGACCTGGAAGGCACGCCGATAACGGACGCGGGGCTGAACGAACTTGCGGCACTGAAGAACCTGCAAGGGCTGAACCTGCACAAGACGCATATAACGGACGCGGGGCTGAAGGAACTTGCGGCACTGAAGAACCTGCAAGGGCTGAACCTGGACAGCACGCGGATAACGGACGCGGGGCTGAAGGAACTTGCGGCACTGAAGAACCTGCAAGGGCTGAACTTGGCGGGCACGAAGATAACCGACGTGGGGCTGAAGGAACTGGTGGAACTGAAGAACCTGCAAGGGCTGAGCTTGGCCTGGACGCAGGTAACCGACGCGGGGCTGAAGGAATTGGCCGGACTGAAGAACCTGCAAGAGCTGGGCCTGGAACGCACGAAGATCACCGACGCGGGACTGAAGGAACTGGCCGGACTTAACAACCTGCAATGGCTGGACCTGAGCGTCACGAAGATCACCGACACGGGGCTGAAGGAACTGGCGGCACTGAAGAACCTGCAAACGCTGAACTTGGCCTTCACGAAGATAACCGACGCGGGGCTGAAGGAACTGGCCGGATTGAAGAACCTGCAAACGCTGGACCTGGAACGCACGCAGATAACCGACGCGGGGCTGAAGGAACTGGCGGAACTGAAGAACTTGCAAGGGCTAAGCCTGCACGGCACGAAGATAACGGACGCGGGGCTGAAGGAACTGGCCGGACTGAAGAACCTGCAAACGCTGGACCTGACGGCCACGCCGATAACGGACGCGGGGCTGAAGGAACTAGCGGGACTGAAGAACCTGCAAGGGCTGAACTTGGCGGGCACGCAGATAACCGACGCGGGGCTGAAGGAACTGGCAGCACTGAAGAACCTGCAATTGGTGCACCTGTGGCACACGAAGGTAACCAAGGCTGGAGTCGAGGAATTGCGAAAGGCGCTCCCGAACTGCTACATCTTGGGATAAAACCAGCCGGTTTTCAGGCACGTACACGGTCGAACCAGAGCATTGTCGCACCGCTCACTTGCAAGATTCGCGCTTGCCGATCGCCGCAGAGCCGCCTGAGTCACGGTCGAAGCCAGCGTTGTCGTGGCTTCGGCAGTTGTGCGGATGTTTGTGCACCTGAGCCAGGCTCGAAGCTGGCGCCCGACCGCAACATTCGCGCTTAGCGAGTCCGCAGTCCCCGGCCTGCCACGAAGCGGCCCACATCGCCAATTGCTGAAGCAGCTTGCATTAGGCTCCGCTGACGTATTCGGTAGCTTTATGTTATAACTTATAGCCACAGGAGTCGGAACATCCGGCCGGTGATTCCCTATCGGGTCAATCGGCGAAAACGGGGGCGACTGAATCGGCAAGCGTACGCGGAAGGCAACAAGATACAACGGGTGATCGGCAAGTTGAAAGTTGGGCAGTCCTTTCCCTCATTGCGGTTGTCTTGGGGCGTAATAAGATAGAACGGCTGATTGGCAAGTTGAAGGAGTTTCGTCGCATCGCCACACGATATGACAAGTTGAAAGAGACATTTCTCGGCATTATTCAACTAGCTCTGGCATACATTCGCCTAAAAGCTAAGTTAATCGTCAACGGAGCCTAGTAAGCAATCCGGCACGATTGCGGCGGAGAGGTTGACGGACAAAACGGCAGCGATTACTGCGACCGAGTTAGGAATGTCGGGAGCAGAATTTCCACGGCCCGGCGGACGTATTTGCTGAGGATATCTACTTCCAGGTTGACTGTTTCGCCCACGCGACGCAGCCCCAACGTCGTGTGTGCAAGCGTGTAGGGAATGAGTGCCACGCTGAAGCGGTCAGGCTGCACCTCAACCAGGGTCAAGCTAACGCCATCCAGGGCTACCGAACCTTTGGGAACCATGTACGCTAGGAGTTCCGGCGCACAGGTGAACCAGACCAGATCAAAGTCCTGCTGGTGTTGCCGTGAAAGTACCGTGGCCAGTCCGTCCACATGGCCCTGAACCCAGTGCCCACCCAGCGGAGCACCAAGACGAACCGGACGCTCGAGATTGACTGGTTGGCCAGGCGATAACGACCCCAGGTTGGTACGCGACAGGGTTTCCGGCGCCAGGTCGAAATGCAAGTGCTCGCCTTCGACAGCCACCACCGTCAGGCACACCCCGTTGACTGCCAGGCTATCCCCTGGTCGGAGTTCACGAGCCAGACCAGCGTGGCTGAGAACCAAACGCCGACCGCTGTTATGCTCGCGCAGTTCCATGACCGTGCCCAGGATTTCGATTATGCCGGTGAACATGGCGAATCTCCGGAAATGTTCTCGATGCCGCTTGCTGGTCTGGCAAATGAAATGCTACCAGCGCTGAGCTTTGTATGCTCGGAACCGGCACATGGCATCGTTAGCGGTCGGGGCGAACCACCTCAGCTGCTTCGAGAGCTTTAGTGACGGGGCGACGTACAAGCAACGCAGTTGGCCCCAGGAAAACATACAACCAGCAGAGCCCCACCAGAGCCACTTCCTTCAACAACACAACCAGGAATCCGGCCAGAACCAACTCGACCAGTTCGGTAAAAGGTCGGCGTCGGTGCAACAACCTCGTGGCCAGATGCGGATACGGGATTCGCGAGACCATCAGCACAGCGACCAGCGTGGCGCCAATCGGAGCCAGCCAGTGCACTGCCTCGCGTATTTCTTCCGGCAACCAGGGATAAGCCATGGGAGAATAGCGTACCAAAACCAGCGAAGCGAGACAGCCAGCCGCAGCCGGAGATGGCAGGCCCTGAAAACTGCGATGGCTTTTTGCGTCGAGGCTGGTCTGAACATTGAACCGGGCCAGCCGAAGCACTGCACACACCATGTACAACAGGGCCACCAGCAGAAAAATCTCCCCGGCCAATCGTCCGGAAAAATGACTGCCCAGCTGCAGCACTAAAAAACCCGGTGCCGCTCCGAAACTGATCGCATCACAAAGGCTGTCGAGTTCGGCGCCAAACTGGCTTGCCGTCCGCGACCGCCGCGCCAGATACCCATCGAACATGTCGAAAACCATAGCGGCGAAGATCAACCATCCCGCTACGTAAAAAGCGGTTTCGTTGGGCCAATCGGAAGCCAAACCGGCTCCGGTTGCCAGCATGATGGCCGTGAAACCACACGCGGCATTGCCCAGGGTGCACAGCGTCGGCAAAAGCGCAATTCTTCGCAAAGGCCGGTTCTCCCGTAAGCGCCCGCAGTCCGGTCGGCATGCCCTTACTGCATGACCGTAGGGCAAGGATTTGGCATAATTATACTCGATCGAAGAGACGCAATAAAGCAGAATTTATCACGCCCCCATCAGCCCCGGCGAGACCATGAACCACCCAGGCCGGAACCGTGCAGTTTACTAAAGCACCGAACCAGTGGCGGATGTTCGACCAGTAACAGCTATCTGGTCGGTGCAGAAAGCACCAGCGAATCTCCGGTGGCCTGGCTGCCACTGTGGAAAGGCTAGCTGACACAACGGTAAGCCGTGATTCGATACCAAATACATACCGGGGCGGGACAACCGATGTGCAGGCCGGCCAGGTTCGCAATGGGGGTGCAGGATAACGATTTATTCTGCGTCGGAGCATGGCGCGAGTCCACCAACTGAAGCGGAGGTCGCAACAACGGTAACGATTCATTGAGCGTCGGAACATCGCACCGGTCAGGATGTTTGATGGGCGTGAGGTTGGCGTGGTTGGTAGCCAGCCGGACTTGACAGGGCCGATAGTTTGTATAGTGTATATTTGTACACACATTCAGCGGGATGCTTCGATCCTTCTACCGGCTGGTCAGGTTCTTTTGAAACTGATGCCTTCTGAAGCGGAGTCAGCCGATGACGTGGACAACTGCTTCGAGTCCCCTGGTCTCTGCGAAGCCAATAACGATCGAGGAGGTCGGCAGCGTAGCGGTTCCCTCTTCGTATAGTGTACGCAGGAACATTATATCTTCGAGCCACGACCAGGCATGCTTATCAACAAAGCCAGATGTCGCTCCTGACCTGGAATCGTCTGTGCAGGGGCAACCAGCGGACCAGCGCAGCTGCGCCCTGGAGCTTCAGGATGCGGTTAGAACCTCGCTACGCTCGGACGGACGCATAGTGCTGCACTTAGATATAGACGCCTTTTTTGCATCCGTCGAGCAGTTAACAGATTCCCGATTACGGGGTCGGCCGGTCGCGGTAGGCACAGGCGTGGTAGCCAGCTGCAGTTATGAAGCACGCCAGTGGGGTGTACGCACTGCCATGCGCCTCAGTGAAGCTCGCCGACTTTGCCCGGAACTAATCGTCGTGCCGGGATATTATCCACGCTATGAAGCGATTGCCCGACAGATATTCGCCTTCTGCCAGCAATTTACTCCGCAGATCGAATGTGCCGCTCTCGACGATTTTTATTTAGATTTAGGCGCTGCCGATGTAAGTGAGGGAGAACGTATAGGTCGGCAATTGCGCCAATGGGTGCGGGAGGTGTTGCGACTAAGTTTATCCATCGGTGCCGGAAGTTGCAAACTGGTTGCGGAAGTAGCCACCCATCAGGCAAAGCCCGGTCGTCAGGTTCAGGTATTTCCAGGGCGCGAACGTGATTACCTGGCACCCTGGCCAGTGACGATTTTACCAGGCGTCGGGCCACAAGCTGCGCGTCAGTTAGTTCGGCTTGGTCTGCGCTATGTGGGGGAACTGGCGCAGGTTTCCGGGCGATTATTAGCGGGTTTGTTCGGCTGGCGCGGACGATGCTGGCATCTATATGCACAGGGGATCGATCTTCGGCCCGTCCAGCCGCATCACCAACCGCTAAGTATTAGCAGGCGCACCAGTTTTGCACCACCGGAATCGGATCCGATGTTTCTGCGCGCCATGTTGATTTACCTGCTGGAGCGTGCAGCAAGCTGGATGCGCTGGCAACAACGGCGCGCTGCTGGCTTAGAAGTCGCAGTGCGCTATGGCGACGGTGTTAGTCTCGCTAAATCATTTCGCCTCCGACCGCCAACCGATCACGACGCCACATTGCGCCCACTGGCATTAGAAGCTTTGGCTCGCTTATTAGAAAGGCGGCTCCCTATCCAACTATTAGCGGTTACATTACGGCCCTTAGCTCCTCACGACGGTCAGCTCTGGTTATATGGCGATCCCCAGCAGGAGCGGCAGAATCAATTGCAGCAATGGAAGGATGCTATCCGGCAGCGGTTCGGCCATTTATCTTTGACCAGCGGTGAGGAATTGCTACTGCTGCAACGTCTGCCCCACGATCGGCACCGCTTGATTTTGCGCACTCCGTGTTTGACACGCTGACTGGAAGCTCGATATGCCGACGCGTCTGGTCGCCTTACATGTTCATAGCTGGTATTCCCTGCTGGAGGGCGTGGACTCGCCGCAACGGTTACTGGAAATGGCCGCTGCGCGGGGCTATATAGCACTGGCGTTTACCGATACTAATAACCTTTACGGTGTGCCGGCCATTTATGATCTGGCCTGGCAATACGGGGTGCGGCCGATTTTTGGCGCATGTTTGCGTCAACCTGAACCGCAGAATGCTTGCCGACCTGAAGAAATGCCGGCCACGGATGCACCGATACAGCCAGTCCGTTGCACGGTCCTGATTTCCGAGCCGGAGGGCTATAGCAACCTATGCACTATATTAAGCCGCCTCCACGTGCACTCTGATCCACTGCCAGAGTTGCTGCTGGAATATCATGAGGGTTTGCAGGTATTAGTGGATAATCCCCAATGGCTTGCGGCATTGCAACCTGTATGGCGTGAACGTTTGTGGGCGGAGTTGATTCGACCCGGAAGGTCTATAAAGCAAGAACGGGCATTATTAGAAACAGCAGCAGCCCGAGGCATTCGGGTTGTAGCCAGTTGGGCGGTTCATTTCGCTGAATCACGGGGCTGGGAGGCGTTTCGCCTGCTTCAGGCGATTCGCTATCGGAAAATGGTAGCTCGTTTGCCCAAACGCTTAGGGGTCACGCCAGCACATTACCTACTTAGCGCAGCAGAAGTATGGCATCGGTTTGCAGACATCCCTGAAGCCCTGGTACATGCAGAACAACTGGCGGAACGCTGTCGCTCCGATGTCTTGCCTCGACAATTAGTCGTACCCGCACCGCCGGAATACTGGTCTGGCCCGGCTTTCCAGCAAGCATGTTTGCAGCAATTACGGCATCGGTGTCTCCAGGCTCTAAGTCAATATCCTGGCGATCCTGGTGAAGCTGACGCTCGGTTACAGGAGGAACTAAATATCATCGAACAGCGTAACCTGGCCGGTTATTTTCTTGTGGTCCACGAAATTGCCCAGGAAGCCCGGCGCCGAGGTTATCCGATGGCCCTGCGTGGTTCTGCAGGAAATTCACTGGTGTGTTATCTTCTCGGTATTACCGACATAGACCCGCTCCGTTATCGCCTTCCATTGGCGCGTTTTCTGCATGCGGGTCGAGGCGATTTACCAGATATAGACCTGGATTTTGACTGGCGTGTTCGGGACGAAATCATGGCCTGGATGGTGCAGCGCTTCGGGGTAGAACATACAGCACAGGTGAGCTCCCATCTGTTTTTCCAACCTCGTTCCGCCTTTCGTGAAGCTGCCAAGGCCTATGGTTTATCGAACTCGCAAATATCTCGACTTCTGGTCCATCTGGAGGCACGCCTGGAAAGCTTAGTAGATAGACAATCGGAACTGTCCAGTATGCCGACATGGCAATTGTTGTGCCAGGCGGGAAAGGAGCTTCTACCGGAAACCTGCTGGGCACGAATATTAGAAGCGACGCACTGGCTTCTCGGCAGACCCTATCATCTTTCCCTCCATCCCGGTGGTATGGTACTTACACCGGATCCGTTGTGTCGGCATGTACCGCTGCAACGTGCGCCGAAAGGCGTGATCATGACGCAACTGGATAAAGACGGCGTCGAACGCATTGGCTTAGTGAAAATAGATGTTCTGGGGAATCGGGCTTTAGCCACCTTGACGGAAGCACGATGCTTAGCCGGTTCGAAGGTGCAAATATCCGAGACCGACGCCGACACTTTACGACTCTTACAGCGAGGCGATACCCTGGGTGTGAATCAACTGTAATCGCCCGCCATGCGTCACTTACTGGTCCAGTATCAACCCCAGACGCGGGACGATCTAATAAATGTGCTGGCCCTGATTCGCCCGGCAGCAGCATCTATAGGCAATAAAGAGCTGTTTCTTCGCCGACGGCGTGGCTTAGAACCACCGCCGCCATTGTCCGCACAGTTAGAGCCAATCCTGGGTGAAACCTGCGGGCTGATGATTTTTGAGGACCAGGCACTTTTAGCGATCCAGGCGGTGACGGGTTGGCCAGCGGCTGAGGCCGATCAGTTACGCAAGGCCATCAGCAACGGCTTGCCTGCCGACCAGGCCGCTGATTGGTGGCAGCGCTTCGTGCGAGCCTGTCGAGTTCAGGGTGTTAGTCGGGAGATCGCCGAGCACATCTGGACGCAACTGGCCCGTTTCAACGCCTATTCTTTCTGCAAAAGCCACGCGGTGAGCTATGGCTGGCTGGCGTGGGAAGTGGCCTGGTATAAGGCCCATTATCCCCTGGCATTCTGGACAGCAGCACTTAATAATAACCTGGGCATGTATCCGCTCTGGCTCTATATCGAGGCTATCAAGTGGTCTAACATACACTTATTGCCGCCGTGTGTGAATCGCTCGGATCTAACGTTTCGGATAGATGGCGAGGGTATTCGCGTGGGTCTGGGTAATATTCGGGGCGTGCCACGGACTATATTGACAGCGATTGTGCGAGAACGTGAGCGGCGGGGGCCATTTAGCAGTATCCGTGATCTGTGTCGTCGAGTCCCTATCGGGCCGGAGGCATTGGCACAACTCATTCAGGCGGGGGCATGCGATTTTGCTGGTCTATCTCGTGAGGAACTGTTCTTGGAGGCCAGCTTGTATTTTCGCCGTTATGATGAAACGGCTATCTTCGCAGGGCACCTGGAGCATCCACCTCCTTTGTTGCCGTGCATAAATCGGGACCCGGCTCCAGCAACTAAGCAGAGCCTGGCTGAGGCGGTCAGACAATGGGAGACGCTTGGTTTTGTTATAGAGGTGCCATTGATGGCCCTGTTCCGGCCATGCTTACCGTCTGGTCTGGCCGATAGCCGAGCCCTGCAGGAACCGCCGGGTACGCGCCTGACCCTGGCGGGGCTGGTAGCTGCCAGTCGCATTACCACGACGACGGATGGAAAACCCATGCAGTTTCTCACCCTGGCGGATGAATGGGGATTGGTCGAGGTGACGCTATTCCCCGATATCTGCCCTATCCTGGCGAGTCCTGCACTGGGGCCTTATCTGGTCACCGGACAAATTGAGGAGCATCTAGGTGCTCGCACATTGAGAGCCATTCAAAGACCGGAACTGTGCATGCAGTGTTCCTGAAGCCATTGCACGAATGTCACCCGACGCGCGTCCCGTTACAATCGAAAGCGAGTGCTCTGCGATATAAGCAAAAGCTCGGTCGGATGTGCTAAAATGGTAAGATAGTCGCAAGCCGTAGCCAATACCGGGTCGCGTACCCATTGTCGGCAACGGTGGCGCCGTGCCCGGGGCAGGCGATAAAATTAGCCCGCGGCAGTGCCTCTCGTGGTGAATTAGTCTGTAAAAAGTCGGCCTGATCTGATAAACTCATTCGCTTGAAGTCAGCCGAAGCTTTTCAAAGGCGAAGCGAGAAACTTTCAGCGAGACGGAGATTTCTCGGAGCGATCTATGCGAGTCGGGATTCTAACCGGAGGTGGTGATTGTCCCGGACTGAACGCGGTGATTCGAGCGGTGGTGCGGAAAATTCATAACGCCGGCGGGGAAGCGGTGGGCATTCTCGAAGGCTGGCGTGGGTTGGTGGAGGACCGCACCCGACCACTTACGGTAGAGGAAACTGATGGCATCATCGGTCAGGGCGGCACCATACTTTTTTCCTCGCGCACCAATCCATTCAAATCGCCAGACAAAGTCGAAAAACTGCGGCAGGTATTCCGGCGACATCAATTCGACGCGCTTGTGGCCATCGGTGGGGAAGATACGCTGGGAGTAGCTCATCGGCTGCACCACGAATTCGATTTACCGATCGTAGGCGTGCCGAAAACGATTGATAATGACCTGTCGGCCACGGATTTTACGTTTGGATTCGATACGGCCATTAATGTCGTCGTCGAAGCTGTGGATCGGTTGCGGACGACGGCGGAGTCCCACCGCCGCATCATGATTGTAGAAACTATGGGCCGACACGCTGGCTGGATCGCTTGCCTCAGTGGTATCGCCGTAGGAGCGGATTACATTTTGGTTCCGGAAGTGCCGGTCAATCTCGATCATCTCTGCGAAGTGCTGCGACGCCGACGTGAGCAAGGTCGCCCTAGCAGTATTGTCGTCGTCAGCGAAGGCGTTACTCTTCCCGAAGGAACGGTTGTCCAGCAAACGCAGCTGGATGAGTTCGGGCATGTTCGGCTGGGCGGAATAGGAGCCGCGTTGGCTTCGCTCGTCGAAAATCGTCTGGGAATCGAGACCCGCTACGTGATCCTTGGCCACCTGCAGCGTGGCGGACCGCCCACGGCGTACGATCGCGTGCTGGCGACACGCTTCGGCATCAAGGCGGCGGAACTGGTACTGAACGGACAGTTCGGCCAGATGGCAGCCTTGCGCGGTACCGAAATTGTCGCTGTCCCGCTGGCACAAGCCGTTGCCGAAATCAAAAAACTCGACCTGCGTTATTACGAGGAAGCCCAGGAGTGGTTCTTCGGGGCTTATACGCAACCACGCACTTCGCTGCCGTAAACGTGGCCGTTACCAGCGCGAACCGGGACTGGCCAAGCCCAGACCGAATGCGCTGTGCCCATGCCGACGGCTAGCGGAAGGCATGTGTATGCTTTCCGCAGCCACATTGCCTGGTACGAAGGGGAACAATCCGATAATCCGATGCTGGGAACAGCCGAGCGAGCGGACGAAAGCAAAGGAGAACCGGTGGCCCGGCAGTAACAAACCAATTTGCCCAGCAATAAGATAATGACCCGATACTGGAAACCCTGCCGTTCACGGCAATCCTGGCTTCGATTCGACCGGTGACACCGGGGGCAAAATTACAACTGGCGAATTTGTCATGCGCTTGCTGCGACCAAAGTTTTGCAGCGGCAGGTTGCGCCCGCGACACCGAGTTTCCGACCAGCGCTTCGGTCAAGGTGAGGACCGGCACTCGCACGCTGTCTAAAGCGTTGCGCCGCGGGAAGTAAGGTATCGGCCAGTGTTTCGCCGGCAGCAATCGGTAGCCGGACGCATCAGTCGGGTTGGTTTTCGATAGCCTGGACGACAAGGTCGCCGACTTCGCTGGTGGTATAGCCCATTTGTCCCGCGGCCATGCTCTTGAGTTTGTGAGCGGTTACAAAAGCGACGGCCTGTTCGACCCGTTGCGCGGCCTTTTTCTCGCCCAGAAACTCGAGCATCATTTTCAGGGCCAGGATAGCGGCCAGGGGATTGATTTTTCCCGTGCCGGTGTATTTCGGTGCGGAACCACCCATCGGTTCGAACATACTCGTGCCATTCGGGTTGATGTTCGCACCAGCGGCCACTCCCAGGCCACCCTGCAAAATGGCCGCCAAGTCCGTGATGATGTCGCCGAACATGTTTTCGGTAACGATGGTATCGTACCACTCCGGATTTTTGACCATCCACATACAGCAAGCGTCCACGTGGTTGTAGTCGGTCTTGATGTCGGGATATTGCTGAGCGAGTTCCTGAAACACACGCCACCAAAGATCGTGTGCGTAGGTGAGCACATTGGTCTTGAGGACGAGGGTGAGTTTTTTCTGGTCGTTGCGTTGGCGGCAAAATTCAAAAGCGTACCGCAGACAACGTTCCACTCCTTGCCGGGTATTGATGAGTTCCTGAGTTGCTACTTCCCAGGGCGTGCCCTTGTGCAGGAATCCGCCGGCACCGCAATAAAGACCTTCGGTGTTTTCGCGGATGATAACGAAGTCAATATCCTCGGGGCCTTTGTTTTTGATGGGCGTTTCCACGCCTGGATAGAGTTTGACCGGTCGGAGGTTGATATACTGCTGAAACTCGAAGCGAATCCGCAGAAGCAAACCGCGTTCGAGAATTCCCGGAGGCACATCCGGATGGCCAACTGCTCCCAGATAAATGGCTCGGAATTGCCCCAGTTCACGCAGCACGGAGTCGGGCAAAACCTCACCGGTTCGCAAATACCGCTCACCACCGAGATCGTATTCGACGGTTTCGTAGGTAAAACCTTCCCGCCGCGCCACCGCTTGCAAGACCTTCAGGCCTTCGCGCACCACTTCGGGGCCGGTACCGTCGCCACCAATGACTGCAATGCGATAATGCCGCATCTGCTGCGATCCTCCCCTGCTCTAAGCCCGATGTTGCCTTGGTCGTGCTGTGCTCAAATTAGCCACCCACAATCTCCGGCAACTGTCCATGCATCACTGGCCACCGCTGACGGCACGATCGAACCACGCGATTGGCCACCTATCGCCGAGGGCAGTTCCGGTTGCGTTTGCGCTTGTCTAGCATATTGATAGCATACCACAGGTAGGAATCCGAGCCGAGGGAATTTCGTTATGATAGCGACCGCAACTGGCACCACAAATAGACGGAACGGGCTGCGCGTAAGTGTGGTGGCATTATTGCTTATTCTTACAGCAGGTTGTGCACGCGAGCCTGTCTCGCACGAATCGCCAGACGCGACACGCAATTCTTCCGGCCCGACCACCGGTGCCACGATCCAGCAACCCAGAACCGAAGCCCCACCAGCGTTCGACATCGAGGCAGTGCTGACCAGCATCCCAGAGGATATGGCAACCCTGCGACAACGGCTCCGGGAAGAACTGGATGTGAACTTTACCTGGTACGAGCGGGACGATGGCAAGGTACTGATAGCTTCACTGGGCTTCAACAAATCCCTGCAAGACAAAGACCTGATTGCTCTGGCCGGTCTGGAAGGCCCGCTGGAAGTTTCGCTAACGAGCACAGCCATTACCGACGCAGGACTGGCTTTGCTGGCGCGGATGCGTGCCACCGAACGACAGGGACGCCCACTCCTGGCCGAGATTCACCATCTTTATCTCAACGCCACGCGGATCAGTGACCGTGGCTTGCCTCACCTGGCGGCGTTCGGCACGTTGCGAACACTCGACCTGAGCGATACCCAGGTCACCGATGCGGGCCTGTCCCATCTGGCGCGATTGTCGCAACTGCAACGATTGTTCCTGTCCCGAACCCGGATGACCGGTTCTGGTTTAGTGCACCTGCAATCGCTGTCGGCCTTGCGAGAACTGGATTTGACAGGTACTGCTTTAGACGACACAGGCCTGCAACAGTTGCCTTCGCTGCCGAACTTGCGCAAGCTGGTGCTGCGCAACACTCGCATTACCGATGCTGGCCTGGATCGGCTCAAGGCTTTGCCGGCTCTGGAGGAACTGGACCTCACTGGCACCGGCATTACGGATGGCTGTGTTGCCAGCATAAAGGAATTGAAACGGCTGCGACGGTTGCGTATCGTGGATAAAACCAAGCTAACCGAGCGCGGCGCCATACAGCTCCGCCTGGCCCTGCCCGACTACGTTTACATTGACTGAGTGGAGACGACCCGACAGCAGGACTTACCAATTGGCCGGCGATTCTCGTCTTGTCAGATTCGACCGTTCACGTGCTTGAACAGGTCACACATTGGCATCGTGCGCGAATCTGCAAGCCGAGCCAGCATCACGCCGAAACGTTGCCCGTCACCAGCCAGCCGGGCTAGCGAGACGAAATTGCCACCGCTAATCAGGGAAGTCGCGGTCGCTCAGGTTCCGGGCTAACTTGTGGTGGTCTCAATCTACGTAGAGGAATTCGTTGGTGTTGAACAGAGCGTGGCAAAACTCGGCCACGGCAGCCAGGCGGATCGGCTGGCTATGCTGGCGTAATCGCGACTCCCAGTCCGTCGGCAGCTTTTGTGTGCTGGCCAGCTCCGATTCGGTCTGGCTCAGGAAGCGGAGGGCGAGTTCCGATTCCTGCGGCGTAGGTGGTCGTCCGAAAGCCTGGCGCCAGGCATGTTGCACGAGAGCCTGGGAAGAATCCGGGTAAGCGTGAAGGAGGCGTTCGGCCCAGGCAAGTGCCCGTTGTCTTACAAATTCTCCGTTGAGCAGGCACAGCGCCTGCGGGGCCGTGGTCGTTTGCGCTCGCCGGGCACAACTGTTGAACAGGTCCGGTTGATCGAAAGCCTCGAAAAGCGGATATTTGCAATTCCTTTTGACATAAACGTAAATGGATCGCCGATTGCGTTGTTCCGGCAAGGGATCGGGTTTCCAGGCATAGCGGCTCAGATTGGCGGGTAGTTCGGGTCTGGCGCTGGGGCCAAACATGCGAAATTGCAGTTCGCCCGAACAAGCCAGCATGGCATCGCGCAGAGCCTCACCCTGCAACCGCCAGCGGGGATAATGCCAGAGCAAGCGATTACTGCGATCGATTTCCCAGGCCCGTTGATGTTCGGGCCGCGATAAATCTACCTGCGAGCTTTGCCGATACGTCGCGGATGTAACCAGCAGGCGATGAATGTGCTTCAGACTCCAGCCGTTTTCGACCAACTCCACGGCCAGCCAGTCGAGCAGTGCGGGATGGCTCGGCGGGTCTCCGATCAGACCGAAATCATTCGGCGAAGCGACGATGCCGCTGCCGAAATGCTGCTGCCATAAGCGGTTCACGATTACCCGTGCTGTCAGCGGATGATCAGGGCGGGTCAACCACCGCGCCAGTGCAGCTCTTCGTCCGGTGCTGCGTACTCCTGGAGCGACAGTTGTGTCGGGAACTTCCTGCGGCAGGAAATGCGGAAAGCCTGGTTGAACTTGCTCGCGTGGTTTACGCCAGTCGCCGTTGGCCAGGCGGTACGTCGGCGGGGCAACCGGACCCACATCGCACACACCCATGACCGTCGGCAGCGCTGCGGGACGCGGCAGGCGTTGCAATTCGGCTGCCAGCTGTTGATACTTCTCCCGCAACGGCGGCGGCATTTTCGTCGGGGCCTCGCTCATCGCTCGCTGCAATTGTTTCTCCGCCATGTGGGCAATCTGCATCTGGTACGGAGAACGCTTTTCCGGCGGCGTTAGAACCGCTTGCTGAATTTCGGGCCGGAATTTGCCCAGCGCGTGCTTACGCAGTTCTTCCTTCTTAGCGGCAACCAGTTCTTCCATCTGCTGCAACATCGGTCGTGCCGACGCTTCCCACGCCCGCATTTCCTGTTCGTAGCGCTGGCGTTCCTGGGCTGTGGCAGCGGTGAGATCGTCCCGGGGCAACATAGCGGCAAAGAAAGCCTGCAATCGGTAATAATCTTCCTGAGTGGTCGGGTCGTATTTGTGATCGTGGCAACGGGCACATCCCACCGTCAAACCCAGAATGGCCAGTCCGGTCACCTCGGTTACGTCGTCAAGAATCTCCTGCCAGCGTTGCTCGAGATTCGCAGCGTTGTACTCGTCCGGCCAGAGGCGCAAAAACCCCGTGGCGATGATCGCTTCGGGATTATCCGGTTCAAGCTCATCCCCGGCCAGTTGCTGACGCAGGAAACGGTCATAAGGCAGGTCCGCATTGAACGCGCGAATCACATAATCACGGTAGCGAAAAGCATCGGGGCGATGGTCGTCGGCTTTGAAACCGTCGGTTTCGGCATAGCGCACCAGGTCGAGCCAGAACAAAGCCGCACGTTCCCCATAATGCGGGGAAGCAAGCAATCGGTCCACCACCCGTTCCCAGGCTTGCGGTGAATCATCCCGCAGGAACGCCTCCTGCTCTTCCACACTCGGGGGCAAACCAGTCAAATCGAGCGTAACTCGCCGCAACCAGGTCAGTTTATCTGCCGGCGGATTCGGACGCAAACCTTCAGATTCCAGACGCTCCAGAATGAAGTAGTCCACCGGATTGATCGCCCAGTCGGAATGTTTTACCCGTGGCAGGGGAGCCTTTTTCGGGGGAACAAACGCCCAGTGTGGCTGCGATGGGCCAACCGCGGGCTTTTCTTCTTCCGCCAACAATGCCATGGCCATGAACGCGACGACAAGCCAGCATCCCCAAAACCGCAGCATGGTTACCTCCGGCAGGATGTCTGTTGGCAGGATAATTCGCGGTAAGCTAGCGTGGAGGCCAGAAAGCCCGAAAATACGATCGGCGTTTGTCTCTGGCCTGCTGGAGTGATCTGGACTTGATATTAGCAACCGCGTCGGTTAGTTTCAACCCCCCGGAATGTAATTTTTGGCGGACTGATTCTTCGCCAGTCCTCACCAGCCCCGGTATCCGCAGAGAAGCCAGTATGGGCCGAAAAAAGACCCGATTGCTCCTGCTTCTGCTTGCCGTTACCACGGCCGGGTGGTGCATCTGGACGTTTCGCCGGGAGACTCTCGCTTATTATCATGCCTGGTGCTGGTGGTACGGATTCGGTGAAGCTGAATATCACCGTGATCAGCTGGTTGCGCTGGGTGAATCAGCCTGGCCAGCATGGAATTGGTGGTTGCATCGCGCTACAGTCGCCGATACGGACACCGCAAGCCAGCTGCTCGTCAACTGGCTTCATGCTGTTGCTGCAACGGGCCGAACTACCGAACTTCTGCAGCGGGTGGCGGACAGCTGGCCAGGCATGAGCGAGTCCGTACAGGCGTCCATGCTGCAAGCACTGTACGTTTGTGCCACAAGCAAAGATGCCGCAAGCAGTGATGCCTCGGAGCAGGCTGACGGGGATAAGCAGAACCTGACGCGGAAACCCGACGCAAGTGCGCAAAGAAGCGCCCATGCACAAACGGACCACGCAAAGGGCGAAACATCAGGTGACCGGTCAGCCGTGCCGCTTCAGATGCGATTCACCGGCTCGATCGGGCCGGCCAGTGGCATATCACCCGCAGCAGTGGGGC
>Ga0079995_1093338_pt1 | contig 15863 bp, 18 predicted proteins | sample FaiFalFF_MnMetaG_2_FD_69198 | JGI IMG/M metagenome (GOLD analysis project Ga0079995, IMG submission 69198) | Freshwater microbial communities from Yellowstone National Park, Wyoming, USA - Fairy Falls C (FF_Mn_C) (SPADES assembly) (version 4) | ecosystem: Environmental > Aquatic > Freshwater >...
GAGGTTAGGCAAGGTTGCTACGCAAGCAATAGTAGGTGGGACGCGGGACGAGGGGCGTGGGACGGGAAAACGGCGTCAGCGGACATCTTCCAAAACTTCCGTTCGGGGCAAGACGGTGCGATCCACCCAAACCTTGACGCCGGGGTAAAGGACGCAGTTGTCGCCGATGCGGGCGCCGTCGCCGACGATGCAACCCAACTGCTCCATCCCCGTGTCCACCAATTGACCCTTCACGACCGATCGGACGGTGATACCCGACGGCAATTTGGCAAAGGCGCGCACCTGATTGCCGACGACGACGCCATCACCCAACACGCTCCACATCAGTTCGGCATCGTTGCCGACTTGCACCTTGTCCATCACGACGCAATCTTCCAAATGCGCCCCGCTGCCAATGTGGCAGTTGTCGCCGATGACTGTCCGAACGATGTCGCTGTTGGCGCCGATGACGCTCCCTTCGCCAATCATCGCAGGACCGACGATTTTCGCGCCCGCTTCCACCCGCGCTGTCTTGGCGATGAACACATCGCCGTGCACTTCGGCAGTCGGATGGACAACGCCCAACACTTGCGGGCTTGGTAGCAACTCAGCGACCCGTTCCGTGCCCCAAAGCGACAGCAAATGCTTGGTGGCGATGAGCACATCCCAAGCGTAAGTGACGGGCACCCAACCATCTTCGGTGACGACGGCGCGCAAACCGTGTCGCATCAATTGGGGCGTGATGTCGGGAAGGCGGATTTCGCCATCTTCGGCGGGTGGCAAGGCTTTTAGCCACTCAAACGCTTCGCTCGGCAGCGTCCATGCCCCCGTGCTCACCAAAGCGCCTGCCGTCGCTTCCTTCGGTTTCTCCCGAACGGCTCGCACGAACCCATCGGCAACTTCCACGACCCCGAACCGCTGCGGTTGATGGTGGGGCGCGACGAGCAAGGCAGGCACTTGTTGAAGGCACGCCGCAAGGGCATCGGGCAAAAGCAAATCGTCTCCGTTGAGCACGGCAAAGGGTTCAGCACCGATGAAAGGTTCAGCCTGCAAAACAGCATGCCCAGTGCCCAACGGTTGCTCTTGGACGGCGTAGTGGACGGTCACGCCCGCAAACTTTTGCCCGATGGTTCGCTCCACCTGCTCCCGCTCAAAGCCGACGACCAAGACGACTTCCTGAACGCCCGCTTTCGCCAACCCGCGCAGCAAGTGCGCCAAGTTGGGGGCGTTCGCCAACTTTAAAAGCGGTTTGGGTTTGCGGACGGTCAACGGGTAAGTGCGGGTGGAAAGACCCGCCGTCAAAATGACCGCCTTGCGCACCATCGCACCCCACCTCCGTGCTGCATCAGCGACCATCGCCAAACTCAACGCCTTATCCGCATTGTGCCTCGCCGCTTTCCGACTCTTGCCCCAACCTTTGCAGCATCTCCCGCACTCGCGTTAGAAGTTCAGCGCGCCTTTCCATCAACTCTTGCACCTGCGCCAAAAGGCGGGCGCGCTTTTCCATCAAGCGCGCCTTCAAGGCATCCGTCAACCGCCCCTCTTCGGCGGCATCAGCGAGTTCCTCTTCCACATCCTCCAGTTCGTCGGCGATTTCCTCCAGCAACTCGGCGACTTCTTCCAACCGCTCCGAAAGGCGCTCCGAAGTCGGGCAACCTGCCCCTATCCGCACCGTTTCGCCTCCCGCTTGCTTTGCCGTCGCTTCGGCGGCGGCTTGCTCAGCAACTTTCATCGCTTCGGCGACGGCTTGGTCGGCAACTTTCATCGCCTCGGCGGTGGCGCGTTCAGCGGCTTGGGTCGCTTTGGCGACGACGGTTTTAATCCAATCGGGCAAATTCGTCCGCAGCAATTCTGCCAACTGCTCCGCCGAAGTGACGACCAGTTCGGTGAACTCTACGGGCGATTTTTGCTCTCGGATGCGCAGGATGGGTTCGCGTTCTCGCTTTTGCCGCTCGGCAGTCGGTTCTTCGGGCATGACTTCCCCTGCGATGCCCCGCAATGCTGCGACTAATTGCGCCGCCGCCAGGGTAAGGGAGCGGGGGTCAACATCCTCAGGCAAGGGAGGGAAAGGCAAGCGGATGCCCAATTCCTGCTGAAGCCATTGGACGAGTTCGTTGAATTGCTTGCCCGCTCCAGCGAGGTCGCCAAATTCAAGGTGGTAAACCCACTGGCTGGCTTGGCGGTAGAGCGCCTCCGCCATTTGAATGGCGGCTTGCAGCAGCCTTTGCTGCGCTTGTTGCTCCATCGCTTCGTCCCTCCTTTGCGATTTTTCCGCCACGACTTTCCCTCGTGGCGACTTTCTTGTTGCCTTCGTGGCTGATAGCCATTCCGACAGGGCGAACTGCCGTTCGCCCCTACCATTCGCTACTCGCCGCCGTTTTCCGTCGTGGCTGATAGCCACCAACAGTTACGCCATCCGTTTTCGCAGCATCCGTTTCGCCTCGTGCAGCCGCCACTTGACCGTCGTCAGCGGGACGCCCAGAAACGAAGCGATCCGTTTGAGGGGCATGTCCTCAAAGTAGCGGAGCCAGAGGACAAGCCGATACATTTCGGGCAACTCGTTCAGGGCACAGTGAAGTTGCTCGTAGCGTTCCCGCCGCTCCAACCGCTCAAAGGCTTCCTCTTCCCGCAGGGCTTCCCACCGTTCCAGCAACAATTCGTCCAGTTCCCAACGCTGGCGGTGATTGGCTTGCCGAAGGGCTTGATGGCGGGCGATGGCGTGAAGCCAAGCGCCGAATTTTTGCGGCTCCCGCAAAGTCGGCAAGGCTTTCAAAGCGATCAGGAAAGTTTCCTGCGTCGCATCTTCCGCCTCGTCCCACGAACCTGTCACCTGATAAGCGACGGCATGCACGGCGGGACGATAACGCCGCACCAGTTCGTCAAAGGCGTCCAAATCGCCCGCCATCGCCGCCAGCACCAACAAGGTGTCGTCCTTCACCCGCTGCCATTCGGAAGCCATCGCTTACTCGCCTCATCGCAACGGCATCAACGCTTTTGGACATCCCGCAGCCACTGACGCCAACTCAGGTTGAGCGGCTGGCGGTAACGACCTACCAACTCCCGCACCAACATCTCAGGGACACCCGCCCGCCGAAGTTCGCGCGCAAAGCGACGGGCACTTCGCCATCGGCGCCACCGCCCGACAGTCAAGGCGACCGCCAACTTTGCAAGCCCCCTCACCATTGCCAGACCGAACGCACCAATTGCCCGCAGTCCCAAAGCGAGCGCCCTCGCCATGTTGCCTTCACCCCTCTGGCAGGGCTTTAGGACGGGCAGGAAAGGCTTCGCCTTCTGTCAAGGCTTTGGGGCGAGCGGGGGATGCCTCGCCCCGCAAGGCGGATCGCAGCAAGTTAACCAAAGCGCTGGCGTTGGCGTTTTCGGCGTAGCGAAGCGTTAACTCTTGGCACATCGTTTCAGGTAGCCCCGCTTCTTGAAGGGAGCGGAAGTAAGCGCCGATGCTTCGCCCCAATTGTTGCGCCGTCTCTTCGGAGTAGAAGACGGCGTAAACCTGACGCACCAGTTCAGGGAGAAGCCCTACCATTTCCCGAAGCAGGGGCATCGCCGTTTCCTGCAACGCCGTGAACACTTCCCGCAACTCCTGCACATCGTCCCGTTGCGCCATCGCCCTTTCACCTCCTTCGGGCGTTCGTTCCCGCCACAAAATAGAGCGTTCAAGGCGGGCGAAGGATAGGGAGTGGCTGGCAAAATTTCCCGTGCCAAATTCAAGGGGGCAAATCGCCATGACGGAGACGACAACCCAAACTGTCCTCGTCGGCAAGACGACGCAGGAGTTGGAAACCTTTGCCGAAAGTTTGGGCGAGCCGCGCTATCGCGGTCGGCAGTTGGCGCATTGGATTTACCGCAAAAGTGTGTTGACCTTTGACGCCATGACCGACTTGCCCAAAACTTTGCGCCAACGCCTTGGCGAAATCGCCCTCATCAACCCGCTGCAAGTCGTGGATGTCAAAGTCGCCTCGGACGGGACGACGAAGTATTTGGCGCAACTGCCCGATGGCGAAACCGTTGAGTTCGTCTTCATCCCGCACGGCGATTGGGAAACGATTTGCGTCAGCACGCAAGCGGGTTGCCCGATCGGATGTCGGTTTTGCGCTTCGGGGGAAAGTTTCGCCCGCAACCTGACGGCGGGCGAAATCGTCGGGCAAGTGTTGATCGCCCGTCGGCGAGAAACGCCCAACATCGTCTTCATGGGAATGGGCGAACCGCTGCTGAACTTTGACAACCTCGTCAAGGCACTACGGTTGCTCAACAAGGAAGTGGGCATCGGGGCGCGACGGATGACCGTCTCCACCGTCGGCATTGTTCAGGGCATCCGCAAGTTGGCGCAGTTGGGCATGCAAGTGAACCTTGCCGTCTCGCTCCATGCGCCCAACGACGAACTGCGCCGTCGCCTCATCCCTGCCAAACTTCCGCCCATCAAAGAGTTGCTGCAGGCGTGCTGGGAATACTTTCAGGCGACGAAGCGGCGTATCTCGTTTGAGTATGTGCTGCTGAAAGGCGTCAACGACCGACCCGAACACGCCGTTGAGTTGGCGCGGCTACTCCGCGACTTTCCTTGCCATGTCAACCTCATCCCCTACAACCCGACGATGGCGGAGTTTGAACGCCCGTCGGAAGCGGAAGTGGAACGGTTTCGCCGAATCTTGACACAACAGGGGATTGCGGCGACCGTCCGCCACGAACGGGGCACGGAAGTTCAGGGCGCTTGTGGGCAATTGCGCCGTCACCATCGGCTGCAAATTTCCGACTTGGATGCGGCGCCGACCGCCGCAGAGGGACGATGAGACAAGGGCGCTTCCCTCGCTATTTCACGCTGGACGAAGCGCGTCCGTTCCCCGCCCCGAAGCAAATCCAACTCCACCAAATGCGTCCCGCTCAGCAAAATCGCCTCCCGCTTCTGCAAATACTCCCGTCGCCCATCGCTTCCCGCCCGCTTGTTGGCGGGCGACAAAACTTCTATGACCGTCACAATCTCTCGGCTCTCTCGGTCTCGGATGGTGATGAAGGGCTCTTCTACCCGTTCAGGGATGGGCAAGGGGACGGTGAAAGTTTGCGCCATCACTTCCACGCCGACTTTCTCGGCGACGGCGATGGCAGTGCCGATGCCTTCCCGTTCTTTGGCGATGGTGACATCGGGGCGGATGGGAGTTGCCGAGGGTGGTTGATGGTCGGTGACGGTTCGTTCCAAGTAAACCCGTCGCTCTACCGTCACCAAATACTTCGGACGCACCTTCGGCATCAGCGCCGCTCGGATGCCTTCAATGAAAGCGTGGTGAAAGTCATCCCAGAGTTGCCCTTCAATGAAGGGGTCCATGCCAGGGAACGGCGACGGCATCGCTGACACCTCCTTAACGCCTCAAAGGATGGCGCATCACTTGTCAACCCCGCAATTCCATCATCACGACAATCAGGATGGCGACGAGGGTGAAAAGCAGCAGAAGGGCGCGACCGAGGAAGTTGAGGGCGAAAAACAACATCAGCCAAAGCGTCACGATGGGGAAGGCGACGAGGAAAGCGAGGAAAGTTCGTCGCAGCGCCTCCCGATCCCGCGCCGCTGCCAGCAAGTAAACCCAAACGGGCGCGCTGACTTCCTCGCCGCACTGCGGGCAAGTGACGGCAAGCAGGGGAAGGGGTGAGCGACACTGAGGGCAGTGGCGTTGGGTTCGTTGGGCTTCTTCCTTGAGTTGCTGTGCCCGCCGTAATTTGCGCTTCTCTTCGGTGGCAGCGGGCATGATTTGGACGGCGCGCTCATAGCAAGCGATGGCGTCGTCGTAGCGTTTCGCTTCCAAGTAAAGGTCACCGAGGGCGCTCCACGCCGCCGCATTGTTGGGGTCGCGCTCAAGGGCGGCTTTGTAGCGGGCTTCGTCTTCGGCATGGATTTGATGGACGAGTTGGCGTTCGGCGGTCACTTGCGCCAGCCACCACAAGGCTGCCAACCCTGCCGCCACCAAAAACAAGGCGAACACAAATGGGCTGTTCCAAAGCAGCACGACACCGACAAGCAAAGCGGCGACGAAGAGCAAAGCGATGGTGGCGTGGCTGCCCGTCAATTCGCCCTCCATGATTCGCCCGATGATGGCGGCGCCGACGAGGGCGACGACCAAGACCAACGCCGCCAAGCGGATGCCCATCTCAAACGCCGTCGCAAACGCCCCGACCATCTCCATCACCCTCCCGATGGCGGATCAACGGGCAGGCAGCAAATCAAAGCGGGCATCCACCTGCAATCGGAAAGTGAAGGGCGGGGCAGAAGAAGACGGTGACGACGAAGGCGATGAAGGGGCGTTGCCTTCCGACGGTGGGTTGGGCGATTGGTCGGACTGAGGCGATTGGTCAGACTGGGGCGGTTGGTCAGGTTGGTCGGAAGGTTGCTGGGATGGTGGCGGAGAATTGGGGAGTTGCCAAGACGCCTCCAACCGAATAGACCCTGATGCCGAAAGGGTTCGCCCCTCAGCGACGCTGAAAAGGGCGTCGCTTTCCGCTGCGTAACGCGCCGTCAAGCGCCACAAGGTTCGCACCTGCGGGTCAATGAAGGTGTCCAAGGGCAAGGTGTAGCGCAGCCGCAACTTGACCGCCGATTGGGCGGGGAGCGCTTCTATGCATTGCACCGTCGTTAACGCCACCGCTTCGCCCAACCGATGGGTTGCCTGCCACGCTTCGCCGATCCGAACGCCCGATGGCGGGAAGGGGATGAGCAAACTCGCCAATGCCGTCGCCAACAAATCCCACTCCGCTGCCAACTCGTCCAGCGATTGGGCGCGGCTACCCCGCACTTCCACCAATTCGCCGAAAGGCGTCGTGACGAACAGCGAAGTGAAACGCCCCAACTTTTGCGTCTGCTCGCCAGCGGACGAGAAAATCCGAAGCGTCCCGCCCTTGACCGTCAAGGCACAACCCAGCCGTTCGCCGAAACTTTGCCAGCGTTGTTCTATGTCCACCGTCGCCGCAAAATGGGCGAACCCCACGACGCCACCCAACTCCACCTGCATCGTCCCGTTGAGCAACAGGCGGTAAGAAAAAGTGCGTCCCGATGCGGGACGGTAGGACGGAAGGATGGCGGGCGTCTGTGCGATCGCACTGACGGCGAAAAGCAAAAGCAAAAAGACGCCGCACCGCTTCAACATCGTCACCCTCTTCGGTTACTTGCGTGGGGCTGTCTTCACTTCCACCAACCGCATCGTCGTCTTGACGGTCGTGCGCGATTGCAGGCTCATCACGCCACCGCCTGCGTTTTCTGGCATGCGGATGAGCGTGGACATTTGCGTCTCCGTCACCACTTCGCTGCGCGTCAGCAATCCTTGCGACAAGTCCAGCCAATGTTTGCCGACGATTTTCGTCCCGCCTTTCGCCTGCATGTCAATGCCCATCTCTTTCAACGGCATCGCCTTGACAATCGCATCGCCCAAATCGGGCACTTCCAATCGCATCTCGGTGACGGCGACGGGGCGCCCCTCTTCTTGCTGGACGGCGAGCAATTTGCCCATCCCTTTCAGGGCGACTGGGATGCGCCCACCGCCCATCGGCAGCGGGGCATTGGCGGTCAAGTCCCAAGTGTCGCCGACTTTGACGGGTCTGTCAGGCAGGATGGCTGGCAGCAAACTCATCGCGCCCGTGCCCAAAGTCAGGGCTTGGAAGGGGTCTTGCAGGAAGGGCGCAACGGCTTCCTTCTCCTTGCCATCGCTGGTTTCCTCGCTGGGCACAGGCTTCATCTCCACGATACGCCCGTTGGGCGCAATTTTCAGGCGCAACCGCGTTTGGGGGATGGTCGTCTCGTTGCTTTGTTGGGATGGGGGCGTGCCGGGAGCGGGCGTCCCGCCCATGTTCACCTGCACCGTCCCGTTGACAGTGACCAGCAAAGTCGCCGTCCCATCGTCGGCAATCTCTTCCACTTGTTGCTCCTGCTTCAACTTGCCCTGAAACTGCAAATCGGTGGCGACGCCGATTTCGCTGACGACGGTGATCTTGCCGTCCAAACCGATGTCGTAAAGGAGCGTTTGACTCGGCGCATAACGCAAGCGCAGGGTGATTTCATTTGCCTGTCGGGCAACGGCAAGGCTCATCAGGCAAAAGGCTGAAAGCAACCCAACCCATCGGCGCATCCCGTCTCACCTGCCTGAGGGAAATTTTTCGGGTCGGGAAAAATTTTGCCCGTCGCTTCCTTAGACGCAAGGGCGGACGACTTCGCCCTCTTGCCACAAACTTTCCGACGGTGATGGCGATGTTGCTCCAGCGATTGCGCCAAGTGTTGGAACGGGTTCAATCGGGCGAGTTGGGCGTAGAGGACGCCTTGCGCCAGTTGCGGTCGTTGCCCTTTGAAGAGTTGGGGTTCGCCAAAATTGACCACCATCGGTTGCTTCGGCGGGGTTTCCCAGAAGCCGTCTACTGCTTGCACAAAACGCCTGAGCAAGTGCAAAAAATCGTCGCAGCGATGGCGCAAACGGGCGTGACGGTGCTGGCGACCAAAGCATCCCCAGCCCATTTTGATGCCGTCCGACAAGTCGTCCCGCAGGCGCGCTACCACGATTTGGCAAGGCTGATCGTCGTGGAAGGCGAAGAACCGACCCGCTTGCCTCCCGAACGGCAACCGCACATCGCTGTCTTGTGTGCGGGCACCGCCGATTTGCCCATCGCCGAAGAAGCGGCGCTGACGGCGGAGTGTGCGGGTTGTCAAGTCAGCCGCCTTGCCGATGTCGGCGTCGCCGGCATCCATCGGCTTTTAGAGCACCGAGAAACTTTGGAGCGAGCCGATGTCCTCGTCGTCGTGGCGGGGATGGAAGGGGCGTTGCCCAGCGTCGTGGCAGGGCTGATGTGGCAACCCGTCATCGCCGTCCCGACCAGTGTCGGTTACGGCGCCAGTTTTCACGGGCTTTCGGCGTTGCTGACGATGCTCAACGCTTGTGCGCCGGGCATCGCCGTCGTCAACATTGACAACGGCTTTGGGGCGGGTTACTTGGCAGCCCTCATCGGGCGGATGGCGAAGGGAGCGATAGCGCCCCGCTAAGTTGCGTCCCTTCCTTCAGCGCGCCATTGCCAAGCCGTCCCCGCGATGCCACAATGTTGGCAACCGCGACGGCGGTGACGCTTCGCCCCGTTTCGGTCATGATTGCGCCGCGTTGGCGGCGGAAGGAGCGAGAACGATGTCTGTGCCAAAGGAAGCCGTTGACACCGTTTGGGCGTTTTTTGACGCCTTGATGGAAGACAACGAAGACGCCCTCCTTGCCACCTTAGACCCCGACAGCGATGCCGCCTTGCTTTACGAACTGTTTGGCGAAGCCGCTTTGTATGCCGCTTCGGCGGCGTTGCGCGGTCCCTGCGTCGTCCGATTGACGCGGGCGTTGGTGTTGGGCGACAATGTGTGGCTGGAAGGCGAACAAGTGACGCAGGACACCCGCGAACCCATCGGGCATGTCGTCTTTCGCATGCGCCCCTTTGATGGCGGATGGCGGATTGCCGAGATCGCCCCTTGGCATTTGGAAGCCGTTCACTACCTCAGTGACCGTCCCGACCCCCAAAGCGATGTCGCCGTCGGCATCTACCTGACTTCCTACGGCTTGCAAATTTCTCCGACCGCCCAACTGGATGGCGTGGAGCAGATTTTGGTCGGGACGATGCAGCAGGAATACTACCCGCTCCCATCCATCGCCAAAGCCGTTCGGATGTGGCGGGACTTCCGCAGGAGCGGCGAATTAGCCGCCCACACCGAAGCCGCTTGGGCGGCGGCTGTCCATCGCGCCATAGACCGCATGGCGTTGGTGGAAGAGCCGTTGGAGCAAATTGCCCTGCTTTACCGCGTCCCGTTGGAAGGCGTCGCCGACGCTTACAACCGTTTGGTGCGCCACTTGGGCTTGACTTTCTTTGACGCCCGCTATTCGCCCATCCCCGACCCCGGCGAATTACTGCGGCAAGCGAAGGCGGCAGGGATGGAAGTCAGCGACGAAGCCATCCCGCCCAGCAATCAGCCCTTGCCCGAAGAGTTGGGGCGGTGACGACGGACAGCGATGGCGGTTCGTCAGTTTTTTGCGTGGCTTTGGTTGATGGGAATGGCGACGATGGCGGCAGCGCAACGACCAAACTTTGCCCTTCAACGCGTTGCGCCCGATGCGTCCCAAGTGCGCCGCTACGAAACTTTGCAAGTGCGCGTGGAAGTCGTCGCCGATTACGACAACCCTTTTGACCCGACACAAATCCGCATAGACGGCGAATTCGTTGCCCCGTCAGGGAAACGCCTTCTCGTGCCCGGCTTTTTCACCCAAGACTTTGAGCGTGCCTCGCCCGACGGCACTTCCCTGCGCCCCGTCGGCGAACCCTATTTCGCCGTCCGCTTCACGCCAACGGAACTGGGCACTTACCGCTATCGCATCGTCATGACGGGACGGGGGACGAGGGACGAGGGACGGGCAACGGTGACGCAGATGCAAGTGGCATCGGCGTGGTTCACGCTGAAAGTCACTTCTAACCCGCAAGGGAAGGGGCGAGGGATGCGGGACGAGGGACGAGAAAAGGGATTTGTGCAGCGGGGCAAGTTTTGGCATTTGCAATTTGACGACGGCACGCCCTTCGTCCCCGTCGGCTTGAATGTTTGCTGGTCAAGCAACAACTTGAGCGCCTACGAACGCTGGTTTTCGGCGATGAAGCGAAACGGGGCTAACTTCGCCCGCATCTGGCTTGTCCGCTGGAACATGGGCTTGGAGTGGACGAAGGGCGACGGCAACGGCATGTATCAAGGCATCGGGCGTTACGCCTTAGACAACGCTTGGCGCATTGACGAACTTTTGCGCCTCGCCGAACGCAACGGCATTTACCTGATGCTTTGCCTCGGCTATCACGGCGAACTTGCCGACCGCCAACTTTACTTCGGCGAACAAGCGTGGGACAAAAACCCTTACAACCGCAAAAACGGCGGACCGTGCGATAAGCCCGCCGATTTCTGGACGAACCCCGACGCCAAGCGCCTTTACAAGCAACGCTTGCGCTACCTCATCGCCCGTTACGCCCACAGCCCGAATGTGTTGGCATTTGAGTTTTGGAACGAAGTCCATGCGCCCGCCGATTGGGTGCGGGAGATGGCGCAATTCGTCCGAAGCACCGACATTTACGGTCACTTGCTGACGACGACTTACGGCGACGACGCCGTTTGGCAATTGCCTGAGATGGACTTTGCCCAAACGCACTGGTATGGCGACGGCAGTCAACGGGATTGCACGATGACCTTCGTGAATTTGCATCGCCATCACATGGAGCGCTATCGCAAGCCGTTTTTGCTGGGCGAGTTCGGGATTGACTGGCGGACGCCTGACATCACTTATGACCCGAAGGGTAACGCTTTGCATTGGCACAACGGCATGTGGGCGTCGCTGATGAGCGGCGGGATGGGCACGGCTTGCGTTTGGTGGTGGGACAACTACATTGACCGCCTGAACCTTTGGCATCACTTCCGCCCCGTCGCCGATTTTGTCCAGTTGGTCGGAAAGGCATGGGCGCAAGATTGGCGTCCCGTTCAAATTTCCGAACCGATGCTGAGCGAACAACCTGACCCACCCTTTGGCGACTTGCTTTTTGCCCCCACTTTGGGTTGGCAACGCCCGACGGGCGACACTTTCACCCTCCATCGCAGTGGCAAAGTGGACGGCAACGGCGAAACAAGCGTTTTCCTCTTTTCGCCCAGCAAGCCTAACCTGTATCGCCCGCCCAAATTCGTCGTGGACTTCCCGCAGGATGGCATGCTGGCGTTGCGGGTCGGCACGGTCTCGTCGGGCGCTTTGCTCATCGTGCGGGTGGATGGCAAGGAAGTTTGGCGACAAGCGTTGCCCGAAGGGGCGGAGCGCAAAGACGAACAGGGACGGAGTTACCGAGAAGGCAGTTACCGCGAGCGACGCTGGGATGCGACTTGGCACAAGTGGGACTACCTTTACGACCGCGAGTTTCTCGTGCCCATCCCGAAAGGCAAGCACATCGTGGAAGTGGACAATCAAGGCGCTGATTGGTGCACGGTCACGCACTTTCGTTTTGCGCCCTACCGTGACCGCCGTTTCGCCGAAGTGGACATCGTGGGCATCCAGACGGACACGATGGCGTTGATTTGGGTGCATCATCAAGGCAGCAACTTTCAAATGGCGCGGGAAGGCAAGACGCCCGAACCTATCCGCAACCTGCGTTTTGCCCTCAAAGGGTTTCGGGACGGTCGCTATCGCTTTCTCCTTTGGGACACTTGGCAGGGCAAGGTCATCGGGGAAGGACAAGGCGTTGCCCGCAACGGAGAGTTGCCGTTGCGATTGGAGACGCTGACCAACGATGTGGCGATATGGGTTCGCCCGTAACTTGTCAAGGGTTGCCCGCTAACGGTCTGCCCTTGACAATCACTTCCACCAACCGCTCGTCACGGTCATCGTCGTCCCAGACACTGATGATCAGGGCATAACGCTTGTCTTCGGGGTCGTTGTTGGGTGGCAAATCCACCGTGCCCTTCCATCGCTTCTTTTCCAAATCAAGGGCACTGACCTCGGACAATCGGACGGTAAACAGGACAAAGACTTGCTCGTCCAACTTTCGGATGACCTTCACTTCTGCCCCGTCGCCACGCGTCGCTTCCACTTCCACTTGAACCCGCCCACCTTCAGGCGGCAACTCGGTCGGTGTGGCGCGAAAGTCAAGGAGGCGAAATTGGCGGAGGGGGTTGCCCGAACAACCCAGCATCAGCGTTAGCATCAGACCGCTCACCAAAACTGTCCATCGCCGTCGGGTCATGAACGGTCACCCCGTCGGTCAGAAAACTTCCTGCCTGCCCGCCATTTTGGCTCATGGCACTGCGATTTGCACCTTTTGCCCCGCCTCGCCCAACCAACGCTGCACTTCCCTTCGTCGGATTTCCGCTAACAGTTCGTCCAAGTCGCCATCAAGGATGTCCTTCAGGCTGTAAAGGGTGACGCCGTAGCGATGGTCGGTGACGCGGTTTTGGATGAAGTTGTAGGTGCGGTCTTTGTCACTTCGGTCGCCCGACTTGATTTGCTCGCGCCGTTGCCGTTGCAAGGCAGCCTCTTGTTCCCGTCGCTGCATCTCCAACAGGCGCGTCCGCAGGATGCGCAACGCCTTCATCTTGTTTTGGTGCTGGCTGCGTTCGTCTTGACATTCCACGACGATGCCCGTCGGCTTGTGGCGGATGCGAACAGCGGTCTCGTTTTTTTGCATGTGCTGTCCGCCAGGTCCTGACGAACGGAAGGTCTCAATCTCCAAGTCATCCTCTCGCAACGCCACTTCGGCTTCTTCCGCTTCGGGCAAAACGGCGACGGTCGCAGCGCTCGTGTGGATGCGCCCTGACGATTCGGTGACAGGCACGCGCTGGACGCGATGGACGCCACTCTCGTAACGCAGCAACTTCCATGAGTCCTTGCCACTGATGTGCAGGATGACTTCCTTGTAGCCGCCCAATGCGGACGGGTTTTCGTAAACGATTTCCACCTTCCAACCTTTTCGCTCCGCATAACGCAGATACATGCGACAAAGGTCGCGGGCAAAGAGCGCCGCTTCCTCGCCCCCTGTGCCCGCCCGAATTTCCATGACGACATCCTTGCCCTCGTTGGGGTCTTTGGGCATCAAGGCTTCCGCCAGTTCGGCTTCCAACGCTTCTCGCTGTGGGACGATGGCGTCCAGTTCGTCTCGCGCCAGTTTCAGCAAATCCTCATCGTTTTCCGTCTCCAAAATCTCCCGCGCTTGCCGTTCCCGTTCCAAAAGTTGCCTGTATTGGCGGTAGCGCTCCACGATGGGGGCGAGTTCACCGTAACGGCGCATCAAGGCTTGCAGTCGCCCCGAATCTTTGGCAGTTTCGGGGTCGGATAGTTGCGCCTCTATGGCGTTCAGTTCCGCTTCCAATGCCGCCAATTGCTGTCGCATATCTCCTCACCGTCAAGCCTTATCGCCCAAAGCATTTTAGCGGACGATTAGCGGTAGGCAGAAACGCCTTCCAGCCGCAAAAGTTCCTGCAAGGCTGTCAACGCCACTTCCAGTTGCTTTTCGTCGGGCTCTTGGGTCGTCAGTTTTTGCAGCCACAAGCCGGGCAAAGACAGCCAACGCCACCACGCATGCAAAGCGCCCAACCGCAGCAACTCAAAACTCACCCCTGCCACGACAGGCAACATGGCGATGCGAAACGCCACGCCCTGCCAACCGCCGATGGGCAAAAAGGCAAACAGGATGACTTTGACCAGCAAAACGAACAAGACGAACGCCGTCCCGCATCGGGGATGTTCAGGCGGAAAAGGCTTGAGCCCGTCTACCGTCAAATCGGCGGCGCGCTCAAAGGCATGGACAGCCTTGTGCTCCGCCCCGTGATAGGCGAACAATCGCCTCGCTTCCTCTGAGCGCCCGACGAACCAAAGGAACACCAGGAAGATGCCCAAACGCAGCAACCCTTCTAAGGCGCTGATTTGCCACTTGTCAGGCAACGAGGTCTTCGCCGCCAACAAGTGAGGTAGGGCAACGAACAAGCCCAGCGCTAACGCTAATCCGAGAAGGGCTTGTCCAGCGAAAGCGGTGGGTTCAGCGACCTTCCGCTCCTCTTCGGGCAACGCCATTTGCAACGCAAGGCGCATCGCCCGCAAGCCCAAAGCGAGCGAATCGTAAAGGGCGATGACACCCCGAAGGAAAGGCAATCGCCAAAAGGGACGGCGTTCGGGAAGCGGTTCGCTATGGACGGCGATGTCGCCATTGGGAGTGCGGACCGCCAACGCCATGAAGCGGTGGCTGCGCAACATCACGCCCTCATACACCGCCTGCCCACCGATGGTCAAGGGCATTGAAGTCACCTGCCTGTCGCAGGGCTATGAGCGTCGGCGGCGGGGACGAGTTTCCGTCGGGGTGGCTTGTTGAGTTTGACGGGCGGCAGCACGACGGCGTTCAAACTTTTCAATCCGCCCCATCGTGTCCACATAGCGCCGCTCCGACAACTGCCCTTGATACCACGGATGACATGCCGAACAGACTTCCACATGCAGCATCGGTTTTGTAGAGCGTGTCTTCCAAGTGTTGCCACAGGCGCAAACGACGGTGCACTCCACATAGTCGGGATGGATGCCCGCTTTCACGGCTCATTCCCTCCTTCGCTTGCTTGCTCGCTTTCCAACCTTTGCCAATTTGCCAACCAAACCGTCCCAAAGCCACCAAGCAAAGCCGGGACGGCGCTACTCAGCGAAACCCATCGCCCCGTCCCTGGGCGAAAGGCAAAGGCGGCACCGACTAAAGCCCATCCGATGGCCAGCAACAGCCAACCCCATCGGTGCAAAGGCGTCGCTTCGCCCCGCCACGCCGCTGCGACATACCAACTTGCCACCAACCAACAGGGGATCGCCGACGCCCATTCGCACCCTCTGGGCGAAATCCAGCCCACCAAGTAAGCGATGACGACGGCAGCGCCGTAAACGAGCGTGGCGATCGCCAACCCTTTTGCCGTTGCCCTTTCCCTTGCGGGCGTCGGTAAAAGCATCCCTCAAAACCGTCCCAACCTTGACAGGTCAAAGCCCTTGACTTTTTGTGCATCGGGAACGGAGCGACGGAGATGGTGGAGCCGCCGGGATTTGAACCCGGGACCTCCTGAATGCCATTCAGGCGCGCTCCCACTGCGCCACGGCCCCACGCGAGAAGGCGTTGAACATTCTAACGCACCCTCAGCAAACTTGCTGCCGTTCCGCAAGGCAGTCGCGCAACGCTTCCTTCCAATGGCGCAAAGGGGGCAAACCTGCCGACAGCAACCGAACGCTCACCAACGCCGAAAAAGACGGGCGTTTCGCCTTTAAGGGTAACTGGTCGCTGGTGATGGGTTCAACCGTCGCTGTCAAGCCCGCCAATTCCACGATCGCCGACGCAAATTCGTGCCA
>Ga0079995_1064639_pt1 | contig 15845 bp, 23 predicted proteins | sample FaiFalFF_MnMetaG_2_FD_69198 | JGI IMG/M metagenome (GOLD analysis project Ga0079995, IMG submission 69198) | Freshwater microbial communities from Yellowstone National Park, Wyoming, USA - Fairy Falls C (FF_Mn_C) (SPADES assembly) (version 4) | ecosystem: Environmental > Aquatic > Freshwater >...
CTAGGCCCCGAAGGGGAAAGGCTTCTTCTGGAGAGGACCCTGGAGGCCCTGAAGGAGGCCGCCCCCCTGGCCACCTCCCCCTCCCTCACGGCGCCCCTCCCCAAGGGACCTTACCAGGGGAAAAGCGTCCAGGAGATCCTCAAGAAGCCAAGCCCCGACCTGGTCCGGGCCTTCTACGAGCACGTCCTGGAAAACCCCGAGGCCCTGGGAGAAAACGACGTGGTCAACGCCTTCGTGGAGTGGCTTCTGGGCCCGTAACGGCGTAACGGCCACCCCCGCCCTAGTAGGGCGGGGGGCTTTTGGTGGAGCCGACGGGACTCGAACCCGTGACCTCCTGAGTGCGATCCATGTGAACTCCAGCGCATTATCTGGCACACACTAGCATCTGAAGGCACCTTTTTGGGGGTCTGGGTTCGGGCTGAAGGATAACCTGCTACAGTCCTGCTACACTACCCGGACCTGGGGTTTTCCAGGGTCCTCCAGGTTCACCACGACCGGTCCCACTACCTGCTCCTTAGGTCCATACACCACCCCCCGGGGGAACTCGTACCGCCGGGCGGGGGAGAGGGTGCGGCTCAAGAACACCTCAGGGTCCAAGTAGCCAGCGGCAAGGATGGCGGTGCGGGTCCGGGGCCACGCGTCAGGGGGGAGGTCCTGGGGCCCCCGGACTCGGACCTCAAAATGGAGGTGGGCGGCGAACGGCCGGGCCGGGTCGCCCTTCCCGATGGACCCTACTGGCTCCCCCGGCCATACCCACTCCCCCTCCCGGACGGCGATGTGGTGAAGGTGGGCGTATTGCGTCCAAAGGCTCGGGTAGCCGAGTTTCTGGGCCAGCCAGGTGGGGTGCTCAATGAGCACGATATTCCCCCAGACTCTATGGAACCGGGCGTGCACCACTTTCCCCAGGGTGATGGCCACCACGGGCCAGCCCAGGTCCTGGTCCCCTGAGGTGCCCCGGATGTTTAAATCTATCCCGGGATGCTCGTCTGGGGAGAGCCCCGCCTGCCGCCGCCAGGTAGGGTAGCCGGGGTCCAGAAACCGAGCGTCTATGCGGGCCACATCGGCCCGCCCTAGGGGATGCACGATGCGCACGGCCTACCTCCTGAAGAGTTCAAACCCGGCGGCCACCACGCCGCTGATGAGCATGATGAGGAGCGCCCACACTAGGGTTTGCCATACCTGCATCTTGCCTAGCACGGTCTCCAGCCGCCCCTCTAGCCGGGTCAGAGCCTGCTCCACTCGCCGCAGGTCTTCTCGCATCTCTTCCACCCCACTCACACGGCGCTGGAGTTCCTGGATGAGAGCGGAGTGGCGCTCCTGGATGCGCTCCAGGAGCTCCAGTCGCTGGTAGAGTCGGCTCTCCTTCTCGTCCATCCATCACCACCTTACTCCGGCCCCAAGGGCCCACCGCCACGAGTCCGGGCCCCGGCCCACTTCCACCGTGGCCCACCACCCGGGGAAGTAGAGCCCTAGGAGGGTGTAGGCGCTCACCGCCCCCTCTGGCCAGGTACGCCCCTTCACCCCCAGAGCCACTTCCAGAGGGCTCGCCGCCATGAGGACCTGCTCGGCGTAGCAGACCCCCCACAGCGGGGGCCCATACGCGACCTGGCACGCCGCCCGTCCATTAGCGAAGGCGGGCACGCTCAGCGTCAGGAGAAGGGCCACCAGGGCCACCAGGCGAACCGTTGGCCGCATTTCCACCACCCCCCTTCACGATTCCCCGGATGACATCCACCCCGCCAGAGGCCAGGATGCCGGCCATCAGGCCGAAGGCGAACCAGTCCGCCCCCAGGTAGCCCAGGCGGTAGCCCAGGTAGGCCAGGGCGATGCCCAGCGCCATGCTCACCCCCACCACCACCACCCCGTCCAGGCTCTTCCACAGGTGTTTCCGGACAAGGGCCACCAGGGCGGCCACCACGGCCGCCAAAGAGACCTGGGAGGTGAACCATTCGGCCAGGTTTGAGGGGATGTTTGCGTCCTGGGCCAGGGCCAGACCAAAAGCCAGAACCGATGCTGTCACTAAAATCCTGCGCATCTCCTACCTCCGTTTTCTCTCTCCTCTGTTACACATGAGGGCTTCCGGCCAGGGCATACCCTGGCCGGAACCTTACACGCGGAGTGGGAGTCAGAGAACCTGCTCCGCTACCCAGGCTACATATGCCTCGGCCAGCTTCTCCAGGGCTAACTCCTCGGCCAGGGCCTGCGCGTGGGCCTCCATAGCCTGCTCCACGTTGTCGTGGGTTAGGGCGCCAGGGGTTTCGCCCGGGGTCTCGGGTACATAGGGCGAGTCGCCGTATTGGAAGATGATTGCGCCGTTGGGGGCAATGATGATGTAGCTTGCCCCCGGCACCGCCTCGGCGGGAGCGGACCGTCCCGTGGGCAGAATCTCCCCCTGCCACACGTAAGCCTGGATGGACCGGCGGACCTCATCCACTTTTGCGCTCCAGAAGTCCTCCCAGGCCTGGTTCCCCATCACCTGGGCCAAAAACGCCGATGGGCGGGTGTCCGCCGTGATGGTGAGTCCTAACGCCTGGAGCTTCTGAGTCAGTCTAATCGCTGCATCTACTTTCGTCATTGGACCCTCCTCTAATATAAGTAGACCTCGTTGAAGTTCATGCCAGTACCGCTGCCGCTCCCACCCAACGTTCCCGCTACGCCGTCACCTAACTCTGCCGCGGCCAGGTAGGCCCGGGCAGTAGGCATAGGAGCTTTTGTGGACCACGTGTTGGTATCGAGGCTGTAAGCTTCATTGGTAGGCAGGGTGCCGCTGCCGCCCCATCCCCCAAACACCCCTACTACGCCTACCCCCAGGGGGGCCGCGGCTAGATGAGTGCGACCGGTGGGCATGGGAGTGGGCTTGAAGCTAGAGTCCCCTAGCCCCGGTTGTGAGGAATACCAGGTGTTCAGCAGCCTGCGGCTACCGACGATTATCACCAGGCACGGCATCACACCACCCCCTGGAGCGATATGGATATGTCCCGGATGGCCGAGTCCGCCGTGGAAGGGGCCACGACACGGAGTAGGGCCCCGGCGCCTAGCGAGGTGGGCGTGTTGTTCAGCGTGACCGTGCCGGAGGTCTGCCCCGAGGGGACGGACACCGTGCCGATGGCCGTACCCCCATTGTAGATGGTGGCGGTCCAGTTCGCCGCCGGGGCTGTCCCCACTCTCACCGAGCCTCCCTGGAGGGAGAGGTCGCGGGGGGTGACGATGGCCGCCAGTAGGGCCCCAGCGGATGGCGTGCCCGGGTAGAAGAGGGCCAGGTCGTAGGGGACCGCCGCCCCCACGCCGCTTTCCAGAGCGCTCAGCCGCCCCGCGAGCCCGGCCAGGGTGTCTGGCGGCGTGGCGTCCCAGTCCGTTCCCAGGATGGCCGCGATGCGGTTCTTCAGCCGCTCGGTGCGGTTCAGGAGGCCCTGGAACAGCACTTCCAGCGGCCCGATGCGCCGCGGCTCGCCTGGGAGAGGTACCTGGAAATCGGTTTCCCAGCGGTCTTCAGGTGTTAGGTTTTTCGGCATCTTTACCTCCTATGGGTATATCTGTATGGGCTCAGGACCCCAGACATCGCCCTCTTCATCCCACATCGCTCCATCGTCCCAAACATCTCGGGGTCCCGGGATGTAGTAGATGGATCGGACCTTGGCGTGGGCAGGCTTCACCTCTCTGACCAGCGCCGGCACGCGCTGAAGCTCCACCCCGTTTAGGGCGTAGTCCCAGGAGGTGTCGTCGTCCCATGCCCCCACCTCGTCGTCCCAACGATCCGTGGTGAACTCTGGCCTCATCGGCCAGAGGTAGAGGGAGAACTCGGCCCAGATGGAGGGGTCGTCTCGGAAGTGCTCGTGGATGTGGGCCTCATACCCCATCGCCCGAAGCCAGAACGCGAGACCCGGTAGAGTCCCCGCCCGCCGCCAGAACTCCCACGCCGCTAGCAGGCGAGTTCGGTACGCTTCCACGAGCTCGCCGGGAAACCTCGGCAAGAGTCGCTCTTCGCCAATGAGGGCAAGGGCGTCTTCCGGAGCACGCTGGATCATTCGGGCCAGGACGGCCTGGCGCACGTGTTCCGCCAGGCCGTCTTTGGCCTCGCCTAGGCCCTCCAGAAAGCGCCCTCCCGCTCCTTCCTGGAGCCAGGGCGGGGCCAGCCGCCGTTGCCACTCCCGGTAGCTCACCCCGCCACCTCCTGCCAGGTGAGGGTCGGGCTCAGGACTAAAGCTTCTACCGGCCCCAGGACCACGTCACCGGTCGGTTGGGCTAGGACCACGTTCACCGCGTAGGGCCGGGCGAACAGCGCCTCTATGAGGGCGGAACGGTAGAGAACGCCTCCAATGGGCGTGGCCCGCTGAAGGGCCGCCAGTTCCTCCGCTACGGCGGCCTGAGCCTGGGAGAGGTAGCCCGCCCGCACATAGACCGTGGCCACCACGTCCACGGTCCTGGGGGTGGCCGAATAGACGGCCACGTCCGCCGTCAGGGGGCGCCGCTCCTGGACATAGGCGTCCACGGCGCTTACCACGTCATCTCCTAGGCCGCCTTCTCCCCAGATCACCACGTCCACCGTCCCCTGTCCCCTGGGGTGGTCGTCCAGCACCCGGACCTTGGTGACGGCGGGGTGGGCCAGAGCCCAAAACTCGTAGGCCGCCTTCGTGGCCCCGGTGCCCAGACTGGCCCAGCGTAGGCGGGCCCTTCTCCGTAGCTCCTCGTCCGTCTCTTCGTCCCGGGCTGCCTCTAAAAGCCAGCCTGGGGGGTTGGTGACGTTGACCCCTGGTAGGGGCGTGTGAAGGATGGTGATAGTACCCGCGGGCACGTTGTACCGGCTCCCCGGAGATTCAGCTTGGACTTCCACCTCCAGAGTGCCCCCCACGGGCAGGACCCCCCCGGTGGTGTTTTGGTAGCGCAGACCATCGGCCGTGCCCACCCAGAGGTCGCCGGGGTCCAGCGTGTAGGGGCCATAGCCCGGCTCAGCGGTGAGGGCCACCCGGCCCCGGGCGAAGGTGGCGGGATGCCGCTGCAGGCCGTAGGCGCTCTCCACCAGGAGGTCCAGCCAGGGCCCCTGGGCGGTGGCCAAATACCCCCCCGCGGCGATGGCCGGCACCAGGGTGTAGAGGTCCTCCAGAGCGGCGGCGTCCACCTCTAGGATGGTCCGCCCCACCCCACCAGGGTGCCAGTCGGTGATGGGGAAGCCCTTCTCCCGCAGGAGGTCTATGAGCTCCTGCAGGATGGCGTCCCGGCCCTTGGGAGTGAGTAGGTCACGCAGGCTGGGCACGCAGCACCTCCACGCTCACGTCAGACACGGCCACGGTCAGGCGGAAGGGCCCCGTGGCGGTCTCCACCAGCGCGTCCAGGTAGATGCGCTTGAGGTCCTTTGCCACCGCTTCCACCGTGGCCCGGTAGACTCGGGGGTCCTTTTCCAGCTCCTGCTCCACCAGGACCTTCATCTCGTACTCGGTGGCCTCGTCCAGAACTTCGTTGATGTAGCGCCGCAGGTCCCAGCCGTAGGTGGGGTCGTAGAAAAGGGCCCCCCTGGGGGTCAAGAGCCGCCGGGCCAGGGCCTCCCCCAGGTTGGCCAGGCCGTCCTTGAGCTGGAACCTTAACTCTGGCAGGGCGGTCAGATCGGTGCCGAAGTCGGCCATGAATCACCCCGCAAACACCTTGGATGAGCCCGATATGATGGTTCCAACGGCGCTTCCAACCCGCACCATGTCCCCGACCCTGGCTACAGGAGGACCGCCCCCGGCCAGCTCCACTCGGGGAGCCTCTACCCGCACCAGCGCGGGGTCCTGGATCAGGGTCACGCCGGCCTCATCGTCCAGCCGCACCCGCCTCCCGCCCGCCGTGCGGACTTCCACCACTAGCACCGCCCCGGCCTCCCACAGGTAGGCCACGGGGCGGGCGGGGTCCGCTTCCTCAAAGCCGAGGAGGACCCTGCTCCCGGACCGCACCTTCACGTAGGCCCCAGGCAAAAAGAGCCGGAGCGGCACCCGCACCATATCCGGGAGGGCGATGTGGTCTGGCCTGAGGTCCAGGTGCAGGTCCCCGTGGTCCTTCAGCACGGTGCTGGGGTAGAGGAGGGCGTAGTCCAGCTCCTCAGGCCGGGTCAACATGCGCAGGGCTTTTCTGGCGCGTTCACGCACGCCACACCTCCGTCACAAGCCGTCTGGGAGCTATCCGGTGCACCACCCGTTCTACCTGGACCTGGCGCTTAACCCCCTTAATCCCACCTAGGTAGAGCTCCAGCGTGGTGCCGGGGTGCAGAGTAAGGTCCATGACCACTCCCCAGGCTTCGTGGTCTACCTCTTCCACGGCGTAGGCCGGCCCCGAGGGGTCCCAGGTGGGGGCAAAGACTTCCACTTCGCCCCGCTCGTTGATCCACCAAACCTTTCCCTCTGGGGTTAGGAGCTCCAAGAGGTCCGCTAGAGGCATGGCCCGTCGGACGTACCGGGCGGCCACGCCTTCCACCTCCAGCTTCCCAGGCCGCTCCCCGGCTTCGCGGATGGCGTCCGTCAGCACGGTGCGGTAGGGAATGCCTTCGTAGTAGCGGGGCCGGAGGGGCTTCTCCAGTCCGTCCGCCCCGCCCACAAAGCGGGCCACCGTCCAGCCCTCGGGGTGGGGAGCAAGGCGGACAGTGCCCTGCCAGGCGCTCACCTGGTCGTCCAGCTCCATACGCAGAGTGGCCTGCCCGTCCTGGAGCTGGCGCTCCTCCCAGGGCTCGGCCACAACGAACCCTCCCACGGGCCTCCCCCGGAGGGGCAGGCTCAGGTACCCCGAGGCGATGGGGCTGTCGTTTAGGGTGAAGGCGGGCATGGTCGGTTAGGGTTTGGGCGGGGACTTAGAGGGGCGGTCCACTTCCAAAATGCTCACCCCAGTTCCGAGCAGGGGCTCCTCGCTGGAACCGCCCTTCTGGGCCGTAGCCTTTTTGGTGGGCCGCTTGGCCTCTGGCCACCACTCGCGGAAGGTCATGGTGAGCCTGTAGCCCTCTTTCCAGGAAAGGGGGGCCTCCTCTATGTCGGTCAGGTACACCTCCGAAATCCCCCACCGGCGGGTGGCGGGGTGGACTATCTGCACGGGATCGTGCCGCTGCGCCCCCCGCCGGTTACGGTGCACCTCAGCGAACTGGCGAAGCCGATCCAGCTGGCGAAGGTCCACCACCCGCACTTCCACCGTCACCTCGGCGGGGGCGTAGCCCAGGCGGGTCGTGACCACGCCGTCCTGGCCGGGCACCTCCACGCTGGATTCCCGAAGGCCTCCACCCCGTACCGTCACCCGACACTCCCCCACGATGTCCGCCCGGGAGTCGGGGGCGATGCGCCAGCGCCGCTGGCCCACGATGACGACCTCCTCATGCATGGCCGTCCTCCAACGCCAGGAACTCCAGGCCTCGCACCACGATGCGCCCGGCGGCCCACTCGTCTAGGGCCTCCACCACCTCCCGCGCCACGGCCTTGGGGTCCCGGGCCCCGTCCACGGTGATGTTCACGACCACGCTCCTTTCCGCTTTGACCTGAGGGGCGCTGAGGGTGGGCCCCTCCATCCGAATGGGGGGCAGGGCAGGCGTGAGCGGGGTTACGCGGGGTAGGGCGGTGACCGCCCGAAAGGCGGAAGTCCCTACCCGAGGAGCTACCGTGGGAACCATTACCTCGGGCACCGCCCGCTGAATGGAGGCCTCCATGACCCGAGCCACCGCCGGGGTCATGGCGGTGACCCCTAGAGCCAGGCCGGCCATAGTCATCCGCCCGTAGTGGGCGAAGAGCCTGGAGGGGGAGCGCACCTGGAGCGCGTCCTTCGCCCCCTGGGCCAGGGCCCCGGCCACCGTGGCTCCGGCCTCCCACACCTGTCGGACCCCGGCGGTGACGCTGGTGAGGGCCCGGAGGACGAGCTCACCGCCGGGCACTCGGGCCACCTCAGCTTTGACGGCTTCTACCAGCTGGCTTCCCAGCCCTCTCAGCCCTTCCACGATGCGGCCCGGAAGCTCTTTGAACCAGTCCACGATGGAGCTGACGACCCCGCCCACCGTGTCCCGCAACCCCCGCCAAGCGTCCCTGGCCGCGGCCAGAACGCCCTGCCAGGTGGAGCGAGCCCTACCCGCCAGAGCGGAGAACCAGCCCGTGATTTTGGCCCAGGCCCCACCGGCCGCCTGGGCCACGCCGTCCCAGGCGGACTTCGCCCACCCGGCCACAGCGCCCCACGCTCCTTTGAACCAACCCTTGATCCGGTCCCAGTTTTTGACGATGAGATAGCCCGCCGCGATGGCCCCGCTGACCAGCCACCCCCACGGCCCCAGCCCTACGAGGAGCCGCCCCGCCCCCGCAAGGACGCGAGGGAGAAACGTTCGCAGGATGCCCCACGCCCCCATGAGGGCCTGGAGAAGAGAAGTCTTCAAAGCGCTCCACACCTGAACCAGGGCTGGGCCAAGTTTGGGGAGCACACGCACGGCCCCAACCTTTAGGAGCGCCGCACTAAGCCGCAAGAGAGCACCAGGTAGGCCCAGGGTCAGGGTGTTGAGCAACTTCCAGGCGGCCGCCAACCCCAGGGCCGCTCCCGCCAGGCGGGTAAACCCCGAGGCCACCCCCGCCGCCTGAGCCTCGGTTTCTCCGAGGGGGCGCACCAACGTCCCCACCAGGGCCAGAATGGGACGCAGATAACCCCAAACCTCCCGCATGATGGCGAAGGCGTCCCGGACCCCGGTCATGAACTCCCGTACCTGTGCCCAGGCGTTGCGAAGGGTGGGCCCCAGCTGCCGGGCCCACCCCTTGAGCTGGTCTAGCCAGGCGGTGAGGGCGGGCTCCAGGGCTTTGGGGTCCGTGGCCTTGGCCAGGGGGCCGAATATGGCCTCCACGCCAGCCCCGATAACGCTTTCTACCTGGGCTTTAAACCGTTTCCCCAGGTCGGAGTCCGTGTCGGTGATGGCCACCAGGTTGCGCAACAGGTTCTCCAGCGGCCCGACCTGAATGTCCTTGAAGAACTCAAAAGACCGGCTTTTGAGGGTAGACCACAGCCCCGTCAAGGTTTTGGAAAACTCCTCCACGAGGCTGCCCAACCTGCCACCAGATATCGTGTCCCGGATGGCTTCCAGAATCGCCACGATGCCCAGGTCGGCGGATATGCGTCCAGCCTGTACCAGTTTTTGGGCTTGCTGGGCCGTCACGCCCAAGCGGGCGCCGATCTTCTCGTAGATCACGCCCAGCGGGGCCCCGACCTGGGCTAGCTGATTAAGCTCTTCAGTTAGGGTCTTGTTTCTGTCGCGGATCTGCCTAATCGCTCGGAGGATTCGGTCCACAGCCTCCTGTGAAAAGCCTTCCATGACCGACAGGTCGCCAACAGCCTTTAGAATGATGGGGATCTCCTCCGGCTTGAAGCGGGCGACGATTAGCTGTTTATAGGCATCCATCACCTGCCGCGTGGCGAACGGAGTCCGGGAGGCGAACCTAATGGCCTCGTCAAGGGCTTGACTGGCGGCCTCGCGAGAACCTAGGACGGTCTTGAGGGCCACCTCGGTGTTTTGCCGGAAGGTGACGGCGTCCAGCACCATCTTGGCCCCGAGGCCCACCGCCCCAGCCGTCACTAGGCCAGGGAGGGAGGTGATCTGACGGACGGCCCAGCCCGCCGTTCCGGCCAGTCTGCGGTAACCGGCCTCCACGGCGGAAAGGCCCGCCAGCACCGACCCCACTCCGGCGAGGTACAGGCGGGGCAAAGTCGTTCTGGCGCTGGCCGCCTTAACCCCTTCCAGGGACTTCTGCACCCGGGTCAGGTCCGCCACGGCGGCCCGGATGCCCGCCACCTGGGCCCGGACCCGGAAGATCCACTCCAGGGCGTTATTCATCGCTGGGGATGGTGCTCAGGTAGTGGGCGGCGACCAGGATGGCCCCGGCCCCCGCCTCCTGGTCCCGGTAGCCCCGGGTGTAGGCCCAAAGCGCCCTCGCCGCCGCTACCAGGTCCCTTCGCTTCAGAATCTCCGCGGCCCTCTCAGCCGACGCGCTCCAGAAATCGGGCCTCCTCGTCCTGGGCCAGGGCGATGAGGTCGGCGGCGATCTTGACCACCAGCCCAGGGCGCTTGGCCACGACCTGGGAGAAGGCCCTCCGGTCCGGCTCCACCAGGCAGTCCATGACCAAGGCCTTCTGGGCGGCGTACAAGTCTGACCCGTCCCGGGCGCTGGTGGCCACGAACCGGCGGAACTCGGGCTCCTGGGGCGGCCGGAACTTGGCCTCACCCCAGGAACCCTTAGCCAGGTACAGCTCCTCGCCCTCTAGACGCTCCAGGGTTTCCATGCTCACCTAGCCAGGGGATTCTTGCTACGGGGCCACACATCCAGCGCTTTCCCCTTCAGCTCCACCATCACGGGCTCCGCCCCCTTGGACACGCTCACGCTCTCGGAGGTGGGGCGGAACTGACGAATGAGGTCCACGGTGGTCGCGCCGTCCGTGTCGGTGTAGATCACCTGGATGTCAAACTCCTTCATCCGGTAGTCGTTGCCCCACTTGTCCAGGAGCTGGTGCCAGATGTCGGCGGGGAGCCGGACCGTCACCTCCACGGGCTCTTGCATGCCCGGCGTCCTGGCCACGGGCTTGCCCCGCTTGTAGAGGTACTCCTCCTGGAGCTCCGGAACGGCGTACTCCACTTCGGCGTCCACAGGGACGGTCTCGCCGTCAATGACCAGCTCCACGGCTTGGAAGTCGTAGGCCTTCTTAGGGTTCAGCTGCATGCCTCACCTCCTCACCTCACCGCCAGGGCGGGGTTCTCAAAGCCGATGGTCACGGCGACGTACTTGGCGTACCCGAGGGGCACGATGGCGATCTCCACCGGGAGGCGGCGGCTGGAGAGGATGTTCTCGGTGCGATCTACCGTAACCCGCACCGCCGGAACGCCGTCCACCTCAGAGACCTTCCCCTTCAAGGCCGTGGCCAGCATCCCCCGGATGTAGGCCTCAATCCGTTTGGCGTCCCGATCTGCGATGCCGCCAGTCGCAGCGTCTACCAAAATGGACTCGTTCACAAACCTGAGCCCAGCCTGGTACGCCACGGTGCAGGCCAGGTCCATCACCGACCTGTACTGGTCCAGCTCAAAGTCGCTGCCCGGAGGGGCCATGATGCGCCCCTGGGTGAGGAAGTACCCGGCGTAGGCGGGGTAGGTGCGGGCGGTGGTGAAGCGGGCCTCGTCCAACCCGGGGGTCACGTACTCGTCCCGGTGCAGCTTCACCACGCCCACCAGGGGACCGGAGGCCACCCGGCCTACGTCCTCCTGGGCGGGCCTGGCCGCCCGGCGGCCAGCCCAAAGCCAGGTGATAGGCCTGCGGTGGACGCGGCCCGTGAGGGGACTCGCCACCTCGGCGTAGCCCGCCCCCACGCCCACCCGGACGCTGGCGAAGTTGGCCCAGGCGGTGCGCAAGCTGTTGTCGTCTTGGTCCTGGGCCTCCAGCATGGCCCAGATGTAGCGGTGGGCCTGGGCGGCCTCCCCCATGCGAGCGTCCACGGCAGCAGCCACGGTGGGCGTGGCCGCCCCCACCACGTGAATGAACTGGTAGCGCAGCTGGGCCTGGGCGAAGAGAGCGTCTATAGCGGCGTTCAGGTCGGCGAGGGAGTAGGCGGGGGCGGTGGTGGTGAAGGTGTAGGTGTCCCCCACCTCAAAGGAGGTGCCGCTAGCCCCGTCCGTGAAGGTGAGGGTGATACCGGTGCCCGGGAGGGCGTAGGTGCCGCCGGAGGGGACGGCGACCTCCGGGGAGTAGGTGTCGCCTCCGTCCAGGGAGTAGATGAAGGCGGCGGTTCCCCTACCCCCGGCCCGGGTGATGCGGACCACCACCTCGTAGGCGTCGTTGGGGCTCCCAGCGGCGGAAAGGCTGCCCGTGCCCGTGCCCGCCTTCTGCACCGCGCCGATGGTGCCCGCCACGCTGGCGTTGGCCCGGACGGCGTAGACCAGCCCGGCCCCCTGGGCGATGGCCACGGCGATGGCCTCGGGCAGGGGGCCGCCCCCAAAGACCTCCTTGGCCTGTTTGGTGGACGTGATGGCCAGGACCTCGTTCACGGGCCCCCGCTGGGCCACGCCGATCTTGACATGGACCCCCTCTCCCAGGGCGGGAAGCACCCCTAGATTCCCGTCCTGGACGTTGATGCTCACACCAGGAAGCAGCATCAGCGGATCACCTCCTTGAGGGCGGCCTCAACCGCCCGGTCAAACTCCCGCTCCGTCACCTCCTGCCCCAGCGCCCACCCGGCCTTGATCCGAGCGGCGGCGAGGAGCCAGGCAGGGGTGCCCTTCTGGGCCGCCCACTCCTCGTGGGGACGGCGGACTTCCTCCTGCGTCTGCGTCTCCTTCTCCTTCGGCATATCACCCTCCTAGGCCACCGCACCTCTGGGCGATGGCCTCGAGCGTCACGTAAGTGCGCGTCTCCGCCACGGGCATACGCGCCCGGATGTCCAGAACGTAGGCTACCCCCCGGGAGATGGCCCCTCCCTCCTCCCACCTGCCTCGTTCCAGCTCCACCACCCCGGGACCGAACGTCCGGCGAAGGGCGGTGATGACCTCGGCTAGCATCCCCTCCACCTCCTCGTACCCCTCGCCCCAAAGCCAAAGCTGAAGTCCCACCAACCGGGTGGCCACGCTGGCGCGAACCTGGGGAGCGGTGATAGCGCTGGCGGGGGCGAAGCCCTCGTCCATGGGCACCAGGACCAGCCGGGGCGGGGCGGCCCGTTCGCCCAGGGCGTCCGCCCCCAGGTAAAGGGGGACGGCGGGCAGGGCGGCTTTAAGGGCAGTATAGAAATCGCGGATCATCCAAGGGTCCTCCTCAGGTAGGCCTGGATGGCCTCGGCCATGTGGGGGGCGTAGCGGCCCAGGTCGTTCCCCCCGGGGAAGAAGGGGCGGGCAGGAAGGGTCACCCTGGCAGCGGTTACCCACCGACCCTTGCCGCCCTTCCGCCTCCCCCGCCCCCCGGCCAGGCGGAAGCGGAGGTAGCGGGCCCGCTTGGGAACGATGGTGGCCCCGAACTGGTGGGGGGCGGCGTAGCGGACGTTGGTGCCGATGGTAAACCCCCAGGGGCCGGTGGCCCGCACGCTGAAGCTCCTGCGTAGCCGCCCGGTGTCCGAGAGGGTCTGCCCGCCCTCCAGCTGGGCCCGGAGGGAAGGTTTCCAGGGGCGGCCCTTGGGGTCGGTGGCGGTGGCGAACCGCTCCTCCAGGGCGCTCAAGGCTCCCCAGGCCGCCGCCTTCACCACACCGGCCTGGGCCTGGGGCGTGGCCAGGTGACGGGCGGCGCGGATGAGCTCCTTGAGGGCAGCGAAGTCCCCGGTGAGGGAAGCGCTCACGGCCACCTCCTGGGGCTGGTCACGGCAGAGAACGCCTCCTCGCGCACGTCGGGGGTGGAGTCCTCCACCTCCGGGCTCACCGCTCCGGCGGCCACGCGCTCTAGCCAGCGAATGGCGTCCTCGTAGCGGAGCCGCAGCACCTCGTCCGCCCCCCGGGCCGGGTCGTAGCCCCGGACCGCCATGAGGTCGTAGGCGGCGATGGCGGCCACCGCCCGGGTCAGGGCCTCGTCCCATGCGGTGAGGGGCAGGGCGTAGCGGGCCCGAAGGTAGGAATCGGCCAACCGGGAGGCGGCCTTCAGCGCGTCTTCTATTGCGGTTAGCGAGACGCCCCTGAGGGCCCCCTCGGGCAGCCCCAGGCGGAAAAGGTCGTCCCGGGTGGCGTAGGTCATTCAGACTCCAGGGCCTGCAGAATCTGCTTGGCCAACTTGGGCCCAATCCCCTTGATGGCGATGAGGTCGGCCTCGCTGAGGCCACGAAGGCTCTCCAGCGTGGCGTACCCCGCGGCCAAAAGAGCCGACGCCCCGGGGAATCCCGGGGGCAAGGGGGTGGCGGGGGCGGGTTGCTGGTCCTGCGTCTCCTCCACCTGCCTCGCCAAAACCCCAATGTAGCTGCGCCTGCGTCCCATGGCCTATAGGTCTACTGGGTGATGAGGCGAACCACCGGGGGTTTGTCGTGCTGGGGCAGCCTCTTGTAGCGGTGGGCCACGAAGTAGGTGTTGATGACCAGCTCGTCCCGGTCCCGCGCGGGGATGCGCTCCCTCTCAATCGTGGGCTCCCCGTTGTACCAGAGGGCGAGGGCCCCACGGAGGACAAACAAGGTCACGTACTTGGTGGGAGTGCCGCTCACGGTGGGAACCCGGTCGGAGTTGATGATGGGCAGGCCCAAAACTCTGGGCAGCCCACCCTGCTGGGCGTCAACAAAGATGGGGAGGCCCCCAAGGTCCTTCAGTTTACGGAGGTCCGCCAGGACCTTAGAGTGCATCACCACGGCGGCCACGTCCACCTGCGCGTCCCCAAACGCGCTCAGGGCGTCCACGATGGCGTCGTAGGTGATGGTCTCGCTGCTCCGGTCTACCGTGGTCTGCCCGGCTCCCGATGCGTTGGCGGCGGCGATGAGCGCGGCGTCAAACCGCCTTTTGACCGCGTCCATGAACTGGCGGCTCACCTCAGCGTAAGGGTCCGCGTAGCGGGCGGATATTTCCGCCAAGACGGACATGGGCACCCGTTTACCCGCTCGCTGGACGGTTGCCTCCTCGGAGGTCATGGTGAGCCTGGCAGGCGGTAGCTCCTCGTCTTCGCCCACATCGTCCAGCTCCCCGATGATTTCAAAGTAGGGGACCTTGATCTTGTTGCCGCCCCTCGCCCCGCCGGGCAGGGTGGGGGACTCCACCACCGCCGGCGTACCCTCCAACGCGATCCGGTTAGGCCAGGCCGCCTGGATGGCGTCCGCCAGAATCTCGGGGATGATCAGATCGTTGGTTGTCGTCACGGCCATATCACTTCCTCCTCGTCAGCGCCTCCATGCGCCGGTAAAGGTCAGGGTTCTCCCGGTAGATGCGCTCCTTCTCCTTGTAGGAGAGTTTCTTCCACTCGTCCAGGGAGAACTCGTGCGGGGGCTCCCGGACCCCGTCTCCCACGATGCGGGGGGCGGCCTCCAGGAAGGCCTTGAGGACCTTCAGGTCTACCCCCCTGGCCCATTGTTCCAGGGCCGGGGTCAACTTCCCCGCCTCCTTGCCCTGACGGATCAGCTCCTCCCGCTCCCGGGCCTCCCGCTCGGCCTCTAGCTCCCGGACCCGGGCGGTGAGGGCCTCCACCTGGCGGGCGGCCTCCTTCCAGGCCCGAATTACCCCCACCGCCTCGGCGGGGTCCTCCTTGCCGGTGAGGGCCACCACCTCGGCCAGCCCCGCCCTGAGCCGGGCGATGGCCTCGAGGGCGGCCACCTCGTCCTCTACACCTAGCGCCGTCAGAACTCGCGTCATTTTCGCCTCCTCTTCCCTTTCCCACGGGGCTTTTTCGCCCCATTGGTGGTAGTGTTGGGCGATGTGCCGCTTGACCGCGGCCACGTCCGAATCGGGGATGTCCACGCCGCCCCTGGCCCCCTGCAGGACCGCGGCGGCGGCCATCACCCCCCGCTTGTGGACCACCAGCTCCCCGTCCCGCACGTCGTGGTGGGGAAGCTTGTAGGACCCGAAGTTCTCGGGGTCAGACGCGTCGTACCACGCGAAGGCCTGGCGGTACTTCTCCCAGTCAATGGTCTCCTTCTCCCCGGACCCGTCCCGGGAGGCCCACCGCCGCACCCGGGCGATGGCAGCGTCCGCGTCCCAAGAGCCGTCCACCACCTGGCCCGCCCGAAAGGGCACCGCCCGGGCCACCAAGGGCTCCATGCGCTTGGTGGCGGGCAGGTTGGTGAGGGCAATGTTGATGAGCTCCACGATGTGGCCGTCCTCCACCCGGAAGGCCGGAGAGAAGTAGCGGTACTCCCGGTTCCGCAGGAGCTCCAGGGCCCGAGGGGTCCACTCCACGTTCACGGCCCACAGGCCGTCCGGGCGCACCTCCAGGTCAAACCACCCC
>Ga0079995_1064571_pt1 | contig 15843 bp, 22 predicted proteins | sample FaiFalFF_MnMetaG_2_FD_69198 | JGI IMG/M metagenome (GOLD analysis project Ga0079995, IMG submission 69198) | Freshwater microbial communities from Yellowstone National Park, Wyoming, USA - Fairy Falls C (FF_Mn_C) (SPADES assembly) (version 4) | ecosystem: Environmental > Aquatic > Freshwater >...
CGGGGTTGTGGCAAGGAGTGCAACCTTTATCGTAACTGACAGTCATGGTGTGCCGGCTATCAGGCATGTGGCAGTGGACGCATTGACCCGGTGCTTCGGCGTGAGCCATGCGGCGGATGGACATCGGCAAACTGGGGTCTTGCCCACCCGTCACACTCTCCACTCCACCGATGCCCACCAGCATGTTGAACTGGTTGCTTTCGTGCATGTTGGGGCGTGCAGTCGCAGTTTGAAGGACAGAATCACTCGGGTTAGCGCCGCGCCCGTTGTGGCAGGAAGCACAAATGTGGTTAAAGGTCGTGTGCTGTTTGGGAGGCGTTCCTGGAGCGATGTCAGTGGTGTCCATGTTGAACACACTGCGACGCAGTTGAACTTCCTTCCCTTCAATTGTTAAGTTGCCCGTGGGGCGGTGAGGGTCGTGGCAGGTTACACAGGAAGCCGTTTCGTGCGAGACAGGTCGGTAACTCAGCAACTGGTCATTACTGAGAGCAGCAATGTCGGCATCCACCTGATCGCGCGAAATCCCGCGAGCCAATTTGCCGTCTACCAGTTCAACTCGGAAGGGGGCACTGTGGCATCGGTAACAGGTGGCAATGTAAAGGCGAGGATTGGAACCGACGAAGTTGGGGTCAATAAGTTCTTCAACCACTTCCGAGTGAGCAGAGCGCTCGTGATCATCATAAATAGGTCCGTGACACTGACCGCAGACCACAGAACGGGTAATGTTGGGGTAGGTCAGGATGTTGTCCTTGCTGGGGGCTTCAGCGTGTTTGCTGCCAGGACCGTGACAGTGTTCGCAACCGACATTCACCTTTGCGTGCTTTGTTTTGCTCCAAGAGACATAGATGGGTTCAACTGTTGCCTGTTTGCCTCCATGACAATCAGCGCATCTTTCTGAGCCGACAAAAGTGGCACCCCGTTGCCCTTCGGGCAGAAGTGCCAAGAATTCGGCGGAAGGGGACGGCAGACCTTCAGTTGGCGGCGTCACCTTAATCGGTCCACCTCCGCCCCCACAACCGTAAAGGGCAACGAGCCACGCACCAAGAACCGTGACGAAACCAGCACCGATGAGCCACTTCATGCGACCCATCCTTCATCGCCTCCTTTGCTTTTGATTATGCTGAAAGTCGCTTTGTGAGCGAATTCGCTTGCGCTACACTTTCGCACGGAGGTGAGCGAGAGATGGCGAAGGAAGTTGAACGCATCACTGTCCCTCAAATTGACTGGGACGAGTTCATTGAGAAGGCAAAAGCCATTTATGAGCAACTCAAGCCCCAACTCCTGCCGCAATACAAAGGCTGGATGATCGCCATTGAACCTGAAAGCGGAGATTACGCTTTGGGCAAAACGATGACTGAAGCCCGAATTGCACTTCAACAGCGGCATCCGGGAAAAGTTTTCTTCTTCATCCGAGTGGGTTACCGAACAGCAGGGCGGTTGTGAGGTGAGAGCGATGGAACTAATAGGACGGATGGACGAACATGGTCGTATTTGGTTGACAGTTATAGTGCGAGGCAATAGAGGAGAAGCAGAGGTTGAGGCTTTGGTAGACACTGGCTTCACCCAATCCCTTGCCATCCCTGTGGGGTTAGCAGCGCCTTTGGGTTTGGAACTAACAGGTTCAGTGTCTCTGGAACTTGCCGATGGAAGGGAACTTGTCTTCTTCACTTTCGCTGCTACAGTGGCAATTGACACAATAGAAGCCCCTATTGACATCATCGTGACCGAGCGGGGGACACCGTTAATAGGGACGGCGCTTTTGCAGACTTTGGATGGGCATCTCTCCGTTCGCTTTGACGAAGGAGCAGTCACCCTTTCAGTCCCTTCAGCGTAAGCCTTTCGTGCTGCGCCAAACTTGTGGTCGGAGGTGAGAGAAAGATGGCGAAGGAAGTTGAGCGCATCACTGTTCCTCAAATTGACTGGGACGAGTTCGTTGAGAAGGCAAAAGCCATTTATGAGCAACTCAAGCCCCAACTCCTGCCGCAATACAAAGGGTTGGTAATTGCCATTGAGCCTGAAAGCGGAGATTATGAGTTGGGCAAGACGACGATGGAAGCGGGAGCAAAGTTGAGGAAGCGCCATCCGGGCAAAGTGTTCTTTTTCGCCAGAGTAGGCTACCGAACATTGGGACGATTGTGAGGTGACGGGAATGGAGTTAATAGGACGAATGGACGAGATGGGGCGAGTGTGGTTGCCCATAGCGGTCAGAGGCAACAGAGCCGAAACGGCATTGGAAGCGATGGTGGATTTGGGATTTACAGGCGCTGTCATCCTTCCCGTAGAAATCGCAGCACCCCTTGGAGTGGAACTCAACGGCTTTTCAATCATGGAACTCGCCGACGGAAGAGAGCAGGTTTTCTTCACCTTCTTCGCCACTGCCATTGTTGGCGACTTGGAAGTTCCTGTTGACATCATCGTGACCGAGCGGGGGACACCGTTGATAGGGACGGCGCTTTTGCAGACTTTGGATGGGCATCTCTCCGCCCGCTTTGACGAAGGAGCAGTCACCCTTTCAGTCCCTTCAGCATAAGACTTTCGTGCTGCGCCAAACTTGTGGTCGGAGGTGAGAGAAAGATGGCTGAGTTGCAGAAGTTGAACATCCCTCAAATTGACTGGAACGAGTTTGCTGAGAAGGGAAGGGCGATTTACGAGCGACTCAAAGACCAACTCCTGCCCCAATACAAGGGCTGGTTCATCGCCATTGACCCCGAGACAGGCGACTACGCTTTGGGCAAGACAGATTGGGAAGCCGACCGTGCCCTTCGTGAGCGTCATCCGGGCAAAGTTTTCTACCTGATGCGGGTTGGCTACAGGGCAGCAGGGAAATTGTGACGAGGTGAGAGCAATGGAATTGCAAGGGCGAATGGATGAGAACGGACAAATGTGGTTGACCATTACTGTTCGTGGTATGAGGGGCGAAACAACCATTGAAGCGATGGTGGACAGCGGATTCACTTGGGCATTGGCTTTGCCTGTTTCCGTTGCTGTGCCACTTGGTTTGGAGTTAGTGGACTTTCGTCCCGCTGAATTGGCGGATGGCACTGTCAAACACTTTTTCGCATTCGCTGTCACTGTCGTCATAGACGGGCGAGAGTTTCCCACAGTTTGCCTCGTCACGGAAACAGGAACTCCCCTCATCGGCACACTGTTCATGCAATCTGTCGGCGCAACTTTGATTGCTAAGTTTGCCGAAAGTTTTGTGGCGCTAAATGTCCCCAGCGCTTGATTTAGCCTCGTCATGTCAACCCTCCTCCGCATTTCAGAACCGAGCCCTCCCCGAAACCATCACGACCGTTGCGTCGTAGTCCATCAAATCAACGACTCGGTCACGATATCGCCAAGGCGCAACTGTTAGCGCTACTTCATAGCCAGCAGGGAAACGGTAACGCAAACTTGCGGTCAAGAATCGCCCGCGATAGTTGCCGTCTCGCAAAAGCAACGGGTTGTCGTTAGCGGTCACAAACTCGGTAAAGGCTGCTGAAAGGAAAGTTCGCTTGTCAATTGCCCAGTTAAGCCCGATGGTTGTGGCTCGGCTGTTGGGCACGAAATTGTCCAAGTTCGGGATACCCGTCATCTCGCTTTTTGCCCTCCACGACTCATAAGCGTATTCGGCAAACAGACTAAAACGCTGACTTGCGTTCCATGTTCCGCCCAGCACGATTGTGTTGGTTGTCAACTCCACAGCCCTCACATCGTTGTCCCAGCGTCGGTGGGTCAGCACCTCAATCCCGACGGCATCGTTTGGCTGCCACAGATAGCGGGCATGCCATCGCTTGATAGTCGTGTCGGGTCGGATGTCGGTTCGGTCAAAATAGCGCCAATCAGAATAGCCCAAACTGACTTGCCCCTCCCCCAACTTGCCCTCTGCCAACGCGTCCCAAAAGCGAGTCCGCTGATAATAGGGCAGTTTCGGCGCTTGGAAAATATGTGCTTGCCTGTCCATTCTGTATCGGAACGAAATTGCAAAGTCCCGCGTCAGCAAATACTTTGCTGCCCCCTCCTGCAATTCCCTTTGACTTTCGGAGACCGGTGTCAAGCCCGCATCAAGAAAGCGGTGCCTGCTTAGGTCAGCGTCAAACTTCACCCGACCGAACAGAATGTCAAGGACACCTTCGGCTCGGTAATCTTTCTCGCCGATTCCCTTCAACACGAAATGACCTGCATCGCTGCTTGGGAACTTGAAGGTTGGCGTTATTCGGATGGACTTCAGGAAAAGGCTTTGGGCTGGCGTTGCGTATTGGCGGAACTTACTTTCGTTGCCGTCCAGTCCCCAATGGCTGAACCCCACATCAATTTGGGTTTGCTGTGCGATGGAAACCGACGACAAAACCGACACCAACCCCACCGCAACGACCCATCGCTTCATCGCTTCTCACCTCCACAAGTGTCAGAATATCCACCGAGGTGACCGTCATGAGAGCGACAACGGTTTTGCGCAGGAAAGGTGTCAAGGAAGCAGTTCAACGCTTCGTTGAGAGAGTTTCCCAACTTCCACAAGTTGAAGCCGTTTTGCTGGCTTGGGGCGATGGTGGGTGGGAAGTTTGGACGGTCATTGACGAATGGGATGACGAAGTTGTGGACGCTGTGATTGAGCAGGAAGGGGTGCTTTTGGACGAGTTGAGCGCCCAACAAGGCAAAGTGAATCTTGGTTTCCACATCGTTGTCCGAAAGGGGCGTCCTCTGGAAGAGTTCCTTTCCCCTTTGACCCAAGTTCTGTTTCGGAGGGAGTGAGCAATGCCCGCAGAAACCGTTCACCTGCAGCAACTCCGGCATAACTGGCGCTTCCTGCAAAGTTTCTACACTCCCAGCACCCTCTATGCTGATTGGGCAGCGACAATTGCTTTCTATATCGCCATTCATGCCGTTGAAGCCTTTCTGGCTCGTCAGGGCGTTCACAGTCATTCGCATCAAGAACGAACTGTCCATGTGCGGACATTTTTGCCTCATTTGTGGCGACCTTACCGCCGTTTGGAGACTGCCAGCCGTCTCGCCCGCTATGAAGGAATCCACCCGCCACCAACTTTGTTGCGCCAACTCATTGACCATGACTTGCCCTCCATACTGAACCAACTTGGCATCACCCCGTGAATGCCCGTGACCCGCAAAACTTGCGAGTTTACTGCTATTCATCAGTCGTTGAGTGGAAGCGCCAAAATGATTGTCGGGGTGACCACTATGCCTGCGCCGACTATGTTGCGTCGGAAAGGTGTCAAGGAAGCAGTTCAACGCTTCGTTGAGAGAGTTTCCCAACTGCCTCAAGTTGAAGCCGTTTTGCTGGTCTGGGGCGATGAGGGTTTGGAAGTGCGCGTCATTGTTCCTGAGCCTGACCTTTCGGTTGTGGATGCTGTCGGAGAAGCGGAAGGCGAAATGATTGACCGACTGGGCGAGTTGCCTTTTGTCTCCGATGTGATTTTCCGTCAGGGCAAGCCGTTGGACGAATTTGTTTCGCCTCAAACTCGCTTCTTGTTCCGCAGGTGATGAAAGATGCCTTCGGAAAGCCTTCACCTGTCTCAAACCAGACACAATTTGGCGTTCCTGCAAAGTTTTTATGCTCCATCCACGCCCTACGGCGATTGGGCAGTGACGGTTGCTTTTTACGCTGCCGTTCACGCCCTTGAGGCTATGCTGGCTCGGCACAGGCTGCATTGTCAGAGCCATAGGGAGCGCCGTCGCTATGTCCGTCTCATGTTCCCACAGATTTGGGCGCTTTATTATCGGCTGGATGTTTTTAGCCGCCGCGCCCGTTACGACGGCTTCCACCCGCCACCAACTTTGTTGCGCCAACTCATTGACCGTGACTTGCCCGCCATACTGAACCAACTTGGCATCACCCCGTGAGTTTTTCATGGCTGCCGCAACCAAACATCGGTGTTAGAGCCGTGAACAGCCACATGACAACCGACATTCCAGCAACTTTGTCCAGGGTAGTGGTTGTTGCCTTTGTCGGTATGGCATTGGTTGCACAGACCTCGCGAAAAGGCTTTAAGCAATCGCGGGTTGTGAGAGCCGTGAGGGCGATGGCATTCGGTGCATCCTTCACCCGTCCAACCAGCAACTGGGTCGTGCTCAAAAGCAAATGGACCAGATTTTTCAGCGTGGCAAGTTACGCACATCTCCTTGATGACTCGCACCTTCTTGTTAGCAGCCTTGCTGGGATGGACATCGTGGCAATCACTGCAGACCATTCGCCCTTCAGGGACGGGATGGTGGAAGTTGAGCCGAAACTCGTTGACTTCACGCTGATGGCACGAACCGCACAAAGTCAATTCGTCGGATTTCAGCAACCGCTTGGGTTCTGGTGCGGTCACAAAAACCTGCCTCATTAACTTCAAGCCATCGTTCCTTTTCTCGTCCCTCGTCCCTCGCCCCTCGCCCCTGTGAATTTGGTGGCAATCGATACACGAGACATCGGCTCGGGCGTGAACGGTCCTGTGCCATTGAGAGAGGCGCATCGTGTCGGCATGGCAACGAAGACAAACGAGTGCGACCTCTTTCGGCTTGAGGCGCGAGAAACTGATGACTTTCGTTCGGTCCTTGACATCTTCAAGGTGGATTTCTCCCGGTCCATGACAGGCTTCACAACCTTGCTTGTTGACGGGCAACTTGGGGTCGCGAACATAAAGGGCGTGCGGTGAAGCGTTGAAGGTTTGGGCATAAGGCTTATGGCACTGAGCGCATTCCCAATTCCTGTCGGGAAGTTGTGCCCGACCTCAACACTCGTCAACTTGACCACCAAGTTATCGCCGCTGACACTGGTCTCAACCTTAACGCCTTTCTTGAACATGTCAGGGTGAGCGCCGAGGAAGGTGTGAACGCGAGTTTCCTCTTCCTTTTGCGAGGTGATGGCAATCTTGCGGGTGATTTTAGGCATGTGGCAGTTGGCGCAAGATTCTGGGTCGTTTGCCCATTTCGTCTGTTTCCACTCGTCCACTGTCCCAAACTTTGCGTGGCAAGACGCACACATCTCAACGCTGGCAAATTTTTCGTTTTTGACGGTCGGATGCGCATCCGTCACGCGACCGACTTTCCCGTGCTGAGCGTCATTGGCATCTTGGTGGCAAGCGACACAATCAACACCCAGTTCAACCATTTCGCTTCGCAACTTCGGTTCTTTCCCAAACCCAGTCACCAAAATCTTGTCGGGTGCGTGACAACTGAGGCATTCCTTTTGGTTGCGGTTGTTGGTGGTCAGTGCAAAAGCCTCGCTCGTCCAAGACTTAGCGTGCCCCGACTTCGCCCACTCAATCGCCTCGTCTCGGTGACAGACTTGACAACGCCCCCGCACCTTCGGGATTTTCTCCTGCTTCTCCTGTCCCAAAGGCGCTGTGGATGTGAGCATCAAAGCGAGCACGACACTGCCCAAAACCACTGCACTCCACTTCCAGAACCGACTTGACATCTTTCGCATCACCTCTCACTTTGGATTTTGGGTTTCGTTAACCCGAATTTCCGTCAGGTCAAACCCTAAATTCCGTTCGGGGCAAAACCTGACAATTTGCTTTCCCTGAAATCTGCGAGGCGCTCGCAAAAGTCGGAGAGAATTTGAGGCATTATCACGCCACTTGCCAACCGACAGGGACGAACAAGCGGGTGAAAAGGTCAATGGCAAACGCAACGCCTTACTTAGGATGCCTGTAATCAACAAGCAGGTGGCGCCGCCTGCCATTAACGCTCTGGCGACGCCACCCTGAAAGCATCAGTTATCCAAAGCCCCTTGGATGATCCAAGCCCAAATCTTTAGCCGCTCTTCCAACGGTAGAGGGTTTTGTCCAAGCGGCATTTGTGCGCCGACGGGCGGGTTGGGTTGGGAGATTTTGAGGTAAAGCAGGCTTTGCTCGGGTTTGCCAGGTAAGACGCGAATAAAGTTAGGGTTTTGGGCACTGCGCACATTCACCAAATTGCCACGAGCAACACCAGCGCTGAGGTTCAACCCACCCCTTTGGCTTGCTGAATCATGGCATCCTGCCATTGCACAACTTCGGTTAAAGATAGGTTGGATTTCTTTGCTGAAACTGATGGAGCGAACGATTTGCCCTCGGATTTCACCAGCAGGATGGGACGGGGTATGGACATTGATGTAAGTGTTACCGCTCAGGATGGCATCAACCGCTTCGGCAAAAGATAGGGGCGACCCCTGGTCAACTTCCGTCAGCGTCTTTCTCAAAGTTGCAGGGAACGGTCCATCCACTTGCCTGTAAAGGGTAAAGATGACAGGTCCGTTTTCGCCAACGGCTCCTTTATGGATGTGAGCGGCAGTGACATTTTGAAGTCCTGTCGTGTTCAGTTCCACGACTATTTGTGTCCGAGCAGCATTTATTTTGACAGTGGCGTTGCCACCAGCATCAGTCTGGACAGGTGGAACTTCTTGGCTCCCCGTCAAAATTGCTGAGAGTATAATTTCCGTGACTGTGACCAGTCCTTCTCCTCCACCACCACATCCAACAAACGCCACTACTATGATGGAGAGGCAAAGAGCCACGATGGCTTGCCCACGCAGCCATAAAGAACGATGCTTCACCTTCACGACAGACACCTCCTTTTGCCTTATCTCGCTTTGCCCCGATGGGCACCACTTTGAAATAACGCAGGATCACGAATTGAAGTTCCGAAAAGTGGCGCTGAGTTCCTTGCGTTCCTATTGGGTAAAGCGATTGTCGGTGAGTTGTCCTATGCCACTTGCCAACCGACAGGGACGAACAAGCGGGTGAAAAGGTCAATGGCATAGCGGTCGGTCATGCCCGCAATGTAATCGCAAACGAGCCGTGCCAATTCCTTCTGCGTCAAACCGCTTTTATTCGGCGGTCCGATAGGTAAATCGTTTGGGTGTTGCATGTAGTGGTCAAACAAGCGTTCAATGACGAGCCTACATTTGTCAGCCTCAGCCTTAACCTGCTTCTCGTTCAGATAGACCTTCTCAAACAGGAAGTCCTTCAAGTCGTTGAGCGCTTTCAGCACTTTCGGGCTCATCTTGACCCTTCCGTCGTCAATCCCTTGCTCAATGATGTCCCAAACGAGGGTCGTAATGCGCTGCGAGTGGGTATAGCCGAGGACATCAAGGATTGACTTGGGAACATCGTCCAAAGTCAGGATGCCCGCTCGGAAGGCGTCGTCCAAGTCGTGGTTGACATAGGCTATTCGGTCGGCGATGCGGACGACTTGCCCTTCAAGGGTTGATGGCAAATGTTCTTCGTCGTCAGGCTCTAATGACAGGTCTGCTTGCCCCTTTGAGTGATAGCCTATCCCGTCAAGGACTTCGTAGGTCAAATTCAAGCCTTGCCCATCCCTTTCCAGAACCTCAACGACCCTCAGACTTTGCTCGTAGTGTCGGAAGCGTGCTTCAGGGTCATATTTGCGGTAAGCTTTGTCAAGGGCTTCTTCACCCTCGTGCCCAAAAGGCGGATGCCCCAAATCGTGTCCCAAGGCGATGGCTTCAGCCAAATCCTCGTTGAGCCTAAGCGCCCGGCAAATTGTCCTTGCGATTTGGGCAACTTCCAAAGTATGGGTCAATCGTGTTCGGTAGTGGTCGCCTCGGGGAGCGATGAAAACTTGGGTCTTATGCATTAACCTGCGGAAGGCTTTGCTGTGGAGAATTCGGTCGCGGTCCCGTTGAAATTCCGTCCTGATGGGGCATTTCGGTTCGGGGACTTTCCTGCCTTTGCTCAAAGCGCTTTTCGCTGCGTGTGGCGAAAGCCATTGCAATTCCCACTGCTCGGTTACTTCCCTCGGGCACATGTCGGCTCACTCCTTTCACGCGGAAAAAATATTGCCTCAGTTTGCTCGGTTCGCAACTACTTTGCTTTGCGTCGTTCATCCTTTGCGCCACACTTTTGTCAGGCAAAAAATTTGGAAGCGGGTGATTTGAGCATGTTTGATTGGCTTATCGTGAACGGGCGCGTCATTGACGGGACTGGGCGACAGCCTTTCTTCGCCGATGTAGGCATAGTCGGGGAGCAAATTGCAGCGGTCGGGCAACTCTTCCACGCAGAAGCGAAAAACCGAATTGACGCGATGGGCAAGTTCGTCGTCCCCGGCTTCATTGACATCCACACGCACTTTGACATCGCTTTGCTGGCTCATCCAGAAGCCTATTGCTCAATCTCGCAGGGTGTGACTACAGTCGTCATCGGCAACTGCGGTCATTCGCCTGTGCCCATCGTTGGGAAACGGCGCAACGAATTGAGGCAACTGCTCAGCGTCATTGAAGCAGGCATTGAGTGGCGGTGGGAAAGGTTCGGCGAATTTCTTGACGAGTTGGAAGCCGTCCGACCAGCCGTCAATATCGTTCCGCTCGTCGGTCATTGTGCATTGAGGGCGAGCATAGTTGGCTTTGAAAACAGACCTGCAAAAACGGACGAACTGAAGGCGATGCAGAGGTTGATGGAAGAGTGCATGGACGAAGGTGCGTGGGGATTGTCAAGTGGGCTGATTTACCCTCCAAGCGCTTTTGCCAGCATTGACGAGTTGGTGGCTTTGAACGAGGTCGTTGCCCGTAGAGGTGGGATTTATGCAACTCACATGCGAAGTGAAAGTGATGCCCTTCTGACCGCAGTTGTGGAAGCCCTGCAAACAGCCATCCGTTCGGGCGTTAAGTTGCAAATTTCGCACCACAAAGCGTCTCGCAAGCCTAATTGGGGCAAAGTTGAAGTCACTTTGCAGTTGATTGAGCGTGCCGCCTTGAGTCACGATGTCAACTTTGACGCCTACCCATACACCGCCGGCAGTTCCTACTTGGCTCAACTCTTGCCCCTTTGGGCGTTTGAAGGTGGACCTTCAGCGATGTTGGAACGGTTGAAGGACAAGCACCAGCGCCAACAAATCCTTGAAGCGCTTGAAAGCGATAAGTCACTGGAGTGGGACAAAGTTTTGGTCGCATCGGTCGCTTCAGACGAGTATCGCCCTCTACAAGGCAAGGCTGTGACCGAAATCGCAAATCAACTCGGCTTGTCGCCGGCGGAAACAGTTTTGCACCTGATTGAGCACGAGCAAAATGCGGTCACGATGGTTTGGTTCGTCATGGACGAAAGAGATGTTGAGCGAGTGCTGACACACCCACTTTGCCTTATCGGCTCCGATGCCTTGACAATTCCCGCCTCCATTGAACCTCGCCCCTCGCCCCTCGTCCCTCGTCCCATCTCTTCGTTGCCTTATGTTCACCCCCGAACTTACGGCACTTTCCCTAAAGTTCTTCGTTGGCTCGTGAAGGAAAATGGCAAGTTGACTTGGCATGAAGCCATCGCAAAGATGACCGGCAAAACTGCGGAGAAGTTGGGCTTGAAGAGGCGAGGCTTGGTCAGGGAAAGTTATTTTGCCGACTTGATTGTTTTTGACCCTGAACGGGTGCGCGATTGCGCTACTTATGAGAACCCGCATTTGCCCGCCGAAGGCATTGAATGGGTTTTCGTCAACGGAGTTCCCGCTTTGGCGAACGGTCAGCCGACAGGCGACCGAAATGGGCAAGTCTTGAGATTTGGCAGCGACCTTTAACGGTGATGGAGTTATGCGGAAGCGAAAGCAAAAGACTGTCAAGGCGGAAGACCGGCGGAAACCTCTGATGGAATGGACGGTTCACCTCGCCCGTCGTCAACCCTTCAAGGCAGCAATCGTCGTGCTCGTCATCGCTTTGACCCTTGCTGTCGGTTGGCTTTGGGTTCACCCTTTGATTGCGTTTCTGATGGGTCTGTTCCTGCTCAACGCTGTCGGCGAATTTTTGTTCCCGCTCCATTTCAGGGTGACGAAGGAAGGCGTTGAGGTTTCAAGTTTCCTGCATGACCGAAAACTCCGCTGGGAGCAAATCCGTCGCATGGAAGTTCATCCTGACGGCATCTTCCTCAGCCCTTACCCGAAACCGAGCCAGTTGGATAACCTGCGAGGCATATGGCTCCGTTGGGATGGCGAATCCGAAGGGTTGCAACGACTCGTGAAGATTTGCCAAGCCAACATAAATGCGCCCTGAACCTATCCGCCGTTTATCACTCGCTGCCGCAAACGCAACCAAACAATCACGCATTACGCTTTACGAATTACGCTCCACACATCATTCCTCGTCTTCGGGCTTCGGCAAAATCTTGATGCGGTCTTCCTCGGGCGTTTCTTCGTCGCTCAAGTAGACGACTTGACCTCTCGGTCGCCAAAGCCTCTCGTCTTCGGGTAACTCTCGTTTCTCGCCCTCTTCAGTAGTTTCTTCTTCGCCAACTGCTGCTCCGACTTCAACGGGCTGGTCAGCGACGGCTAATTGATGCTCGCGCAAGATTTGAACGCTTCGTTGAACACAGTCAGCACAGATGTGAACGCCTTCGCCTGGAATGAGTGTTCCGGCGACGCTCTCGGGGCGACCGCAGAAATTGCAGCGAAGGATTTGTGGCGGCTTATAGCGAAGGAAGATGAGAGCGAAGAGCAACATCATCAAGCCGATAAGAAGCACGATGTTCGGACCAAGATAAGGTCGGGGCAGCAAACCGATGAGGGTGATATACCAGAGCGATGCCACTGCTACCATGATAGCGCCGACAGCAATAGCGAGCCAAGTGACCAGCGGTCGGAGTTTCTCCACCAGAGCGTCCCAGTCGAAGCGGGCGACAGCCTGTTCGGTTCCGAACCCGAAAGCAGTTGCTTCCCTCTCCAGATGCTCAGCCAACTTCAAAAGCACTTCGCTCAAAATCCCTTCCCTCTCGCCTTGCCTGACCATGCTGATGAAGAGCGGGGAGAAACAGTTCGGGTAGCGAGAGAAAGCGTGAGCGAGGCTCTTGCCCAATGACAGGTCGCGTGCGATGCCATCCAGAATTTCCACGAGTCGAGGGTTGTCGGTTTGCTGCCTCAGAACCTCTATCCCGCGAAAGGCATCAACGCCTGCACTGAGCATTGCGCTGAACTGGCGGCAGAAAATTGCCAGTTCAATTCTGCTAATCCCACCTGACAAAGATTTCATGGCGAATTGCCTCCCTCGTTAAGACGATTTGACGCGCTCAATATAGCGCCCTGTGCGGGTGTCAACGCGAACGATGTCGCCGACATTGATAAACAACGGGACTTGGATGACGGCACCAGTTTCCAGTTTTGCGGGCTTAGAGCCACCTGCAGCGGTATCGCCCCTAACGCCGGGATCAGTTTCAACAACTTGCAACTCAACGGCTGTCGGCAACTCAACCATCAAGGGTTCGCCTTCGTGGAAGACCAAGATGACTTCCGTGCCTTCTTTGAGAAATTGAGCATCATCGCCAACTTGTTCGCTGCTCAAGGTAACTTGGTCGTAAGTTTCAACATCCATGAAGACGAACTCGTCGCCTTGCCGGTAAAGGAACTGGAAGGGACGCCTTTCCACGATGGCTTGTTCGAATTCCTCGCCAGCCCTGAAGTTGCGCTCCAAGACATTGCCCGTCAACAGGTGCTTCAGTTTCGTCCGAACATGGGCTCCGCCCCGCCCCAACTTGACATGTTGAGCCTCAAGGACCATGTAGATTTCGCCGTCAATGATGACGGTGATTCCGGGTCGGAAATCGTTGGTGGAAATAGGCATCTCTCAGCCCTCCTTCACTGAAATTGCCTTCAGCACCGAAAAATTTTATCACAACCATGCTGCGGACTTTAGCCCGTAGTCAATGACGCAGAACCAGAGCACCGACTTAGAACAGGACGAGGGGCGTGGGACGAGGGACGAGAGCAAAATGGGAGGGCGAGGCTCCCGCCGAGCCGAAACGACGGCGAATGGCGAATAGCGAATGGCGAGTAGCGAGTGGTGAATAGTTTTTCTGGAGGGGCAGTGCTCCTACACTGCCGAAAATTCTCGGCGCATCAGGAGATGCGCCCTCCAGTTTTGCCAACCTTTGGAGGGTCGGGCTCCTGCCCGACCGCAAAATTTCAGCACGGCAGTAGCCGTGCCCTCCGATTTTTCGCTGAATGAATTCGGCGCCCAGAAATTTCGTCATCAACCACTGGCTGAAGCCAGTGGCATGGAATATGACTTGGTGCTCAACAAAACAATTCACGCTACGAACTTTAGCCCTTTGCACGCTTACACGCATGCACGCTTGCACGAAAGATAGACTTTAACCCGTAGTTGATTGACGGGAAAACATGAGCGCCGAATTTATTCGGCGAATGACAACAGTGACAGTTAAACGACCGTCGCTCTCACAAGTAGCCAAATCAAACAGGTGTGTTCAGGTCAGTTGTAGTTCGCTGGCTTTTATCGCTTGAGTTGTGCCAGTCGTTAGGGCTTCAACGGCTTTGATGGCTACTGCCGTCGCTTCCAAACCTTGCAACGCACCGACCAAAGGTTTTTTGCCTTTATCAATTGCCATTGCGAACCTGACAAGGGCTACCACGAACTCATTGTTCTCCAATTGCTCTTTCACCCCAAATGCTCCCGGCTCTTTGCCCAATTCTATCAACTTGGTCGCCCCTGCGACAAGCATGTATCCTTCCTCTCGTCCCAACCGTTGTCGCTGGGCATAAACTTCCCAGCCGAGGCTTGGCGCATCCGCTTCCTTGAACAAAATCCCAGTTATGCCCGACAGGTAAATCGTTCCGAACTCGCCACTGAAGAACTCGTAAGTGGCTTGGAACGAGTTGGTCAAGGTTGCGTGGTAGGTCATCCTCACGCCGTTGGGAAATTCCAGAACGCATTGAACTGTGTCGGGCACTTCACGCCCGTCCTGCCACAAAACCGTGCTTCCCCATGCAGTTACCGAAGTCGGCAGCGAACCCAAAAACCAATTTGCGACATCAAATTGGTGCAGGGCAATTTCAGTTAGCAAACCGCCCGATGTCTCTCGGTAAAGTTTCCAGTTGACCTGACGCTCAAGGGCTTGGTCTCTGACAGGCAACCTCCAACTCGTCTTGCGATGCCATTGAGCATGAACCAGAGTGGGTTTGCCGATTGCGCCTGTTCGCATGAACTTGACGGAGTGAGTGTATGTTGGGTTGTAGCGCTTCTGCAAGCCGACTTGAAAGACGGTGTTCGCTTGAGTTGCTGCCTTAGCGATTGCCTTCGCGTCTTCAAGGTTCAGCGCCAGCGGCGGTTCGCACCAAACATGTTTCCCTGCCTGCAGCGCATCCAGGACAATCTGCTTGTGAGTGTGGGGCGGAGTCGCCACTATGACGGCGTGGATGTTTTTGTCGTCCAAGACGCGGCGGTAATCGTCGTAAGTGGGAACAGGTTGCCCAACAATGTCAAGGGCTCGTCTTAGGTGTGGCTCGTAAATGTCGCACAGCGCTGCCAATTTAAGGTTTGGCAACCGAAAGTCCGCTTCATCTGGCTTCAAGTCCAAAAACAACTTCAGCGCTTCCACATCAAGGCTTGGGATTTTCAGAAGGTAACCCAACAAAGTCCGCCCGTGCTCGCCCGTGCCGATGATAGCGACATTGATTTGGTCGCTGCTTTGCCCGAAACTCCTGCTGCCAGCGGAAGCCAAAACTCCAACCAATGTCGTCGCTTTCAAAAAGTCCCTTCGTGTCATTTCGCGTGCCATTTGTTCAACCTCCTTTCCGAAATTCTTCACGCTGACTTCGCCCATAATTTAGTCGCACGGGCGACTCCACCGTGTCAGGAAAATTTTGTGACTTTCAAGGCAGACTTGGCTTCTCACTTCAGCGCGTCTTCCGGCACGAGCAATTCGGAAGGGTGACGAGCCGCAAAGGGTGGGACATCGTAAAGTTCCACGACGCACCGCAAACTCCAAACCCGCAACGCCCAAATTTGCCCGTCCTTGCCCTTCGGGACGATGACAGAAAGTTGCTCGCCAGGCAAAATCGCTTGCTTTGCCATCTCCGAGATTTCCCCATACTCCCGCACATCCTGCTCCACGATGACGGAAATCTGGTCGCCTGCCACGATGCCTTCCCGCC
>Ga0079995_1061714_pt1 | contig 15816 bp, 18 predicted proteins | sample FaiFalFF_MnMetaG_2_FD_69198 | JGI IMG/M metagenome (GOLD analysis project Ga0079995, IMG submission 69198) | Freshwater microbial communities from Yellowstone National Park, Wyoming, USA - Fairy Falls C (FF_Mn_C) (SPADES assembly) (version 4) | ecosystem: Environmental > Aquatic > Freshwater >...
TGAAGGTGGCCGAGCTTTACTGGCAGCTCTCAGAGCGGGCTGGGAAGAGGCAGGTCCCCAACGCCTACGTCGGCGTAGCCCAGGCATGGGGCGACCTGATGCAGGTCGGGACGGTGGTGGTGTGCAGGAGATGAGCGTCAGGCTGGTGAGGTTCAGGAGGGAAACGCTCGCAGGGCTCGACGAGGGGCTGGCGGGGCTTCTGTCGAGGGCGACGGCCAAGGTCGGAGAGGGCAGGATCGGCTCCTGGGCCAAAGCTTTTGGAGAGGTGAAGGGCAGGACTGAGTTCGAGGTGCCGGAGACGCTGGTCGTGACGCCTTACCTCTTCGACTTCAGGTACAGGAGGAGCACGGGTGTCGCCTTGACGAGGTTCCTCGAAGGACTGAAGGAGGGGAAGTTCGTGGGGACGAGGTGCAGCGGCTGCGGCAGATTCCTCATACCTCCAAGGACCTTCTGCGAGTGGTGCTTCAGGAGAGTCGACGAGTGGATCGAGCACAGCGGTGAGGGCGAGGTGGCGACCTACTCGATCGCTCACATAGGCACCAACCCGAAGGTGAGGCTCCCGAGACCAGAGCCTATTGCAGTGATCTGGTTCGAGGGGACGAAGGTGCTCAGGCCCAACTCGAAGACGGTCGCCCACGCTGCCGGCATACTGCACAGGCTCGGCGAGGTCAATCCCCAAGAGATCAGGATTGGGATGAGGGTGAGGCCGGTATGGAGGCCGAAGGAGGAGAGGGTTGGGAGCATCACCGATGTCCTCTACTTCGCACCGGTCAGGGGGTGAGCGGGATGGTCGGCGAGTTCAGGTATGCGATCGAGAACCCTTACGAGTACCCGGCGGGCTTTGCGCTCTCTGTCTTCCTCGAGGGCCTGCGGCAGGGCACGTTGAAGGGGTCGAGGTGCACTTCCTGCTCTCGGAGCTATGTACCGCCCTTCGCTTTCTGCCCGAACTGCGTCGACTCACGAGTGGAGTACGTTGAAGTTCCGGGAGAGGGCAGGGTCGTCACTTGGACCAGGACGGCCGACGGCACGGTCTTAGTCTTCGTGGCCTTCGATGGCTTCGAGGGCGGTATCCTCCACCGTTTCGTCGGAGGTGGCGACCCGAGCGAGGGCATGAGGGTGAGGCCGAGGTTCAGGAGCGAACGCATCGGTTCGATACTGGACATAGAAGGTTTCGAGCCTTCCCGCTAACCACCCTCTCTGCGAGCAGTCAATTTCTTCCTCAGCTCCTGCGCGAACCTCCCATAGAACTCCAAGACGTCAGCGTTCACGATCGCCTCCCTGTTCATAACAGGCCTTCCGTTGAGGATGTTGGATACCGCTATCTCCACCTTCTTCAGGTTGAAGGTGTAGGGGATGTCGGGCGCCTGGACCACGTAGTGCGGGACGTGCCTCGGCGAGGCCTCCTCCCTCAGGGCCTTTCTGATCCGTTCGATGAGCTCCTCCGTGAGCTCCTGCCCCTCCCTCATCTTGATGAAGAGGACCACCTTGGTCTCGCCGTCAATGTCCAGGGACGCCACGAGGCTGTCGGCGACCTCAGGGAACCTCTCGACTATCCTGTAGATCTCGGCGGTTCCGATCCTGACTCCGGAGACCTTCAGCGTCGCGTCCGACCTCCCGTGTATTATGGCGCTCCTCGTGTCCGAGAAGATCGTGATCCAGTCGCCGTGCCTCCAGACGTTCTTTCCGACGCGACGGTAGTACTCGAAGTAGGTCTCGACGTATTTTTTGTAATCGGGGTCGTTCCAGAAGTAGATGGGCATCGATGGAGAGGGTGCCTCGCATACCAGCTCTCCCTCCCTGTCGTAGACCTCGTTCCCCGATTCGTCGTAGGCCTTGACCTTCATCCCGAGGGCCGGAGCTTGGAGCTCGCCGGCGTACACCGGAAGGGTCGGACTCCCGGCGAGGAAGCAACCGTTGATGTCGGTCCCACCTGATATCGAGTTGAACCAGAGGTCGGACTTGACGTGCTCGTAGACCCAAGTGAAGCCGTCGGCCGATAGCGGGGAACCCGTCTGGGATATCTCCCGGAGCCTCCAGAGGTCGAACTCCTTGCCAGGCTCGGCGTCGGCTCCGCGGATGGCGTAGATGTAGCTGGCGCTGCACCCGAAGACCGTCACGCCTTCCTCCTCAGCTACCCTCCACATCGTCCTCCAATCGGGATAGAGCGGGTTGCCGTCGAAGAGCACGAGCTTCGATCCGACAGCGAGCGAGCTGGTCATCCAGTTCCACATCATCCAGCTGGGAGAGGTGATGTAGAGCAGAGCGTCTTCCCTCTTCAGGTCCGTGTGCAGGATCAGCTCCTTCAGGTGGTTCACCAACACACCAGCAACGCTCTGGACCATGCACTTCGGCTTGCCCGTAGTTCCGGAGGAGAACATGATGTACATAGGACTGTTAGAATCGACCTGCTCGAACCTGACGCTCTCGGCCTGACCCTTCCCGGAGAGGACCTCCGAGGCGCTGACGGCCTTCGGTATCTCTGAGACCTCTGCCCTCTCCTTGAACCGCTCGATGACGAGGACGCTTCTAAGCGAGGGAATGGAGCCGGCTATCTTGGCGACGTTGGCCCTGAGGTCGTTGACCTTTCCCTTGTAGGCGGACTGATCGACCGTGATCAGGACCTTGGGCTCGAGCTGACCCAACCTGTCGACCACTGCTGTCGGTCCCAGCTCCGTGCCCGTCGAAGACCAAGCTGCGCCGAGGCTGGTTGATGCCAGCATCGCGAAGACCGTCTCGGGGATGTTGGGCATGTAGGAGACGACCCTGTCGCAGGGCCCCACCCCTAGCTCCTTCAGGTACTCCCTGAACCGGGCGACCTCGAGGTGGACGTCCCTGTACGTGTACTCCCTCCGCTCGCCGAGCTCGTCCCTGAAGACGATCGCCGTTCGCTCGTCGCTGTACCTCATCAGGTTCTCGGCGAAGTTCAAGCGTGCTCCCACGAACCACCTGGCACCCGGGAACCTCCTCAGATCGTCGACCACCTGCTCGAAACCTGTTGAGGCGACGACCTTCGTGAACTCCCAGACGTCGCTCCAGAAAGCTGGAATGTCCGAGATCGACCAGTCGTAAAGGTCGAAATAGCCGGCCAACTCGATCCCTCTCTTCTCGGAGACGAACTCGATGAACCGCGTGACGTTGGCGTTCTCTACATCTTCCTCGTTCGGCGACCAGAGTAGCTTGTGCCTAGGCATCCGTTTTCTCTTGTTCCCTCTGAACCGGTTAAGCCTTTCTCCTCCTGCTCCGCCCCTTACCGGTCCTGCGGGCCCTCAGCGCGAACAAGGCGAGCGCGCCCATGAGTATTAGGAAGAACAGCAGCTCCACGGAAAGGAGGAGGAACTGCTGGACGCCTGTAGCTCCCTGGATGGGGGATGTGTTCGCAGTTGCGGTGACCGTCAGCGCGGTGGCTGTTCTGATCTCCCCTTCATCGACGGTGACCTCGTAGGCCTTGCTCTCGACGATGTGCCCTTCCTCGTCCCTCACGACGACTATGAGGCTCAATTTTCCGTTAAAGGAGCTCAGGTCCACATCGGCCGAGTACCTGTCCCCTGAGACGGCCCGCATCGGGACGATGATCCTGCTTCCTTTGCCGTCGTCTACCACCACATGTGGATAGCCGGTCTCGACGTCCTTATCAGCGTCGACCACCGCAGCCTCAGCTCTGACCGTCGATTTGCCGGCGACCGAGAACCTCACCTCCCTTATCTCCGGTTCAAAGGTCAGGTCGAAGAGGTAGAGCTTCGATGCCGATGGGTCGAGCACGTAGAGCTTCGAGGGTGCTGGTGATGTGATGAGGCCGGCAAGCTCTTCCACTACGCGGTATTCCACCAAATCCTCGCCTATGATGCCAACTACTTTATGGATCTCGTCGACGAAGACCAATCTGCCTGCCTTCGCTGGGAACAGTCTCGTCAGCTCGGAGACAGAATACGGTAACTTGAGGTCCTTCCGCGACCCGTCTGATCCTATAATTCCAATGTAACCCTTCGATGAGATAACAACCCTGTTCTCGGAAAGCGCAAGAACCGATGTTATCTTGTCGTTGTGTTTGTAAACCTGCTTGACCTCACCGCTAACGATGTTGAGGACATACAGTGTCGTCAAATCCTCCCCAACGAACCAAAAGGAGTTGCCGAACGCACTTCCCGACCAAGGTGAGCCAGCGTACCCAATCCTCACAAACCTGACGATTTCGTTCTCCGGTCCCAAGACGATTAGCCTCGTTCCGTCGTGGACGACGAACCCCTGCTTGTAGGGCCATACGGCCTTGACACGCATCTCGAGTTCTTTCAGGACCGTCCTCGATCTCAGGTCGATCACAGCAGCCCTTTGCTGGATCCTCGAGTAGGCAATTGACCGGTCGCCTGACGCGACGACACCCTCAACCTGGAAGCCGAGGCCTATCCTCCAAAGGGAGCCGGTTCCGACCTCGTAAAGGGCCACGGAGCGCTCTGCAGGCAAAGCCAAGACCAACGCGTTCGTCCCTGGCGAAGAGACCGACGTGGGGGACGTAGCGATCGGGGGATAAGCGAGCTGCTGAGGGTAGATGATTATCGCGGACAGCACCAACAGCGCCGCAAGCGTCACATGGCTCAACGGGTGCATCCTGAGAACGCGTCGCCCCGGAGTGGGTGATAAGTGTGTCCTCCGGTCTTTCAAGATCGGCGTAGACACAAATACACCTCTGTCCTCCATTACAGCCGGTTTGTCGTCGGGGAAAAGTCTCAGGGTCACCATCAGGTACGGTGATCTGGAGCTGACCGTCGAGGGCGATTTGGCATCGGTCATCAGGTCGTTTCACGAGTTCGTCGAGAGGGCCTTTCCGGCGTACTCGTTGGCTAAGAGCCTCGTTGCAAACGTGAGCCTCCAGGAAATGCTGAATTCTGTAAAGGATCACGTAATATACGATGAATCTTTGGGGTTCGTCTTCAGGCCGACTGCACACGGTCTCCCAGCACCCGATCAGGTCCTGCTGTTCTTGGCGCTGAGGAGGGCGGAGCACCTGATGGGTAAGAGGGACACGAGCCTCACGAACCTCAGGGAGCTCTCAGAAGGGCTGGGGCTGAAGAGGGGCACGCTGACAGGGGCTCTGAGCGAGCTGAGGAAGGCTGGGCTGGTGAGGCGGCTCGAGAGGGGGGACTACGAGGTCACTCAGGCTGGGCTCCAGTACCTCGTTGAGCGGTTCTCTCCTCGGCAGTCTGGGTGAGACCCTCGGCACCATGTGCGGTCAGCTCGCCCATCAAGCCCCGTTTCTTCTCGACGTACTGATACCTCCTCGGAGACCCCTCCCTATCCAGGGCCTCCTCCCGCACCAGCTCCAGCAGGACGTGGGCCACAGCGGTGGCGTCGAAGCTGTAGCCTCGCCTCTTCACCTCTTGGTAAACCTCAGAAAGGGTTTTGGGTTCCCTGAAGAAGCCCTCGGAGACCAGGCGCTCGACGACCTGCCTGCAGGTGAGCTGCCTCCTCGCTTCCTGGGCAGGCCTCTCCTCCCTCGCTTTCCCCTCGGCCAGCGCTGCCATCACCCTCCTCACGCTCTCCTCCAGCTGATCGACCGGTGCCTCTATCTCGACCTCGACGCCGCCGACGTTCAGCCTGACCTTCACCCTATTTGGTGAATTATCCTGATTCATGTTGATCAACCTGCGCAACATTAAATACATGCCAATTTCCATTATCTGCAGGTGCACCGGTGATGGGCGCCGGACTGGTCGACCTCAACACGCTTGATAACGGCTGGCTCATATTTAATAGTATAGCCGAAAACTGGGTCCAAGAGATCCTGAGGCTCCGCACGCCGGAGAAAGGCGGTTTCTTGCTAAACAGTTCCGCCAACGATCAATTGGAGGGGGACGAGATGGTGTTGCTTGGACAAGTTGAACAGGATGGGTACATGGAGCTCTCACCGATCGCCCCCGGCACCAAAAGGAGGCTTGTAGCCGTCGACGGCTCAGTGGTACAGCTCGGGTTCGTAGGGGGCAGGGCGCTCCTCTCGCTGAAGGCGGCGGTCGTCGAGCGGGACGGTCGGTCCTTTAGGGTGAGGGTCGTGGGGCCGGTGCCGAAGCTGGAAGGGTTCGAAGAACAGACTGCCTCGGCCGAGTCGGTCGCGCTCATCGAGCTCAGGCGTTTCGAGGCGACGGTCCAGAGGTTGGTGGCGAGGACGGTTGGCGACGCGTTGCTGTTGTTCGACATGCCGTTGACTAGGGCCCCTGAGCTTACCCTTTCATTTGAGGGGACAACGCTAGTCGGTATAGCGAAGAACAGCGCCCTTGCGACCCACCTCGGTCGAGTGCTAGCGAGATCCGGTGGCCTTGCTCTGCTCGCGAGGAAGTTACCACTGGACTCGGTCTCTGGGGCTGAGATCTCGGTCACAGTGGCACGGCTCGCACCCAACGGTCTGGCGTTCAGGGCCGACGTGATGCCGGCCGACCGGTGGATCGAACTGCTGTCCGACCTGGCCGCGAGCGATGCGCTGATCTCGGGATACCCCGAGACCTTGGCGATGGCCCACGCCTTCTCCAGGCATAGCTGGATAGAGGTGGCTGCGTCGAAGACAGTCCTCGAGAAGAGGCTGGGGCTGAAGATAGTCGACGAGCCCGACGTGAGGGGCGCGGTGCTTCTGCCCTTCGATGGGAGATGAAGGTCTTCAGGAAGTCGGGCGACAGAGTGGAGCTCCTGGCGCTCTCCTGGGACGCTGACCTCCGTCTGGGCGACTACCTGGTCGTGGAGGAGGACGGTCGGAGGATACTGCTCCAAGTGATAGACGTGGAGTACGCCGACGTCCCGGGTCTTATGGAGGACATCCTAAGGGACCTCTCGAGCAACGCGATCGAGGAGGTGGAGAGGTTCGATCCTTTGGAGGTCGAATCGGTCATCAGGTCCATCAGGGACTCGAGGGTCGTGGTGGCTAAGGTCAGGAGGATCAACGACGCCGATCCCAGCGTGCTCTGGCTGCCGTCGAGGTACACGTCCAAAGTGAGGAAAGTGGAGGTGGCTGACCTGCTGAGGGACGTGGTTCCGGCTCCTAAGGTGCCGGTTAGGCTGGGCGAGGGTGTTTCGGTTGACGTGATGAACGTGGAGGGGAGCGTCACCCTGATCGTCGGAAGGAAGGAATCGGGGAAGTCGCACCTCGCGAAGGTCCTGGCTTGCGGTTTAGCAAGGGCAGGGTGCAACGTTGTGGTCCTCGACGTGAACGGCGAGTACGTCTCCCTCGGAAGGCGCAGGAATGGGGAGCGGAGCGAGGTCTCGGAGCTCCTGAAGGTCCTGATGCCGGGGCTGAACTATCAGGTCCCCCTGTCCACGCTCTCGGAGGAGGTGCTCGCTGACGTGATGACGTACGCGCTGGGCCTTCCTCAGACGAGCATGAGGGAGCTGCTGAAGCTCTTCAGGGACCTGCGGAAGAGGGGCGCCCTGACCTTCACTAACCTCCTCAGGGCAGTGCAGTCGGTCCCCATGAACGAGTCGGTCCGCGAAGCCCTGGCTAACAGGTTGCTGACCCTAGAGTCGACGGGAATCTTCACCGACGAGCGTATGGATGGCGAGGGTGACTCGCTGGAGACGCTCTTCCCGCCTGACAGGGGAGCGCTCGTCGTCTTCGACATCAGCAGGCTCGGAGCATTCCAGCGGAGGGTCTTCGTCGAGTTCCTCCTGAGCAGGCTGAAGGAGCTCCTACTCAACGACGAGATCGATCCCGTGGTCCTCTTCGCGGAGGAGGCTCACCTCTACCTCAGGGAGACCTACTGGGAGGACGTGATAACGAGGATGAGACATATAGGCATCTCGACAGTCCTGATCACCAACCAACCAGATTCGATACCGGAGCTGATCTACCGTCAGGCGGACAACGTCTTCATCTTCAACATGAGGAACGGTTCTGACATGGACCACCTGGCCAGGAACCTCGAGATAGATTCGGAGACCTTGAGGTCGATCCTTCCTAACCTCTCACCTGGAATGGTGCTGGCGTGGGGTAAGGTCGTCGGGAGATTGCCGGTGGTTTTCAAGGTGATCGATCCGGACCTGATGACGTTGGGGCGTACGAGGACGAAGCTTGGCAGGTTGGTCCAACAGAGCTGACGTTCGCTTTCACCACTTTATGCAGGCCTTCGTTCTTTGTTCGCGGATGGATCCAGAGGGGCTCATGGGTGCATACGAGGAGGTCAGGGAGCTCATCGAGCGGAGGCTGGCCGAGTTCAGGTCGGTCGACCGAAGGGACGTCGTGAGGCTCTTCGAGGAGCTCACGTTCTGCGTTATGACGCCGCAGTCCAGAGCGAGGGCAGCGCTGAGGGCTGTTGAGGAGCTGAAGTCTACGAGACTCCTCCTAGAAGGCAGGCCGGAAGAGGTTGCCGAGGTCCTGAGGAGGAACGGCGTGCGGTTTCATAACCAGAAGGCGAGATATATCGTGAAGAACAGGGAGCTGGTGCGCGGCGATCGAGCGAGGCTGACCGAGCTGCTCGGGGAAGACGTCATCTCGGTGAGGGACGCACTGGTTGAGGAGGTCTGGGGGTTCGGCTTGAAGGAGGCCTCGCACTTCATGAGGAACATCGGTTACAGCGGTCTGGCGGTGCTCGACAGGCACGTTCTCAGGTGGATGAAGGCCCTCGGCGCGATAGAGGAGGTCCCCAGGTCGTTGACCCGTAGGGGGTACATCGAGCTCGAGCAGAGGTTCATACGGCTCGCTGAGGAATTGGGGTTGAAGCCGGAGGCCTTGGACTTGCTGCTCTGGTACGCCTCGACGGGTGAGGTGCTGAAGTGAGCAGACCACCGCTTTCTGAGGACCTGCTGAGGCTCCTGAGGGAGCTGCCGGACATGGACGGGGAGCTCTACCTCGAGTCGACGATGAGGCCTCTGCCTGAGACGTTCAGGGTCAACACGCTGAAGCTTCCGGAGGAGACGATAATTGGACTCCTCAGGGAGAGGGGCTGGGAGGTTGAGAGGCTTCCCTGGGCTAGGCACGGATACAGGGCGATCAGGTGCGAGCGAGAGGATCCCGGCGCGACGCTGCCCCACCTGCTCGGGCTGATCTACATCCAAGGTCCGATCTCGATGGTCCCCGTCGAGGCCCTCGACCCCAGACCGGGCGAGAAGGTTCTGGACGTGTGCGCAGCTCCCGGAAGCAAGTCCACTCAGATAGCGCAGCTGATGGAGAACGAGGGCGTCCTCGTGGCCAACGACGCGTCCTCTGAGAGGATAAAACCCCTTGTCTCGAACCTGCAGAGGTGGGGTGTGCTGTACTGCGTGGTGACGCTGAAGGACGGTCGTTACTTCGGGAAGAGGATGAGGGAGACCTTCGATAGGACGCTCTGCGACGTGCCTTGCAGCTCCCTCGGAATCGTGATGAAGGACTGGGCAGCGGCGAGGGATTACTCTGTAAGCATAACCGAGAGGGTGAGGTCCTTGCAGCTCTCGCTCCTCCTCTCCGCTTACGACGCCACAGTGCAAGGCGGCATGATCGTCTACTCGACCTGCACGATCCATCCTCTTGAGAACGAGTGGGTGGTCACAGAGCTGCTGAGGAGGAGAGAGGGCGCGAGGGTCCTCAGGTTCGAGCTCGAAGGGTTGAGGACGAGGAAGCCCCTCGAGGAGTGGAAGGGGATGAAGTTCGATCCGGAGGTGATCAAGTGCTTCAAGTGTTATCCCTACGACAACGGCACCGAGGGCTTCTTCGTGGCCCTGATACGGAAGGGTGAGGGCGGGTGAGGGTCCTGGACAGGTCGGAGAGGAAGGCTCTGCTCGAGGAGCTGGAGAGGGCATTCGGCCTGGAGGAGCTGCCGCAGGACCTCGTCCTCGTCGAGGGCTCCGAGGGGAAGGTCAGGGCGGTGACGAGGGGGGCCTTCGAGATGGCCCAGCGGATCGGAAGGGTCGAGGCCCTTGGGCTTTACGTCCTGAAGCGCACCAAGTTCGGCGTCTATCTCTCGGTCGAGGGCTCCCAGCTCTTCGGCGAGAAGCTCAGGAGGAACGTCGTCGAACTCAACGTTGAACAGCTCGAGCGCTGGGCCTCCGGTGAGCCCCTTGACTTGTCGGAGCTGGGTCTCAGGCCGGACGGCGGCTTCGTGGTCGTCAAGTACGGTCCCGTCTTCGCTGGCAGCGGGAAGGTCTCGAAGGACGGGAAGGTCCATCCGCAGATACCGAAGGAGAGGAGGTTCCCGTCGAGTGACTGCTCATGCTTCAGAGCTTCCGCAGGCGGTCGAACAGGATGACGAGGCCGATGACGACGAGCACGGCGCCGGCGGTGCCTGACACTGACACCCGGAACATCATGCTCGGCGGGACTTCGGAACTCCAGACCGATAGAAGGGGGAAGGGCGGGATGAGCGCGAAGCCTATGAGGACGAGAAGTGCGCCTACGAGCACCGGCCCGACTGCCTGCACGTCGACCTCAGGGGTTAGGTATGACCTACCTCCGCGTTTGGGGATCAGGAGGACACCTAGGGCGTAAAGCAGCACCATCACGCCCGGTGCGACGATCAGTAGGACGACCCCTGCCAGCCGGAGGAGGTTCGGATCGACGTTGAGGTACTCGCCGAGCCCTCCGAAGAGCCCAGCGATCACGCGGTTTCTCTCCGACCTCTCGAGCCTCTTGGTTGACATTCGCCACCACGTCTCACCGTCATGCCATAACCTTTCACAGGGATGAGGTTGATCTGTGGCGGACAGTCGTTAGGTTCAGTGAGCGACAAGGGCCCTGGGGACTCGGGCGAATCCGATAGAAGGCAACTCGGAGAAGAGATCCTGAAGAGGTTGAGAGGCGCGCACAGGCTGAACGTCGAGGAGTTCGTCTCGAGCTACATTAGTATGACCACCGGATCGCCCTTCAGGGTCCTCGTGGCCACGGTCCTCTCGCAGAACTCAACGGACAGGGCGGCGATGAGGGCCTACATCGAGCTCGAGCGGAGGATCGGCGTAGTTGCGGAGAGGCTTGCGGGGGTGGATGTGAGGAGGATAGCGAGGGCGATCAGGGTAGCGGGACTTTCCGATCAAAAGGCGAGGACCATCAAAAGGCTGGCTTCGTTGGCGCTGAAGCTCGACGACACTGAGCTGAGGGGCCTCCTCGCGAGAGGCCCTGGTGCGGTTAGGGAGACGCTGATGTCCCTCAAAGGCATAGGGCCGAAGACAGTTGACGTCCTGCTCGCCAGCACGGGAGCGCTCGACACAGTCCCTGTGGACACCCACGTGAGGCGCGTCTCAGAGAGGCTCGGGCTGGTGGAAGAGGGCGCCCGTTACGAGGAGGTGAGGTCGGTCCTCGAGGAGGTCTTTCCAGAGGGTTCGCGGTACGAGGTGCACCTCTTGCTGATAGCGCACGGCAGGTCCGTCTGCGGGAGCAGGAAGCCCCTCTGCGACGCCTGCGTCCTCTCCGACCTTTGCAATTTTTACCGTACCTCAAGGCGTGGTTCGTGATGCGGTTGGGCTCGCTGGCGGTCCTGCTTGACCCGAGAAGGCTCTCGTCGGAGCTGGAGAACGGCGTCAAGATGAGGCGGGCGTTCTTGGTCTTACTCGTCACCTTGCTAACGTCCACGGCCTCCTACGTTTACTCCCTGACCGTGAGGACCAAGTGGATCAACCTGTTCGAAGGCGTGCTGGGAGGCGTCTACTTCCCCTTCACCTCGGCGAGGGACGTGACCTTTGCGGGGATCGGTTACGTGCTGATGGGGATCGTGGTGACGATGTTCGTCCTTTCGGCGGTGATCTACGTCTCGAGACCGACCAGAGGATTCTCGGGCGAGCTGGTGAGCGCGGTCCTGCACGGTTCCTTCGTAATAGCAGTCGCCTCTGCGTTGCTGCTCGCGTACAGCGCCTCGATGCCGGCCAGGGAGGAGTACGTGGTCGGCTTTGAGCTCAGGGGACTTAAGCTGGAGAACGTCACTTTCACTCTCCTCCAGCAGGGCAACGTCACCGTCGAGGGACAGGCTCTGATCCTCAGGGCCGAACGCGTCGTGGCAGAGGTGAGGGGCAACGACAGCGGGCCGCTCGGCGACTCGCTGAGGTCGGGGAACTTCAGGACCGTTGTGAAGCTCTTCGATGTGGGCATAAGGAGGGGCCATGAGGTAACGGCGATCGGTGACGCGGAGCTCCTCAGCGCCGAGTACGACATGATCGCTTACGACTCTCTGGCCTCCTACAGCATCTACCCACCTCCGTCGAGGGACCCGCTTTCCGTTGCCGTCTCCGCGATCTCGTGGACTTGGACGGTCGTCTACTCCGTCTGGGTGATGAAGAGGCTGACGAAGGCGAGCAACCTCTGGGCGATATCGGCCGCGGTCGTAACGGTCATCGCGCTGCTGGTCCTCGGGATCTTGTGAGTCTTCCTGACTCGTCCACTTCTCCGGACCTCACCCTAGTGCTGGAGATGGGCAAGCCGTCCTCGGCGAGGACGATCGGCGAGAGCTCCACGGCTATCGGCGGAAGGCCCTTCTCTATCCTCGAGGAGTTGACGCGGAGGCAGTTCTCCAGCGTGAAGGGACTACCGATTATGACATCGAAGGAAGGGTCCTCTGCAGGGGGCCCCAGCTCTTCGTCGAGGGCTCCGATCTCGGCCCTCTCCCACCATCCCCACCTCCTGAGGACGCCCTCCAACCTCTCCCTCCTCTCCTCGAAGGGCGCGATGCCCTTCTTCCCCCTAGAGGCGACGAACCCGTCGGTCGTGAGGCCGATGAAGACTTTCTCGGCGGACCTGAAGGCGGCGTTCAGCAACGCCAGATGCCCCATGTGGAACCTGTCGAAGGTGCCTCCTATCGCTCCCTTCCTGTAAAGCGGGGCTATCCTCCTCGAGAGCCTCACCTCCTCCTCGACCTCGTCGAACCAGAGCTTTACCGACCTGAGCGCGATCAAGGCCTGTCCTTGCGTGAGGTTGAACAAGGCCGCCACGTCTCCGACCGTCAATCTCGGGTTGCTCCTCGCGGCCTCGAGGACCTTCAGCTTTAGCGCCACGAAACCCGGCGATCTCGTCACGCACTCGTAGAGCATCGCATACAGGTCTTCCCTCTCGAGCCGACCGACCGACGCCCTCCACATCGTCCCCGCTCCTCGTCAGGCGGATATTAGTGGGATTCGATCGACGTCCCGGTCCACTCGGAAACCATATTACAAGGCGCTATCGGAGGATAGAGGACGAGGATGCCCGAACAGGTGCGGAGGTTCGCTGGCCTGGTCGAGGAGGTGAGGGAGACGGTCAAGCTCCTCGAGCCCTTCCTCGACGCCGGCTCTAGGCTCGAGTTCGTTCAGGCTAAAGCCGAGGAGCTCACGCGCGTCCTCTCCGATGCCCTCATGGACCCCGGCCTTCCGGACGACTTGAGGAGGGAGCTCGAGGAGCTCTTGATCAGGGCAAAGTCCATAGCCGAGAGGGCGAGGAGGAAGGTCGAGGAGGTGAACTCCGCTTGGCGAGACATAGAGAGGAGGAGCGCGGAGGGCCTCCGGAGGACCTTCTGAGGTTTGCGGTGGAAAGGGCCATCTCGCTCGGTGCGAAGTACGCCGAGGCCCGCTATCAGCTCGACTACCACGAGGATGTCAGCCTCAGGAACGGCTATCCAGTTGCCGGTGGCTTCTCCGTCAACTCAGGGATCGCGGTCAGGGCGATAGTCGATGGTGCGATGGGCTTCGCCTCCACGAACAGGATGAAGCGGAACTCGGTGAGGAACGCGGTCGAGAGGGCTATCGCCTTGGCAAAGGCTTCCGCGAGGCTCATGAAGAGGCCGATCGAGATGAGCGAGGAGCCGCTCGGGAAAGACAGGGTCGTCGTGAGGCCCAGGGTGAGGTTCGAGAACGTAGACATACAGGACAGGGTCGAGGCGCTGAAGGTCGCTGACCAGGGCCTTCTCGATGGAGCGAGGAGGGCCGGCGTCGAGGCACCTTCGAGGTTCATCGCCCTCACCTGCGGCTTCACCGAGAAGCACGTGATCAGCTCGGACGGCGCCGACGTCTACTCGTGGATTCCCAGGGTTGCGGTGAGCTTCTACTACCAGCTCTCCTCCGATGGCAGGTCGATCTTCAGGCACAAGGACCTCGGCGAGTCGAGGGGATGGGAGGGGTTCGAGAGGTGGAGGCTCGACGAGTACCTCGACGAGGACGCGGGTGCCGTAGGTCAGGTCCTGAGGAAGGCCGTCGAGCCGCCGGAGGGCGAGATGGATGTCGTTCTGGGGCCGGAGGTCGTGGGGCTGATCTGCCACGAGTCAGCCGGGCACCCAGGGGAGGCTGACAGGATGCTGGGCCGCGAGGCCGCACAGGCAGGAGAGACCTACATCAAGCCGGAGTTGCTGGGGACGAGGATAGGCTCGGAGGCGGTGACGGTGGTCGATGATCCGACCGTTCCTGGCTCCTACGGCTTCTACGTCTACGACGAGGAGGGCGTGAGGGCAAGGGAGAGGATCCTGATCGAGAAGGGAGTTCTGAAGGAGTTGCTCCAGAACAGGGAGACGGCGGCCGTCTTGGGCACGAAGAGCAACGGAGCCTCAAGGGCCAGCAGCTACGACCGGGAGCCCATCGTCAGGATGGCTAACACATACATGAGGCCCGGCGACCACACGCTGGAGGAGCTGATCGAGGGCATCGCCTTCGGCGTCTACATCAAGACCTACTCCGAGTGGAACATCGACGACAAGAGGTGGAACCAGCGCTACACCGGGGTCGAGGCCTACCTCATCAGGAACGGAAGGTTGGCGGAGCCGGTCTACAAACCGATCCTCGAGATAACAACGAAGGGCCTCTACTCGTCGATCGATGCGGTTGGAAAGGACCTCGAGATGACGGCCGGGTACTGCGGCAAGGGAGAACCGATGCAGGCGATCCCCGTCTGGTTCGGAGGGCCCTCAGTCAGGGTGAGGAGGGTCAGGCTCCTGCGGCCAACCTGAGGCCCCTCAGCGTTCTTCGTTCGAGCGTCATCAACTCTCGTATTCCGTTACGTCTTTCACACCCAGCGCCTTGAAGACCTCCTTCCTCTTCGCGCATCCCTCGCAGACGCCACAATGGACCTCGCCCTCCCTCCAGCAGCTCCAGGTCAGCTCCAGCGGAACCCCCAGCTCCAGCGCCAACCTAGCCACCTCGAGCTTCCCCATGCCGAGCAAGGGAGCTTCGACGCGCACCGAACGCCACGGGATCATCGCTGCGGCCAGCGAGTTGAAGGTCTCGATCAGGTCCGGGCCGACGTCGGAGAACAGGTTCCTGTCCTCGGCGTTGTGGCCCACAACTACGGTCCCGAGGCCCTTGGTCCAGGCCAAGTAGCAACCTACCGAGTAGAAGACGAGGTTCCTATAGGGTATGAAGGTCAGAGGAATCCCTCGCGCCTCGACCTCCCTTCTGACCTCGCCGCCGAGGTCAACGGCTTCCCTCAGGAAGCTCAGGTTGAGCTCCGCGTGCTCCTCGACGCCTGCCGCCTCCGCTATAGCCCTCGCCGCCTCAACCTCCCTCCTATTCCTCCGGTGGAAGTCGATCGAGAGCGTTGCGCACCTCCCTCCCCTTCTCTTCACGAGGTAAAGCGCCGTCGCTGAGTCGATCCCGCCCGAGAGCAGGACGAGGTACCCGGAACCCGTCTCCACTCTCATCCCAGCAGCTCCGCCACCGCGTACTTTCCTATGCCCTCGCTGACGCTGACCCTCACGACCACGGGCCTCACGGGTAGGGTGTCGAGGAGGCGCCTCGCGATGTGGGCCGCTATGTTCTCGGCCGTCGAGTCGCCCTCTATCACCGCAACCCTTCTCTGGGGCACCCAGAGGTCGTAGCTCCCTCCGAGCCCCTCGAACGTCACGTGGTAGCGGCCGTCCCTGAATTCTGCTATGTACCTGCGGGAGACGATCAGCTTGTGGTCGAGCTCGTCTATTGCGGATTTGACGG
>Ga0079995_1047723_pt1 | contig 15798 bp, 10 predicted proteins | sample FaiFalFF_MnMetaG_2_FD_69198 | JGI IMG/M metagenome (GOLD analysis project Ga0079995, IMG submission 69198) | Freshwater microbial communities from Yellowstone National Park, Wyoming, USA - Fairy Falls C (FF_Mn_C) (SPADES assembly) (version 4) | ecosystem: Environmental > Aquatic > Freshwater >...
TCTCTATAGGTATTATCTCTATATGTATTCTCTATTCTGATCTTATCTATTGATCTATCTCTATAGGTATTATCTCTATATGTATTCTCTATTCTGATCTTATCTATTGATCTATCTCTATCTAAATGAATGTTATCTTGATTTACATCAAGAAAAATCTCTTTCAACATTAAAAAGCTATGATATTTTATAATTGGATTTAAAAAATTAAGCAAAATTGTTTTTTGTTCTTGACTGATATTTGCGACAGGGTTATTATGAACAGCAAAATTTTTCAAATTTATTATATAAGACCTAATATCAAAATTATCATTTATAAATTGTTTATACATATTTATTTCATGATAAGAGATGCTATACATTAATATATATGGGCCAACTTTTATCCATTTTAAATACACATCTCTCATTTTATATGGATTACAAACATCATAGCAATCCATTTTATTAACTTCATTAAGGCCAAAATATATACGCTTTGAGAATTGATTTGAACCGTTAAGATGTTTAATAACTTCATTCATTTTATGTTTTTCTTCATTATTCATAAAGCTTAATATATGTCTTTTTCCTAATATTTGCTTTCTATAATCTAAATATTGCTTTTTATAGTTAGAAATATTTTTTTCTCCCGTAGAATTAAAGTATATAGCTGTTCCATCTTGATCTGCTAATGCAATAAATAAATTGCTTATAGATAATGGATGTGGTATTAATCCTAGTTCTCTTAAGTTTAACCTTAAATCTAAATGATATTTACTTCCATTAACTTCAAAAACAGATTTTAAGATTAAGTGATTTTTTGAAAAAGAATATGATTCTTGTTTTATAACAAATTCTTTTGAACTACCTTTAGTCTTTTTAATAGCTAAATATTCTGTCTTATTTCTAGGTTCAATTTTTTCTTTTATTATCATATAATAGGTCTAAATTTAAATCCATATACAATTATTCCATCTGGATTTTCCTCCTGTATTCTTCTAATTACTATTTCAACTCTCATACCTTGTTTTATATCGTCAGGCTTTACATCAACGATCTGGCTTAATACTCTTGGACCTTCATCAAGCTTAACTATAGCTAAAACGTATGGAGATAACTCTTCAAAACCTTGAGGAGGTGAATGTACGACTGTCCATGTTTCAATTGTTCCTAAACCAGAGAAATCAGTAAATTTTTCTAATTTTCCTTTTCGTCTACATTTTGGACAGATTCCTCTAGATGGTAGATATATTGTATTACAAGTTAAACATTTAGTTCCTATAAGCTTATACCTTTCTTTAGATAATCTCCAAACAGATGGAACGCTAATCATATGTTAAGAAATCTTTTTAAAATTAAAATTTTGAACAAACAAAAATATAAACATAAAAATAAAAAAACATGTTTATATAATTATGATAATATTACTTCTCATACTTTTAACAAATTCTGCGGTTTTCCTTTCAAATTATAAATTTAATATGAATTTTATAAACTACGATAATAATTCAATATTAGCAAATATTACTTACTATCATCAAGGTCCGGAATATAGATCAGAAAAAGGAGGTGAAAAATTATCAGATTATTCTTCATTTAATAAGATAGTCTGCCCTCAAAACGTTGAAATTATATTGAAAGATGTGGATAAGAATAGAGTATTATGTCGTATTGTAATGAATGATTGTAATGTTCAATGCGTATTTCCAGTCGATAAAACATCTACAAGATTAAATATAGAATATACTATAAAAAAAGGTACAAATTTTGAAAATGAAATTGTTGGAAATGTACAACTTACTTACTTCAAAGATGCTAAAGGAGAGTTAATAATTTTTGAAAATGTTAATCCAGTTTTAGGAATTAGCATTGCAGATGCAATTAAGAAAAAATTACAATCTACTAGCTTAGATTCCATAGCTTTAGGAGTATTACTTATAGCATTGATCGGAACATCATTATATGCCAGAGGTGTTGGTTTAGCATCTGGAATAATAGATCTCTTATATCCAAGATTACCTAGACCAAGACTTTCATTAAATCATGCACCTGGAACTATAAATTATGGTCCTGGTGCATCAAATATCAAAGAAGCTGGAAATGTAGTGCAAACAATTATCGAATCATTAGAGCAGTATAGAGCAAAAATTGATTTGAACAGAGATAAAGGTAACATAAGGAAAATTTTAAATGAGAATGAAATCAAGCATCTCAAATCCATGCTTGAAACAATTTTTAGATATAATAATGAATATCGTAATCTCGATTCATTAAAAGTAGATGATTATATAAAATTAATAGATGAAGCTATAAATCATTTAAATAGAATAAAAAATGTAGTAGATAAAGCAGATTTATATAGAAAATTAGCTACCCCTCAACCATTTGATTATTCAGTTAATCAAGGTCAATCAGTTTTAACTCAAGCGATAGAGAATAATAAGTATGGACCATTAGCAAAATCGATTGCTGTATTGACAAAAGCTATATTTATTCCAGCTATATTTTATCCAGCTAGAACTTTAAGAGGATTATCAACAGTGTTTTATGAAGCATTTGCACCATTAGTAGCTTTTAAATTAGTAGCTTTTAATAAGGATTTTAGAAAGAGAGTTAATACAGATCCAGCTGGTTTAATGCAAGAAGCAGAGAAAAAATTGAAAGAAATGGGCAGTTCTGAAAGAATGGAGTTAGACAGATTTACAGAAAAATTCTCTATAAAGAAGGAAGATAAAATACTTGATAAGATAATTAATAGCTTAATAAACATTGTTGCAGTGCCTGTGTTTGCATTAGGTTTTCCTATATGGGGTAGTTTAAGATACGGATTTACAAATATATATAGAGAAGTTGAAGCTAATGCAATAATGTTTGCTGTTGGTCAAGTTGGTAAAGAAATAATGCATGTTAGCCAAAAAGAGCTTAAAGATTCAATAAAAACAATCGACGAAAATATGAAAATGACAGCAGCAAGTTTAGTATTTCTAAAAATTTTGACTGAAAAGTCAAATTTGCTTAAACATTCAAAATCGATAGCTTATAGACTAAAATATGCAAATAATGAATCTTTACAAGATCTTATTAAAGAATTTAGCATGGAATTCAATAATAATCCATTTATCTTGCGAACGATTCAACTAATGTATAGAATATTAAATAACGATAACCTTTCTGATGTAGAAAAAATCCAAGAACTAAAGAAATTATTATCAATTTTTGATGTAAAAACAGGAATCGAATATTTAGATGAATTAGAGGAATTCTATAGATATATATCAACAGTGCCAGATGATTCAGTACAAAAACCAATAGCCTATTTGACATTTTTAGAGCATGTAAGGACAAAAATTGGAATAGATCCTAATTCTCCATGGTTTGAAATAAGAGGACATAATGAAGTTAACCCATTGTTGAATAAATTTGCTGAACAATTTGAACATGAACAGTTAGGATTAGCATTTTTGCCATTTATAATTGCAATGAGATCAAAGAATGAAACTGAACTACATGAAAGAAGAGAGAAATTACCTTACTATAGCTTTGCAATATTATTGTCTAAACATACAACATGGACAGCACCAGTTTATGTAGCAAGAATGGTTAAAGGCAAATTTGAAGGAGTATTTGAATTGCAACCTGAAATTAGAAATGAAATATTACAATCTTTTGTAAGAGAATTCACAGAAAGATTAATAGCTGAAAACAACATGGATAATAAACAAATATATCAGATTAGAGAACAAATGAATGATCTAATTAAGAATATTGGTTCTATACAAACAATTGACGATTTTAAACAACAATTTTATGAATATACCTCTGCAATAAGACAAATAACGGGTGATCAAAATATAAAATTTGATGGAATTGAATTAAATGAAGCTGAAAATAAAGACTTAATCCGAAGAATATGGGATTTCCATTCTGATAGAGGAGAAAAATTACTAAAAAATTTAGGCGTAGATCAAGATCCTGCTTTAATACATTATTTCAGAACTAATCTAATTCAAGATAATAAAGGTCAAAATAATGATGAAATAAATAATGCAATTATTAGTGGATTAAAAGATTATATAGATCTAACAAAATCGCTAGAACTATGTCTTTCTGAAATTAGAGACAGAGATACTTATATTGAATATATGATAAATCATGAAAAAGATTACAAAATTGAATTTGAACATAACATTTCAGCTGATAGTCTTAAACAGCCCATAAGATTTATATTTGCAGATAGACAAGACTTGTTTGTTTCTACAACAAAATTAGCAGATGCTAAAGGATTTGATGAAAATGCTTCAATTGTTAAAAGAAGAGAAGTGCCTATATTAAGCTTAGTAGATTTTTTAGATATGAATGCATCTGAAAGATCAGTTCAATCACAAATATATCTAAGACAAAATAAAGGAGCATATCCTTTAACAGAAAATGAAGAAAGAGCTCTTTCTAGAGAATCTATATTTAATGAAGAGTTAGAAAAAGCAATTTTATCTGTAGATCCTAGAACACAAAAAGCTAAATATAATGAAGAATACTTAGCTCACTATATAGGAGCATTTTTAGTAGCAACAAATTGGGTAAATAAAGTTATACAATATGAATATTCATTAAATCCTAAAATATCTATTTATGATCTATCTGCAAAACAGGTAGAACAGATTATCAGTGGAGATGAACCAATTCAGTTAGATATTAAAAACGAAGATAGCAAAAGCAATGATAATAAAGAATATGTTAGAATCCAAATTAATCCATTGCGAGGCATGTCCGTAAATGTTCCTGGATTATATGATCATGTAAATGTAGTTATTAGAGATGATGAAATAATATTTAGACCATTTTTAGAGAGAGTTCCAGGATTAATTAAAAAAGATATGTTTGGAAGAATAAGTAGAGAATTGACTGAAAAATACTTTGAAAAATCTATAGAGAGAATTCCTTTATCTTCTGTAGATAGACCAATCTCTTTAGTGGCCATGAGATATAATCCAATAAAAGGATATTATGATGTTACATATCAAAATAGTAACATTGAAAAAGAATTATCTATATTGCTTTCAAGATTAGGAGATAACTTGGTTCCATTACTTAAAAGGTATACTGATCGCTCTGAAGAGGATATAGCTTATGCATTATATAAATCTTTATCTTATAATGTAAATCCTTTATTAAATTATAGCTTATCAAGGTTAAAAATAAAAATATCAAAGTTCTATAGAGATTTAGAAAATCCTGAAATTTTATCTCAAATGTTGGATAAGCTAAATAATGATACTTCTTTTGAGGCAACTATTGTGAAAATTTATATAGCTCAACGATTGATTATCCAACAAAATGCTGATCCTAGAATAAAATCTATAATAGATCGTCTGCAAAAGATTGACCATATAAAAATATTAGAAATGATAAATAAAAATACAAACGATGTTAGAATATTAGGTATATTAGGTATTATTGGAGAGATGAATATTCAAGATATAGATGTAAGAAAAGCTGTTGATAGAGGATTATTAGTAGGAAATTCTCCATCTAATGTTGCATCTAAATATATGAGTTTAAAAAGAGAATTAAAACCTAGTGATGGAGAAGTAGGATTCGGAATTTTTGACAGATTTAAAGATTTTGCAGTAACAGCTTGGAATACAAATATTTACTTTAATACTATTTATCATGCAATGCTAGCATCTCCATATCTAGATTTTGCTGAAAAATTTGGACATACTACAGGAATGTTACAACATTATTATCCATTGATAAGCCAGTTATTTAGCTTACAAGCTCGTAACAATGCTAAGATAGCATTTAGAGCTGAAACATATGTAGAACAAATTCGAGAATCTATTAATGCTTCTCCAAATCAGTTGACAAAAATATTGCAAGATTCTGATGCTTCTGAAATAGATCAAATAACAAATCAAATTATATCATATGTATTGGAAGAGCATAATTTGATAACTGAAATAGCTACAATTCTAAATGTAGATCGTGAGATAGTAGCAATTCATTTAAATAGTATAATTAGATCTGATCCAAATCTTCGTCCTAGTCAGATATCTAATCTTTTAATAAATAAACTTGGATTAAATGTTTCTTCATCAAGTATTCAAAATCAAGTAAAGAAAATTATAGATATCAATTCAAAAATAAATCAACTAACTGCTTCTATCAATGATAAAATTCTTGAAAGTTTAGATGATGCTGAGAAATTGATATTAAGATATGCAAATAATAGCCTTAAAATAGATCTCAATTCATTAATACAAAAATTACAGAACGCTTCAGTAGATCTAAACGATCAGGAAACTGTGATTAAATTATTATCTTCGTATTTACCTAAGGATGTTGATCCTAAAAACGTATATCTGATGATTGTTGATATAAAGGCACTGAGAGGTCAACTCGATAGTGAAATAACATCTTTAGGAGAAAGACTTGTAAACCGACAATATTTAGATCCATTAGACAATAAACTATTGAGAGATATTGGTGGTAAATTAATATACTTAAACTTACTTAGAGAAGATTTAAATCATATAAATCAAAATATTGCCGATATTTCAACAGCATCTATTATATCAACAAGACATAAATTATACAATCTAATCCAGAATTTAGAAAAATTAAATTCTTCTAAAACAGGTGAAATGTATTTATCTCTAAAAAATGTAAAAGATAGACAAAATATAGAAAGACAGCTTGCAATAGCAAATGCTGAGATAACCAGATCTATAGTTAATATAGTAGAGTTAGAAGAGAAATATATAAGAGGATATTTCATGAATAGTTGGCTTATGAATGTTCGATCTACTAAAGGTGTTTGGGGAGATTTTGGATCATTTAGAGGATCTGATATAGCTCCTACATACCACGCAGGATCAGGTCTTTTCTATCCATATTATCCATATACTATGTTATTTGCTATAACACCACAATCAGTTAATCCTGACGACAAGACTAGAAATAAATCTTATTTTGAAATTATAAAGAAAAGATCTAATCCAATTATACACCCGCTATATTCTTTAACTATAAAAGATGTTTACAGACCTATTGATTCAAGTAAGTTAGAATATGAAATTGAAAGTGGTAAATTAGATTCAGAATTTGAAGCTTGGATAAATAGAAAAAGATATCTCAGCATGCCATCATTTATTCGTTATCTTGACGTATTTTATAATTCTGCTATAAAACCTATATCAATATCTAATTTCAGAGATTTGAATTTGCAAAGAGCTTCTATCGAAGGATATTTATTATTACATCCAGTATCAATGCTTTATAGAGGATTTTATAAATCTTTCAAAACAACATCTGTTCTAGATACACCATTACCTATTTTTGATAGATATAAATATAATGTACATAGCATTTATGTATCAAAAGGAATGCCATCTCCTAGATACGCTAACATATTTCCAAACCCAGCTTTGGCATGGCTTCATCTTAAAGAATATTTACTTCCAACACCACCTAATCTAATGAACGTTTATTATGGATCAAATGTATTAAATACAATTTTCTATCCAGTAATTAATCTTCCACTAGGTAGCTTATTTGCATTTGCATTGAGTAGAAACCCAGAAAGATTAGCTAGATATCAAAATCTTGTTAATTATAAAGCTAATTTATTATTTAGAAGAAAAATTGAAGGAATGAATATCTCCGATTTTGAAGAAAGATTATTGACTTATAGACCTTCGTATTTTTATCATGAATGGTTGTCATCATCTGTAGGCGCTTATTGGGATTTACCGGGATATGGCCATATAGATCAAGCAAGTGGTAGATTAACAATAATAGAAATGTATAGAAGATTATATTATCATGATCATACAAGATTTGAAAGATATAATCTCAATCACAACATTTGGACTAGAAGAAGAGAACTATTATCTGATTTAGAGTATTATAGACCAGAAAGCGCTTATCAATTAGATATTTCTCAAACATTTAATTTATGGATATTGCTATTTCCAGGTATAAATTTCATACCGGGAATATCTACTATTATTAATAGATATCCATTATCATTCTCTGCAATAAACAAAGTTAGCCATATGAGTTCATATGGATACGTTATACCTACCTACAATATAGCATATATAAGAACTCAGTATGGCAATGGAACAGTTCCAAGAAGACTTTTAAGAGCTTCAGGTTCTAGAGGATTACCTCCTAAAGATCCAAGAGCAGGATACTTGGATACATTAAGAAGATTAGAGATAAATTTAAAAAATAAATCTAGAAATTAGCTGGGGTAGCCAAGCCAGGTTAAGGCGGTAGCCTGCTAAGCTACTTCCCGAAAGGGTTCGTGGGTTCAAATCCCACCCCCAGCGCTTAATCCCATTTTAAAATTTTTCAAAATATTATACATCTTCATCTCTTTTTTTCTAGATGCTATCAGATTATAGTAATCCATAGTATTTCTTGTTACCAATATATATATTTTACCATCTTTAAATCTAGCTGTTCTGCCTTTTCTTTGTATAGTTCTGATAGCACTTGGAATGGGCTCATAAAATATAACATTGTCTGCATTTGGTATGTCTAAACCTTCTTCACCAACACTTGAAGATATTAATATACGAATTTCATCATTTTTGAATTTATCAATGATTTCTTGTTGCATTTTTCTATTCATACTTTTTTTACCTACAAATTTAGCTACACTTAATCCAATTGATTTTAATTTTTCTTCTATATAATCTATTTGAACTTTATATTGAGAAAAAATAATAGTTTTTGAAGTTAGATTTTTGACCAATTCAATAAGCTTGTCCATCTTTGGATGTTCAATTTCTAAATCTTTCAACATAGGATAAACTTCATTGAAAACTTTTCTCTCTATATAATTTCCATTAAACAATTCATTAAGATATGCTACAGTAGCTTTAACACTTTGAGTTTGTAAAAGCTCTAATATATGAGAATATGTTAGGTATGCTGCATAACTTTGAAAAATATTTTTATTATATTTTTGTATTAAATCAGCTATTCTATCTAGATTAGACTTTGTAGGTTTTGGAATTTTATTTTCTTCTAAAATTTTTAAGTATTTATCTGCGTTAAGCTTTATTTTTTCTATAATGTCAATATACTCTTTAGGCAAATTTACATATATATAATGGACATCTTTTTTATGTATATATTTCACAATATCTGGATCGTCCTCAGTTCTATATTCAATTTTTTGTATTTTCAGATTAGTTATAATTTCTCTTATCTTCTCTAAATCTGATCCAGGTGATGCAGTCAATCCTAATATTCTTTTAGGTTCAAAATATTTAGATATTTTAACATATGCATAATCACCTACTGCTCTATGAGCTTCATCAAATATAATTATATCAAATCTATCTTTAGGTAGAATATCCAAATCATTTACTATGGTTTGAGGAGTGGCAAAGATATAGCTAGATTTATACTCTCTTTTTGAATCACCAGTAGCTATTTCTAAATCATTTTTATATTGTTTAAAAACTTCTGCTTGTTGAATTACAAGAGGTTTAGTAGGCGCTAAAAATAATCCAGTTCTATATCTTTGCATTATATAAAAAGCTATATGCGTCTTTCCTAGGCCTGTTGGCAAAACAATTAATGTATTATAAAATAAAGCAGTCTTTGCAATAGATTTTTGATAATCCCTTAATTCAATCATATATAATTTTATACTTCTTTAAAAGATTTTTATACTTTTTGAAATCTTTTCTAGATACTTTAATATATTGCTCTCCATTAACATTAACTATTTCATATTTTATACCAAGCTTATTTATTTCAGCAAATAGATCATATATTATAGTTTCTTCTCCAAATTTGTATATTTCATATCTCAAGATTCCATTTTGTCTAATTTCAACTACAGGTCTAGCTAAATCTCTTTCAAACATTCCTGTTGGGACTTTAACAGCTTGACTAAGAGTTAAAATCTCATTTATCTTTCCATCTTTTATAAATATTACTGTATCTATTATATGAGGCAACATTCCTAATTCAGCTCTATTTACAAATCTAGCTATTGCATCTATAGCCATATTTGCGTGGATAATTCCAACCATTCCAATTCCAGATAATCTTAAGTCAATATATGTATTAAAATCTTCTATTTTTCTAATTTCATCAAAAAATACATAATCTGGTCTAGTCAAAAGTAGAATATCCTTGGTGTTTTCATATGATCCTTCTAGTTTTCCATATTGATTTGCTGTTTCTCCAACTGTCATGTCTTTTGGTTCTTCCAACGTTTTTACTATTTTACCTTTCTTTATATAATGCTGGGCCAAAGCATTTGCAAATGTTGTTTTTCCAGATCCTGGGGGCCCTGCTATCAATATTCCAGCAGGATTTTCTTCTAATCTTCTTTTTATAGATTCTGTTAAATAATGATTAAGATCTAATTGCTTTATTGGTCTTACTACTGTTATTTCAGAATATTTTGAAAACGGTGATGAAGTTATTACAACTCTATATTCATCAATCTGTATAACTTTTGCATCTGGTTTATATATATCGTAATATATACCTTTAGCTCTTCTATAAAGCTCAATATTTTCTATTAAAGATGCCATCTTATTAGAATCTATATATACATCTAGTTTCTCTAATTTCCAATTTCCAGGAGTACCAACTTTTCTATATATATAGGAGTTTTCTCTTATATGTATGGATGTAGTTAATTCATCGAAATATTTTTTGAATTCTAAGTCCTGAAATTTAGTTAAAAGAACCGAATTAACACCCATAGATAAAGCAGTTATATGTTGAACTCTATCTGCAGTAATTAAGGTAAGATTTCTAGCTTTAGCAACTTCAATTATAGCCAAATCTACATTTTTTACATTTTCAGTTGGAATTATTATAGGATTTATCTTTTGTAAAAATTCGAACCCCACATAACCTTCTTTCTTACCTAAGTCACATAGATTTTTTAATTCTATAATAGTATCTTTTATTATATGAATTTTTTCATAATTTTTTACTCTTTCGTCTTGATTTATTATAACACTTGTATCTAATATAACCATAATTATTATGTTATCTTTTTAATTTTTTCTAACAGTTTTTTTCCGATTTCATCTTCTTTTTTCATAAATTTTTCAATTATCTCTGATATAATTTCCTTATTTTGTTCAAGTATTTCTTCTTTGGAAATTTTACCTTCTTGCAAAAGTTCTAACTTTTTCTCTATCTCTCTAGTTAAATCTTCACTTGTTATTTCGGGCAAGTATTCATCTAAAATCTCTTTAATAGCAAATCCAAGTTGAGTTGGAACTATTTGAGATTTTTTCTTGATGAAATAAGATCTATTAAACAAGGTGTTTATTATGATAGGTCTAGTTGCTTTTGTACCTAATTCTCTTTTTTCTAATTCTTTTATTAAACTAGCTTCATTATATCTATGAGGCGGTTGAGTTTTAGATCTTTTAGTTTTTACCTGAAAAGAATATTCATTTTTATCAAATTTAGGTAATTCTTTCTCTATGTTAACATATGGATATATTTCGTAACCTCCTTTTTCTACAATCTTTTCTCCAGTAGCTACAAATTCTCCTGCATACAATTTAGTTTTTTCTATTACTAATGGTTTAGATAATGCTGCTAAAAATCTTCTAACTATTAAATCATATATCTTAAAAGATTTTTCATCTAATTCTCTATAAAAACCTGTTGGATAAATCGCTGGATGCGCAGGATCATCTTTTTTACCTTGATGTACAGTATAATTTCCTATTAACTTTGAGCTATATTCTTTATGTATTTTTAAATTTTTTAATATACTATCAATTGGTAAATTTTGAGGGTATTTCTGTGAAGAGGTTCTTGGATAACTTATTAATCCATCTTCATATAACTTCTGAGAAATCTTCATTGTTTCATTTGGAGAAATTTTATGTATCCTATATGCCTCTGTTAACAAAGTTGTTAAATCAAATGGTGTAAAAACTACTTTTTCCTGAGTCTTTTCTTCTCTTATTGAAATCTTATCTGGCAATTGTTTTATATAAGCTTCGGCTTCTAGTTTAGATTTAAAAGCTTTTGGATGTTTAAATATTATATCTTCTATCTCTAACTGTATACTGAAATATTCTTCAGGTTTGAAATTCATAATTGAAATTTCTCTATTTAGTACTAGAGATAAAGTTGGTCCTTGAACTCTTCCTATGCTAAGAACATTTTTAGCTCCTGCTTTTTTTAAAGCATCCATCAAAGCTCTAGATAAGTTAATTCCATAATACCAATCCAATATATGTCTTGTCTCTCCAGCTATAGCATTATTGTAATCAAATTCTATCAAATTATTATATGCTTTCATTAATTCTTTTGGGACTATAGAAGAGAATTTCATTCTATATATATTTTTAGCTTTGTTTAAAGCGAACCTAACTAGATTATACCCTATTAATGAACCTTCTATATCAAAATCTGTTGCTATTATTACTTCATCAGGTTTAATACTTTTTGCTAAATCTACATAATCTCTAGTATATTCCATATCTTTAGAAATTTCGTAATATGGCTTCCATTTTATATCAAATACAGGAAACCCTGGTTTATCGCTATCCAAACCATATAAATGACCAACCGCCGAAATTATAGTAATTTCTGAATTTTGAAAATAACTAATATTCCTAAATTTTATTTGTTTAATATTATCAAATATTTGAGCTATTTTTCTAGCTACATTTGGTTTTTCAGCCACTATAACCTTCATATTTAAAATATAATTTTTAAATTATGAGATATTTTTTAGCATTCGAAGTGCCTAGAGAACCATTCAAAGACTTAATTGAAAAATTATCAAACTATAGAATTTCTAGATTTTTTCATGTAACTTTATCTTTCTTTGGCTCAAAGTTGCCAGACATGAATTATATAACAAACTATTTTAGCAATAAACCACCATTTATAGCTAGATTTAAAGAAGTAAGTGGATTTCCAGATCCTTATCGTGCAAGAGTCGTTTGGGTAAGAGTAATTACAGATTTGATTAACGATTTTAAACTTGAAAAAAATGATATTTTACATCTAACAATAGCTAGAGGAAAGAATATAGATTGTACTAAATATGAATTTCAAGGTTATGAAATGTTAGTTAAAACTATAAAGTTATTTCAAACAATTATCCCTGGAAGAAGCTATAAAGTTATAAAAGAGATAAATCTTAAAAATAGTTATCAAAAATAATGATGAAAATTTGAGGTTCTGATTGAATGATGAATTGATTTGACGCTGAATATGAAATTAAGCAAAAAATTGAATATACCAATATCTTCATACGATATAATAGGACATATAGCTTTAGTTTATATACCAGATGAATATATGGATAGAGCTAATGAAATAGCAAAATCGATAATAGAACAGCATCCTAGAGTAAAAACAGTTTATAGAAAAAATCCTGTGTATGGTGAATACAGATTAAGAGATCTTGAATTGATATACGGAGAGGATATATCTGAAACTATAACAAAAGAAAACGGAATAACTCTAAAATTAGATGTAAAAAGAGTTTTTTACTCTCCTAGAATGGCATATGATAGAGCTAAAACATTAGAATATATAAAGCAAGGAGAAACTGTTTTAGTTGGTTTTGCCGGAGTAGGTCCTTATCCAATATTAATAAAGAAAAAATTCCCTATGAATAAGGTTATTGGAATTGAAATAAATGAAACTGCTTACAAATATTTTTTAGAAAATATAAAAATTAACAAAGTTGACGTTGAAGTTATTCTGGGAGATTTTTGTAAAAATATGATGAAAGCTGATAGAATTATAATGCCAATGCCTATGGGCGGAATAGAATATCTAAAATGCATAAATCAAGAAGCTTATATTCATACATATCTGTTTGTAGATTCTAAAAATCCTTTAGAGGATGGAAAAAATCAAATCTCTAAATATATTCGAGATTTTAAAATACTTGACTATCGAAGGTTAAGAAGCTATTCTAAAAGTTTAGATGAGTATGTATTTATAATATCTAATCATTCAGCCAATCTTCTTTTGTAATATTTATTACCCTCAACCTTATCCATAATATATCTAACTAATTCATCAGGATAATCTATAGCTTCTAGTACATATTCAGATAAAGTTACATCTGTTGCAGCTGTGTTAATGATTACTTTTGCAGTTCCAAGCAATTTATGTAAAGGATCATAATATATGTTTACATTTTGAATCTTCTGGTAAGGTATTATTACACGAGTCTTAAATATAATTCCATACTCTATAACAAACTCTTTTTCCTTAAAAGTATATTTATAATTTTTATGGTATAAATGAATATAAACAATAGCCAATAATATTCCTACTATAAAAAGGAATATAAATACAAATACATAGTTAAAAATATTAATAGGAAAATAAATTATCGAGACTATAATTCCCAATATTATTAATAACAATCCAACTAAAACAAATTTTCCAAATAGTTTGATGAACCATATTATTTTTGCTTTCTCAGAAAGATTATAATCAAAATTGTCCTTCATAATATATTTATAAATTTTTAATTTTTTCTATTGTTTGTAAAATTCTAAATACAGTATTAATTATTTGCCTTGCTTTAGTTGCATCTTCTGCTTCAAATCTTATATAAAGATAATTTTCATCCATTTCTATTTTCAGCTCCTCATATATCACTAAAGCATCTCTAATTGCTTTATCTAGCGGTATCTTTATTTCTATAAACACTTTACTAGAAGATATTTATATCCAGATTGAGAGTGCACTTCTATAAATCTGGGGCATTTATCTATAAATCCTTCATACATCTTTCTTTCAGGCAAAATATAAATTGCAGAAAAGTTCATATCTAAAAATAGCTTTCCATCTTTATAGAATGCTAAATAATAACCATAATTTAGTATAAATAAGTAAATTGCATAATTGGCCAATAGTATAAACCAAATATACTTTATCATCTTATATCTATTCTTTTAATTCTAGCAGTTCCTCTATCTAGATTACTTTGTACCCACCAATTGCCTCCACTTATTTCAGATAATTGCTCTTCAATAGATCTACTCATTACATCAGCTTCTTTTGCATGCTTTTCTTCTATCATATCTGCACCTTCTAATATTGCTAAATCACCAGCAGTTCTAACTATGCCACCTAATTTTCTCAATCTTAAAGTTAGACCTCTAACACCATCATATTCTCTGGCCATTCTTACTGCTATTTTTACAAAATAATTTAATGCATTTATATTTGCATGTGGGATTTTTCCATCTTTTTCTATCTCTTGAGCAACAAACTGATAAATTTTAAATACATTCTCTGGCGTATATTCCATCCATGTTTTTAGAAGAACTTCATATCCATTTCCTACAATTCTGTTTCTTAATGCTGGATGAATATTTTCAATATCTAGTAAATTAATTGCTCCTACTAATATAAAATCACATGGTACATCTTCTACCTTAACTATAGCGCCAGTGCTAGTAGCATTTTTTCCAGATATAGAATATTTCTTTTCTTGCATTGCTGTTAATAAAGCTCTCTGCAAGTATGGAGATAAAACTGATAATTCATCTATATACAAAACTCCTTGATGGGCTTCATGAACAGCTCCGGCAACTACTCTTTGATGAGGAGGGACTCCATATTCAGTATACCCACCATATGGATCATGCTCAACATCACCAAGTAATTCAGCTTCATTATACCCTACTAACTGAACAAATGTAGATCTATTGAATGGAACTAAAATCTTTTTTGATCTATTTGGTGAATCATCTAAAGGCTTAATTGAAACATATACTTCATCATTTTCAATATAATATTCATGAATCTCTTTCTCTCTAGTTA
>Ga0079995_1061006_pt1 | contig 15734 bp, 9 predicted proteins | sample FaiFalFF_MnMetaG_2_FD_69198 | JGI IMG/M metagenome (GOLD analysis project Ga0079995, IMG submission 69198) | Freshwater microbial communities from Yellowstone National Park, Wyoming, USA - Fairy Falls C (FF_Mn_C) (SPADES assembly) (version 4) | ecosystem: Environmental > Aquatic > Freshwater >...
CCGACGCTGATTTTCCTGTGGGCTTTGCTTCTGGTATGGGTGTTATCCGCGTTGCTATCACCTATAGAGTTCAAATATGTGGACCCGCGAACAGCAGGCCCGGGAAAAGAACCGCAGCCGATTCGCGTCCAGAATCAACTTAGTGGAACTGCGTTAACTGATTTCCTGGTCAACTTAGTGGACACTTTTGTTCGCTTTCCACCTCTGGGCGTAGTCTTGGTCGCTTTATTAGGTGTCGGCGTTGCCGAACATACAGGTTTTATTAGTGCGCTGATCAAGGCCTTGTTGGCGATCACCCCGAAGCGGCTGCTCACACCCATGCTGTTAGTTGTGGCGATCATGAGCCATTCCGCTGGTGATACGGGTTATGTGCTGGTTATTCCGCTGGGCGGCATGATCTTCGCAGCTGCTGGTCGGCACCCATTGGCAGGTATTGTCTGCGCGTTCGCTGGTGTTTCTGGTGGCTTTAGTGCGAATTTCCTTCCTTCCGGGCTGGACCCGCTTTTACAGGGTTTTACACAGTCGGCAGCGCAAATCATTGAACCGGGTCGCCAGGTTAATCCCTTGTGTAATTACTGGTTTATGTCCGGCTCCTCAATCTTGATTGTGCTGGCGGGCTGGTATATCACCGACCGCATTATTGAACCGCGCCTGGCGAACTTTTCGATCGAGCAGGAACAACCGGATACGCCCAGACTGGATTTCTTGAGTCCGCAGGAGCGCCGCGGACTGGTAGCAGGAATTTTGACCGTTCTAATAGGGGCAGTCGCGTTGATTTTAGCCTGCGTACTGCCCGAAAAATCTCCGTTAGCTTCACCAAGCGGTAGTTTTTCCGATCATGACGCCCCTCTGATGAAAGCGATAGTGCCATTGATTTTCCTGTTTTTCCTATTCCCTGGTGTCATTTACGGAATAGTGGCAGGTACGGTGAAATCGCATCGGGATATCATTCAGGGCATGTCGAAGTCTATGCAAACTATGGGATACTACCTTGTCCTTGCGTTTTTCGCAGCACAGTTTACTTATGCGTTTGCCAGGTCTAATCTTGGAGCGTTGCTGGCAATATCCGGTGCGGAATTCCTCAAGGACCTGCGTATGCCGAACCAACTAACTCTGGTCGGCATTATCATCCTTTCGACTACAGTCAACCTGCTAATCGGCTCAGCCTCAGCCAAATGGGCGATTTTGAGTCCGATTTTTGTTCCGATGCTTATGCAACTTGGTGTCTCGCCAGAGCTAACGCAGGCGGCTTACCGTATCGGCGACTCCAGCACGAACATCATAACTCCGCTATTGCCTTATTTTCCCCTTATAGTGGCTTATGCCCAGCGCTATGTCAAGCAAGTCGGCGTTGGCACCTTGATTTCGCTAATGCTTCCTTATGCGATGACTTTCCTGGTCGCCTGGACAGTTTTGCTCATGATCTGGTGGCAGCTTGGTTTACCATTGGGGTTACCAACAGTTTGGGGACCGCAAGGTTATACTTACACGTCGCGCGTGCATGGCCAATAGAACGCACAATTTTCGCCTCGCAGAAAAATTTCACCCGTAGGCTAAGCCTGCTCCGACCGTTTTCAGCGATTTTTGCCTGAGCAAAGTTTGCGTTCTAATCTTTTGCAGAAGCATATTGCCGATCTGGTAGCAGGCATCAGCAGCGGAATTAGCCTGATGCTTCTGCCGCCAACGACTGCATCTTTGGTCCTGGTTCGCAAATTATTCCGACCATAATGCCGCAACCAAAGGTCAAAGCAGGAACGCCATGAACGTCGGCTCAAAGCATGAATTAGCCTCTAGCCGTTCGTCATCTTTACTGCGCCGCGGCTCCTTCACGGGAGAACCGTTGGGTAACCCAACGGCCGCATCTAAGTGCGCTGCACAAGGCCAAACCGTTATTGTCAACCCTGCTCAACTGTTGCTTCAAGAGCTAATGCGAGAAAAGTTGCTGCTGCCTGACGACCTGGATAGTTTAAATGAAGACCAGTTGACGGCTCTATACAGGACAGCGGAAAGGGAGCAAGCTCTAGCACAACTGGTCGAATTTGGCCTTTTGACGCCCTACCAGGCGGAACGTATCGAGTCGGGTAAACTTCACGGTTTGGTTCTGGGCAATTATCGTGTTCTGGACCGGATCGGCTCAGGGGGTATGGGCACGGTTTATAAGGCTGAGCATATACAATTGCGTCAGCTGGCGGCAGTTAAAGTCGTGGCCATACATACGGAACGTGGGGACTGGCAACGGCTATTAATGCGGTTTCGCTCAGAAATTCGTGCAGTAGCACAGCTTCGTCATCCTAATATCGTGCAGGCTCTGGACGCCGGTGAAATACCACCCCCGGATAGCGAATCCCCGGCGTTATGTTATTACGTGATGGAATTCGTTCAGGGACAGGACTTGGAAACATTAGTAAGTCAGCAAGGGCCTTTGCCAATCGGGCAGGCATGCGAGATCATTTATCAGGTTGCCTCGGCGCTTCACGAAATCCACTGTCATCGTCTGGTGCATAGGGACATTAAACCCTCTAATATTATTCTCACCGCTGAAGGCAAAGCTAAGTTGCTGGATTTCGGACTGGTTCGGCATTTGCGGCACCGAGTAACAGAAGTGGGCACGGTGCTGGGAACCATTGATTACATGGCCCCCGAACAGGCTTCCGACGCCAGCAGTGTTGACATTCGTGCTGATATATATAGTCTCGGTGGCACGTTGTTCTGGTGCTTAACCGGCCGACAACCCTTCCCCTCGCAGGGGAATCTGGCAGAAGATTTACTGCTTCGGCGAAAGCAGATGCCGCCTTCTGCGCGAGCATTACGACCGGAGATACCGCCTGCTCTCGATGCGGTGATTGCTACCATGCTGCATCCGGATCGGGAAAAGCGATATCCCGAACCGAAGGCGGTCATGAACGCACTATTGCCCTATCTTCGTTTGGAACAGGTGTCGGCAGTACTGCATCCATCGCATCCGGGTGATAGTGGGAAGGCGAACCCTGGTAGATCGCAGCAGACGAAACGGATTCTAATCATTGACGATGAACTACCCATTCGGGAGTTTTGTCGGCACGCCTTACAGCAGGGCGGTTTTGCTTGTGAAACAGCGGAGAATGCTGGCCAGGGACTCGCTATGATCTCCAGCAAGCCTTTCGATCTGATTCTCCTGGACTGGAATTTGCCCGATATAGAAGGTCCAGAAGTGGTTGCTCGTGTTAGAGCTATGTCTGTGTCTCCATACCTGAAAATCGTTATGATTTCCGGCCGTATCAGTGGCGAGGAATTGTCGCAGGCCTTGATGCGCGGTGCCGATGATTATTTGTGCAAGCCTTTTAGTTTACAGGAAATGCTTAGTCGTATTAAAGCTGCGTTAGCATTGAAAGAGGCTCAGGAAACCATGCAAACCATGATGAGCTACCTTGCTGATGCTAACGCGCGGCTGGAACAAAACTTGACCAGTACCAGCGGTGAGTTGGCGCAGTTGCAGAATATCTTCGTACAAGTGATGGCTTTGGCGACTAATTACCGCGATACAAATGCCCGCCGGCATCCTCAGCGTATGGCACGATATGCTCGCCGGCTCGCGGAAGCAGCTTCCTTACTTCCAGCTTTTGCAGGTGAAATTGACGAGCAATATATTCGCCGCCTCGAAGTCGCTATCCCTTTGCATGATTTAGGCAAGGTCGGATTGCCTGACCACATACGTTTCAAGGATACCTTATTGACTCCGGAAGAACGGTTGCTTATGCAAACGCACACTATTATCGGGCACGAGATATTGACCGAGGTAGCTAAACAATACCAGGGTCGTGCTTTTGATTTCATTCGCATGGCTGCCGAGATTGCCCGTCATCATCATGAACGATTCGATGGCAACGGGTATCCAGACGGCCTGGCCGGTAAAGATATCCCGTTATCGGCACGCATCACTGCTATCTGCGATACCTATGACGCCTTATGTTCGCCGCGACCTTATCGTCCGGCTTTACCCCATGAAACTGCCGTGCTTATGATCCTGAAAAACTCGCCTGGACAGTTCGATCCTGATTTACTCGTAGCATTCGAACAAGTTGCGGCAGATTTCGCCGCTATTTTCCGAGAATTACCACCCAACTAACCACTTAGGCAATACCCTGTGATAGCATCCTTGAATGTTGACCAGTTTAGCTGATAAGAACCACGGTCCAAGTCAGGAACTCGATCAATAGTTTGATAACGCACGGGCAATCATGTGGGGTCTGCAAAAGCGAATTAGGAGATAAATTACTCGCTGTTAGCGTTTCGCGCGGAAGTTCACTTTCGTACAGGCTGATGGCGGATTGGCTTGCCTGGCAGGTTATTGAGATACTTGCCATCTGCAAGCACAGGTTGGCCGTTTACGAAGAGATAGTGTACCCCTTTGGCATACTGGTGGGGTTTCTCATAGGTGGCAGTGTCGCGGAATGTTTTGGGGTCGAAGACAACAATATCGGCATAATAACTAACGCGCAAATAGCCACGCTGAGGCAAACCCAGTATATCCGCCGGCAAGCCACTCGCAGACCGAATCGCTTGTTCAAGCGATATAAGCTTCTCTTCGATAGCGTAACGTCCGATCTTTCGCGGGAAGGTACCGTAGTGGCGTGGATGAATTACTGCAGGTGAGGGAAGTGTGGCGCTTCCATCACTCGCGGTAGCCACCCATTCTTGTTGCATATACAGGCGAACATCCTCCTCGTTCATACCGAAATTGACTACCGAAGCCCCGCCGTTGCGTTCTATTTCGACGACCAGGTCTAAAACAGGGCGCTTTTCTTCTCGTGCTATCTGGGCGAGCGATTTTCCATTCCACTCCGGCCGTTTTGCGTAGTTGGCGATTCTGACGGATTCGCCATCCTGGTGACGCTCGATACTTCGCTGAATCGCTTGCCGCATCTTGGGCCCATGCTCTGGATCATCCAGGCGTTTCAACATATCCTGACGGGAGCCTTCACGATATAGGGGCGGGATCAAGGTGGCTGCCAGCGATGTGCTACTTGCGATATAGGGATACTGGTCGGCAGTGACGCGCAGGCCCGAATCTCGCGCTTTGCGAATCAGCTGAATTGCATCAGCAGCCTTACCCCAGGCAAGGCGGCCGGAGCACTTGATATGCGATATATGTACAGGAAGCCCCGCCTTATGACCTATGGTGATCGCTTCTTGAATGGCCTCCAATAAACCAGCACCTTCGTCGCGGATATGACTCGCATAGATACCTTGATGGCGAGCTACCACGCTTGCCAGAGCAATGAGCTCATCGGTTCGCGCATAACACCCGGGATTGTAAATCAGGCCTGTCGAGATTCCCCAAGCACCCTCCAGCATACCTCGCTCCACCAGTTCCTGCATTCGGCGGAGTTCTTCCGGTGAAGGGGGCCGGTTAACATTGCCCATGACATAACTTCGCAAGCTATTATGGGGAATCAGATGACAGACATTCGTGCCGGCTCCGTTTTTCTCGATCTCGCCATAATATTCGGCTACGCGTATTGGACCCGAGCCGCAATTCCCTGTAACAATCGTTGTGACACCTTGATACAGATAATTGAGGTTGGAGCGTGTGTTTTTTTGCAGAATAGAATTATCGCTGTGCGTATGCAGGTCTATAAAACCGGGAGCGACCACCATTCCCTGAGCGTGGATTGTCTTCGGCGCTCCTTTTACCTGAAAGCGCCCGATGGCCACAATGCGTCCGTCTTTGATAGCCAGATCGGCTATTATCGGCTTGGCTCCACTGCCGTCGTAGAGTGTTCAGCCAACTAAGACATAGTCGGCTTCTACTTCCGGCAATGCCTGGGCGCAAGCGAATATGGCCATCAGCAGGGAAAGCAAGGTCGCCAGGCTCACACCTATCTGTCGCATGCTCATACGCTGGCTCCTCCTTTGTGAGTGGTTCGGATAGATTCATGGTAGCTGAACTGATGCAAATCAGCCAGCGGCGTGAAGGAAAATGCTTGGAGCACCTTACGCGGAAAGTTCGAGAATGACATTTACGCACCTCACAAGGTGTATTAGAATGGCAATCAGGCGTGCAAGGGAATGAGAGGGCTCGAAGGAGGGTTAAGCATGCAACGGCGAATGGCTCCAGCGCTGCTATTGTGGTACTTGATGCTGGCGATTAGCTGGCAGGTTTCCGCGCAGGAAAAGACCGCGCGTAAAGGAAGCTCAACTATAGAAGTCATGGGCACAGGTGTGGTTCGGTTGCCGGCAGAAGGAGCCAGGCTTTTTGTGAGTATCCGCATTCGTATGCCCACCCTGAAAGAAACGGCCGCTCAAGAAGAGCGCATGGTAGCTAAGCTGGAAGAAGCGTGGAAACAGTGGAAAACCGGAACACTGACCTGGCGTCTGCTGGATCAGCAAATGCAAGCGTTGCGGCAATCGGATCCCAATCTGCCGGAAACGGACATTAGTGAGATGCCGGTGGTCGGTTATGCAGCCTTGCGGCTGTACCAGCTGGAGCTTACCGGTCTTCAGGGACGGGATTTGCAGGAGGCGGTGCGCAACCTGCAAAAGCTGGCTTTGGAACATGGGGCTACACCGGGATTTCTTCCTCGAACGCCATCAAGCGTAGTGCGAATTATCGAACCGGATCACCTGGCCAAAGCTCGTGAGGTGGTTTACTTTGTCAGGGATACTGAAGCTGCTTACAGAGAAGCGTTGAAAAAAGCCCAGGCCAATGCTTTAGCCAAAGTGCAGGCGTTAGTCGGGAACCGCTCCCCGACTCAGATAACTATCGAGGAGGAAATGGGGCGAGATTTCATCAACGGACATGTATCTGATATTACGGTGCAATTAATCTTGGAGCAGCTTGGTTTTGCTGGTGAATCGGTTGGTCGAGGTTCCGAGCGTGTCTCGAGTACGCCGGAGATCGAGATTATTGCGAGAGTGCGAGTAGCTTGCGAATTCTGACCTACGGCGACGGAACGAATTGCGCCCCTAAAAAGCTACTGGGAAGAAGCGCGTCATCATCCGAAGATGGCATTACTGTCTCGCCCTTAATGGGGGAGCCCTGAGGTTACAGCGGCCCTTTTTACGTGATGTGCCTTAGGGGACGGTTCCGAATAGTGGGATGACCGACAACACTTACCGTACTGTCTGCCCGCTTGGGGATGCTTTCGGCAATAGTCCGAGGAGCTGGTTCAGCAACAAGCGAGGTGGAACCAATTACTGCGTCAGTCCACCTCTTCCTCGACCAGGGCCTCTTCGAGTAGCGTAACCTGAAACTTGCGTTCCGTGAGGAGGTGGTCGTTCACTAACAACTGGAACCGATATTCTCCGGGTTCAGGAAACTCGCAACCGCAAAAGCCAACGTTCAGCTCAACGACTGCTAACGGGTCAGGGAACTCGATGCGCTGGGTGGTGCTGAAGAGAACTTCGTTATCGGCAGCCTTAACGCAACGAATGGTCACCTGTTTTCGTCCCCGGCCTTCGGTCAGCGTAACATAAACATGCAGCTCGTTTATGACGCAGGGCAGGTGTGTCGTTCCAATGGCGTCAAAAATACCGATGAGGCTTTTCTTATTCGAGATGCGATCGTCTATGACGGTATCGCAAATGACCATAGCTAAAACTTGGGGTAAGCAGCTACATTCACGAGACATAGCGAAAATCCTCTGTGTGACCGGCGTGCAGATTTTTCCCGAACACTTTGGGCCAGCATGTAACGCCGGCCGAGACTTCTGTAAAGAGCAGTTTGGTTATTGCAGCGCCACATAGCAATCAGCCGTATGATTCCCTGCAGCCAGGTTCGTTAGAATTATACCGACCACTATGGACAAGATGTCAACAATTTCTGCAAAAATGTGCCAAAAGGATCTGAGCTTTTTGGTGGACAGTTTGCGCGGTAGTTTGTGGTGGCAGCAAAATTTGCCGTGCTGGGACGGAGAGATTGTGGTCAGTGGTGTTTGGGGGTCCAGCGCGGCTTTGCTGATTGCGGGGTTGTTGCGAGAAAACATCGGCAGGCCGTTGGTCGTGGTTCTTGCTCGTAATGCTGATTTAGAAAGCTGGTGCGGAGACCTGGCGATTTTCACAGGAAAGTCCCCAATAGTTTTTCCAGCACTGGGAAGCCTGCGGCGTCACGAAGAATTGCCTGAGGTAGCGGAGTTGCAACGGCTTGCTGTTTTACGAGTGCTGGCTCGCAATGAGGTCCCGGAGGTAATCCTGACCACGCCCGCGGCTTTGATGCAGGGTGTCCCGGCGCCCGAACGCTGGCAAACGCAGCAATTAATGCTGCGACCGGGAGATACCATATCACCGGAAACAGTGTGCCAATGGCTGGTGGAACACGGCTACGCCCGCCGCGAAGTTGTGGAGCTTCCGGGGGAGTTTGCCCGGCGTGGCGGCATTGTGGATGTGTATCCGCTGACAGCGGCTGCTCCGGTACGATTGGAGTGGTTCGGTGATGAACTGGAGAGTTTGCGAGCCTTTGATCCGGAGACGCAACGCAGCCGACAGGCAGTGGATTCCGTGGAAGTTGCCGCCGCGCTGACACGCGATGCACCGAGCCTGGAAAACGCAACCTGTCTGGATAGCACTTTGTTCGACTGGCTACCTGCCGGTACCCGGGTAGTGCTGGTAGAGACGGCTGATGTGGACGAACAAGCCCGGCATTACTGGGATGGTGCAGAGGCTCGTGCTGGCCTGGTTTCGCCAACAGAACTATTCCGAAGGTTGCAGCCATTTCAGCCGCTGCACCTAACCGCCTGGCCAGCCACTGCGGACGACAAAACTGTCACGTTTCCGGTCAAATCGGTGGAACGTTTCAGTGGCGAATTGCAGCGTATCTGTTCCGAATTACAGGCTGTAGCCACGGAAGCGGAAGTGTGGATTGTTTGCCAGAGTGTCGCAGAACAACAGCGGATGGCACAATTGTTCGGATTGCTAAATGAAGCTTCCGAGCGTCTGGTATCTGACCAGGCTGGCGCGGAAGAAGTTTCACAAGAAGCGAATGCACCGCAGCCAGTATCGCGGTCAGGCTTACCAGCAGTGCATCTGTGCGTGGGCCAGTTACGGCAAGGGTTTCGTTTACCGCCAGAGTTACCTGCATCCGAATGCAAGCGTGAAGTGCTGGTCTTGAGCGCTGGCGAGCTACTCGGACGGGCAAAACTGCCAGCACGCACCCGACCGGTCTGGGTCCGCCGTTACGAAGCGCGGACGATTGATAGTTTCCTCGACCTGAATCCCGGCGATTATGTGGTCCATCGGGAACACGGTATCGCTCGCTATCGAGGCCTGCGCAAAATACGCAAAGGTGGACGGGAAGAAGAGCATCTGACACTGGAGTTCGCCGGTGGCTCCTTGCTGTATGTGCCGGTGTCTCGGATTGAGCTGGTGCAAAAGTACGTGGGTACCGGCGAGCGCGCGCCAGCACTGTCCGAACTGGGTGGTACTGCCTGGCAGAAACGCAAGGCACGGGCCCAGGCAGCTGTTTGGGAACTTGCCCTGGAACTGCTGGAAATCCAAGCCAGACGGCAGGCGGAGCCGGGCATTGCTTATCCGCCTGATAGCAGTTGGCAGGCTGAGTTTGAGGCGTCTTTTCCGTATCCGGAAACCCCTGATCAACTGGCAGCACTGAGCGACATCAAACGGGATATGGAGAAACCCCGCCCCATGGATCGGCTTCTATGTGGGGACGTGGGTTTCGGCAAAACGGAACTGGCCTTGCGGGCAGCGTTCAAAGCCATGGAGTTCGGCAAACAGGTGGCAGTGTTAGTGCCCACTACCGTACTGGCTGAACAACACTTTCGCACCTTCCGTAGCCGATTGGCTCCCTATCCGTTCGTCGTCGAATGCTTGAGCCGCTTTCGTACCACTGCTGAGCAACGCGACATCGTGCAACGCTTGGCAGAAGGACGCGTTGACCTGGTCGTGGGCACGCATCGTTTACTCAGTGCGGATGTGCGGTTCAAAGACCTGGGCCTGGTTATCATAGACGAGGAACAACGCTTCGGCGTAGAACACAAAGAACGGCTCAAAAAGTTGCGAGCCACTGTGGATGTGTTGACGCTCTCCGCCACACCCATTCCCCGCACATTACACATGGCTCTGGTCGGCTTGCGGGACATCAGTTGCCTGGAAACTCCGCCTCTGGACAGGCATGCCATTGAGACGCAAATCATCCCATTCGATCCGGAACGCATTCGGCAGGCAATTCTGCGAGAATTACTCCGCGACGGCCAGGTGTTTTTTGTGCACAACCGGGTGGAAAGCATCGAAAAAATCGCGTTTCAGCTAAGCCAGATAGTTCCCGAGGCACGCATCGGCATCGCTCATGGACAAATGCCGGAAGAACAACTCGAAGAAGCCATGTGCCGTTTCCTCGAACGCCAGTACGACGTTTTGGTGGCAACGACGATCATTGAAAACGGTCTGGACATTCCATCAGCTAACACGATTTTCATTCATCGGCCGGAGTTATTCGGTCTGGCGGACCTGCACCAGTTGCGTGGCCGGGTGGGACGCTCCCAGGTTCGGGCCTATTGCTACCTTGTTGTGGACAATTTCGCCAGTATTTCACCACAGGCGTATCGCCGTATCAAAGCTATCGAGGAATACAGCGAACTGGGTGCCGGTTTCAAAATAGCCTTACGGGACTTAGAAATTCGGGGGGCCGGCAATATTCTGGGGCCGGAACAAAGTGGCCACATTGCTGCCGTCGGGTACGAGCTTTACTGCGAAATGCTCGAAGAAGCAGTTCGCCGCTTGAAACAGCAACCAGTCCGCACCCGCATTGAAGTACAGATAGACTTGCCGTGGAGGGCGTGGATTCCCACCGAGTATGTCGGGCAGATGCGATTGAAAATGGAACTGTATCGTCGCCTGAGTCGGGTTCGTACCTGGCGGCAGCTGGAGCAGTTTCGTCAGGAACTCCGCGACCGTTTCGGCCCCATTCCAGAACCCGCCGAGTGGCTGTTACGGCAGCAGGAAATTCGCTTGCTCGCCGAACGCTGGCGGATCGCTTCGCTGCATCTGGACGGTCCGGATGTCGTGCTGGGCTACCGCAGCCACCGGCACATCCAAAAACTGGCCAGCAGATTTCCTAAGCGTTTGCGGATCGTGGATGAAACTACCGCTTATTTTCGTTTGCAGCCACCACAAGTGACTGGCGAATCGGTTTATCGCCAGCTAAAAGCGCTGTTGCAAAGCTCTCCCGATGCGTTATGAATGCCATGCCGGGAGGAAGCCGGTAATCTCGCTGGAACTCAGAGTGCGAGGAGCGCGGATGCTGCGGATAAACGTGTTTGGGCTGGCCGCAAGCCTGGCGGTATGGGGTTGCCTCAGTGGTGCCGACCTCACTGTGTTTCAGCACGTCGTAAGGATTTGCGAACCCGACAAGCCCGCGTGTGCTTCGGTGTCATCTGATGGTCAGCTCGAAAAAACATTCGCCCTGGGGGCAGCTCAGCAAATCAACGCGGTCGGCAGCGGCTCAGTTAGCGTTCGTGGTCGTGATGATCGTCATGATCAGTACGCCGATGGTTTCGGCTCCGGATGGAACAATGCACTGGTTCAAGCTCCACCACCAGTGCCGAAAACCACTCCGACCATTGACGCACCTCAAGAGGGAAAATCCCGGCTGGCCACGCAACCGCTCAGTGGCGTGATGGTTCGTGTCAATGGTGTGCCCATCCTCGAACAGGAAGTGCGATCCCTTGCCCGCTGGATGATGGAGGATTATTTGCAGCGTGTCCGCCCCGCGTCCCTCAACGACGAAAATGAGCGTCGAGCCATTGAAGCAGAAGTTTCCCGATATTTGCCCGAAGTCGTACGGCAGCTAATCGATCGGGAGTTGCTGTACCAGGAGGCTGAGAAACGTGTCCCTCCTCGCGGGATGGAGTTGGTGCGGAAGGCAGCTCAGCAAGAGATTGACAAACAGCTACGCCGGCGTCGCCAGCAGTTGGGCTTTCGCTCGGAAGATGAGTTGCGGGAATATCTCGAACGACAGAACATTTCGCTGGAAATGCTGCGGCGACAGGTGGAAAGAAGTTTGATCGCCGACGAATACCTCCGCACTCTGGTGCGTCCCAAGTTCGAACAGATTGACCGGGCACAGCTCTGGGACTATTACCAGCGTAATCTCAAAAAGTTTGAGCGACCAGAACGTGTGGAGTGGCAGTACATATTCATTTCTGCGCGAGAAGGTGCTCGCTACCTGCAACCGGGAGAGGCACCGAATCCGGCCAAGGCACGGGCACAGGCGGAAATGGTCTATGCGCTGGCGCAAAAGGCGAAGACAGCGGAAGAGTTTGCTCGTATAGCCGAACAGTACTCCGATGGGCCAAGCCGTACCGGCGACGGGGAAGGGCACGACCTGGCCAGCATCCGACCAGCGGAGATTGCTGAACTGGTCTGGAAAACACCTCCCGGTCAGGTCGGACCACTGGTGCCTGCTCAGGATGGACGGGGTTATCACATATTTCGCGTCAACAAACACGAACCAGCCCGGATCGTCCCATTCGAGGAGGCTTGTTTGGAAATTCGCCGTGAGTTACAGAATCAGATTTTTCAGGCGGAACGAGAGCGGATTCTCCGCGAGCTTCGCGCCAAAGCCCACATCGAATATCCCGGTTCGTACAAGCCGTCGCGTTAGCCCGATGCTGGCTCTTCGGGGTAGGGCATTAAGATGGGCGGCTCGGTAACACCCTGCAATGCAGGGAATCGCCGATCGAGCACCAGTTCTGCCAGCTGACGGGCGACCCGTACATCTGCATCGCGGATGCGGCGACCGCTCCACCGTCGGCGTAGCTCACGGCAAACGACGTCTGCAGCGAGAATCCAGGCTTCATCGCCTTGCTGATCCGCCCATAACGCCGTCACCAGAACGGTAACTGTGTCCTGGATGCGTTGCGACAACTCCATCATTTTTACCTGACGATCGGCGAGACGTAACTGGTACCGCCGCAACATCGCACTGATTTCCTCAGCATAACGCGGGAAAACCGATTCCGCCCACTGCACGTGGGGCCGCAGTTGACGATGCACTGGTGGCACTCGGGTGACAATATGCGGACGCAATCGCCGGCCCAGCCACCACTTTCCATAAGCCCACAATTCTCGTCGCAGACGCCACAGGTGGAGCGGATTCCATGGCTGCAACCGGCGGAGGTGGGCTTCGGAAAGCCGTTGCCCGATCGGCTCGAAAAATTGCCGGGCATGTTCCTTAGCCAGTGCTTTGAAAAAGGCCAGGGCCAGCATCTGGCCTTCTCCCTCGTAAATACAGGGCGCTAAAAAGTCGTGCACATTGTCTCCGAACAGATGGCCGTGCAAAAACGACCGACCCCCGTGGGTTTTCATCAGGATATCAACGGCTGCCTCTTTCATCGCTTCGCTGCCGAAAATCTTGGCTACGATCCCTTCGAGCTCTCCGCGATAACCGAGGTCGAGCAACCAGGAACCCCATTGGGTGAGGGCATCTGCCGCAGCGATATAGCCGGCAAGTTTCGCAATGCGAAATTGCACCAACTCACGAGCACCGATCGGCTCCCCGTAAGTCCGCCGAAAATGCACCCACGGCACTAAAGAAGCGAGCATCACTCGCATGCTGCCGGCAGCCAGTGCACACAGGGCTAACCGGCCGCGGTTCAGACCGTGATAAGCAATCAGCAACCCGTCTCCAGTCGGCGGCTGAAGCAGATTCTCCGCAGGCACAAAAAATCGATCGAACAGCAACCCGTTATTGTAATTGTGCGCCAACGCATATAGTCCGTACCGTACGAGCCGAAAGCGGTCATTTTCCGTCCCAGGCAACTCGACAATGAAAACAGCGGGACGGTTTTCCAGCAAAGCTACTAGGGCGATTACACGCCCCGGAATCGCGTTCGTGATAAAAAGTTTTTGTCCGGAAAGCTCGTAACCTCCAGGTACAGGGCAGGCGCGGGTGCGAAGAGCCGTCAGGTCGGAACCCGCATTCGGTTCGGTCAGGGCAAAGCCGGAGAGCGCTTCGCCACTGGCCAATCGCGGCAGGAAACGGGCCTTTTGCTCCGGCGTGCCAAACGTCATCAGCGGGTCCACGGCGCCAATGCAACCATGCACGGAAGCAAGCCCCGCGACTGTAGCATCCAATGTCGCCATCCGCGTCAGAAATGGTGCAAACTTGGCGAAGGGTACTCCGCTGCCACCGTATTCCCGACCGATCAGCAAACCCCAATATCCAGCTTCAGCCAACTCGTGCAACAATTGTTCAGATACTTTTCCCTGTTCGTTCCAGAGCCGGTTTTCCTCTCGGGCTCGCCGCAACACTTCGTAGCAACGCTCCAGCACCGCGTCGCATTCGGCAGCTTCCGGTTTAGGGGATCGAAATCCCTCAAGCGGGAAGTGCCAATCCCAAACAGCCCGATGAACGGGACTGTTTCTCGTCTGATATTGTGGCTGGAACAGGCGTTCCAGTTGCTCATCAGCGCGATCGACAGCACCAAGTCGGCGCACTTCCTCCGCGCTTTTGCCTGCCTGTGCCAGAGCTGTTTCCGCAAAACTCGGCTGACCCGTATCGGCCATAGTGCCTTTCCTGACGTCCACTCCATTTTTTGCTGTGTCATTTCTTACTAAATTATTGAGCCAGCCAACGCAGGAACACCCAGGCAAGGACAGCGCCAAAGGCCAGACCGAAAATGGTGGCTAACCATACCGCCCACCGCGAACGAAGTCCCTTCTCGGCGCCGATTTTTTCCTTCACCGGCGCGGCACAGGCAGTGTTACTCCGCCTTACACCGGACGGGAGGGGGCTTGCTGCTGTTATTGATTTGGCCGAGACCGGAGCATCGGAACGCAGCGAACGATGTTCCTTATCCGCCGTGGTCTCACGAGTCGGCTTGCTTGAAGTTACGTCTTGACTTTCCGAAGAATAACCGCTGATCTCGGTTTCCCCGCTCTTGCCAAGTTGCGACGAGGATGGTGCCGACTTTTGAAGGGACGGGTGCGAGCCCGACATGCTCGTGCTGGAAGACACGGTTACCAGGAGATGGTCGGTGGAAGCAGCACTGCTGACATTGGCCGGCAGAGGCACGGCACCTGGTGGTGGTATCAGCCGAGTGAGATCCACTAAGTGTTGGAGAGCTTGCGCGACTTCCTCCGGTGTCTGGGGACGGTCCTGCGGTTTTTTCGCCAGCATACGTTGCAGCAACTCAGCGACTTCCCGAGGCACATCCGGACGCAACTGGGAAATCGGTTCGGGCATCTTTGTCTGATGCCAGATCAGCTTTTGTGCGACGGTGCCTTCGGGAAATGGCGGACGACCTGCCAGGGCAAAGTAAAACGTAGCTCCCAGGCTGTAAATATCCGCGCGAATGTCCACCACATGGCTGTCAATGGCTTGCTCCGGAGCCAGATAGTCGGCAGTCCCCAGAACTTTTTCGTCGTACTTGCGTGTCAAAATATCCTGCTAATCCAGGAAAAACCTGGCCAGTCCCAGATCGAGCAGTTTTACCAGCCCCGCGCGATTGACAAGCAGGTTGGCAGGCTTAATGTCGCGGTGAATCAAGCCCACGCTGAATGCGTGTTGCAATCCTTTGGCCGCCTGGTAGAGGTAATGCACAGCCCGCGGCACATCGAACGGGCCATAGGCCTTCACCAAGTCCTGCAAACTTACCCCGTCCACGTATTCCATCACCAGGAAGTGCAAATCTCCTTCCTGGTCCAAATCGTAAGCACGTACGACATTGGGGTGATCCAGAGCGGCGATCGCTTTCGCTTCGCGATAATAGCGTTCCAGAGCTGAACTGTCAGCCGACCGT
>Ga0079995_1104128_pt2 | contig 15653 bp, 10 predicted proteins | sample FaiFalFF_MnMetaG_2_FD_69198 | JGI IMG/M metagenome (GOLD analysis project Ga0079995, IMG submission 69198) | Freshwater microbial communities from Yellowstone National Park, Wyoming, USA - Fairy Falls C (FF_Mn_C) (SPADES assembly) (version 4) | ecosystem: Environmental > Aquatic > Freshwater >...
TAGAATAGTGTGGTATAATCCCAATCTGGCTGGGTGAGCGATGGTTAAGCGAATAGACGAGCATGAGGAATATATCGTGAGCCGATTGCTTGATTACTACCTGTTGGGATGGGAGCCACACCCCATTTTTAGTCCTTTTGATTGGCGATGGCTTCTCCCCTCAACACCTCCCGCGCGAACGGATGTTGAACAGGCCATCACGAGCCTAGCTGAGACCCGCCTTGCGCCCTTCTTGGAAAAAGCGGGGCTGCTCGCGTTGTTGCGAGTGGCTCAGTCGCCTGCACGCTTACTGGTACGCACTGTTAGGGTAGGTGGCATATAAAGGAGCCTATCTGAAGTTTGCAAGGAGTTGGGATTTATGGCACAGTTCGTTCAAACGGAGGATACTCTCAAGGTCGTCGCCGATTCCGAGACCGATCGGATGCGGTATCGCAGCGTAAGCCTTTTCCCGTTCATATCGACTGCATTATTGCTATCTTTAATTTCAATAATTTTTACATCAATGATTAAACCAACACAGATTGATGAAGCAAATGCTATAATTTTTCTATTTATAATTATATTTTTTATTTCAGACTCAGTTTCTGAATTGTATGTAAGAATAAAACACCTTTGCGGAACGATTCAGCGTCCACTGCATGCCATCGCAGCGATTATGCTGATGGCATCGGTCTTGAGCTGGATCTACCTGGGATGGCATGTCGTGAAAGCGTCGTTTAACCATCACCCTATTTGGCTTCAGACGACACCCGATATAACCGCCCTAATGGTAGGTATGGTGGGCGTTTTATTTGTTGATATTTTCCATGCCTATCTGGCACTAAGGTGGCACATGGAGCAATCTCCTTTATGGGTTAACCTGAAACTACAAACTGCCTCTGCTTACACATTAGTATTCGCTTCAGCATCGGTTTTTAATTTCTTATTAAAAGATATTGACGATATTTTTGTGGAGAACAGCTATGGTTATGGCTGGTATATCTATTTACAGGTACACCATCTTGGGCGATTGCTTATTCTTAGCGAGCCAACTAAGGAACAGGCAGAAACCGTTGCAAGGCAGCTTAAGAGCCATCTTGGGCTTATCGAAGGCTCAGAAAATTGCGTAGTAGCTCCATCCCCGCTTCGCTCATAATCGATTCGGGATGGAACTGGACACCCTCAACCGGATAGTGGCGATGGCGCACGCCCATAATCTCGCCCTCATCGGTCTCGGCGGTGATTTCCAGCTCGGCAGGCAAGCTCTCGCGCCGAATGACAAGCGAGTGATAGCGGATGACGCGCAGTGGGTTCGGTAGACCGCGAAAGACCCCCACACCCGTGTGGTGAACCAGCGAGGTTTTGCCATGCATGGGACGCCGTGCCCGCACAATCTCACCCCCAAACGCCGCCCCGATCGCTTGATGCCCCAAGCAGACACCCAAGAGGGGGACTTTGCCCGCTGCCGCCCGAATCAGCGGCACACAAATCCCCGCCTCGTTCGGCGTGCAGGGACCGGGTGAGAGAACGATGCGCTCCGGGGCAAGGCGCAGCACCTCCTCCACCGTGAGCGCGTCGTTACGCACCACCTGCACCTCCGCCCCCAGCTCACCCAGATACTGCACCAGATTGTAGGTGAAGCTGTCGTAGTTATCGATCACCAGCACCATCGGCAGAAGTGTACCTCATCGTCTAAAAGGGCGGTGAAGGGGGCAAGCCGACGGTGCGCACACTCTGTTCACGGCTGGCGCGGTTGCCCGCTTTGTCGGTTGCCTGCAGCACCACGCGCGCATCCCCTGTGCTGCCCGATGGTGTCCACTGCGCGGTGAAGGTGCCCGTATAGGTCGTGCCGTCACCCGATGGGCTGAGTGCGACGGGCGCCTGGCTGTTGTCGGGATAAATCACAACCGCTATTACTGCCTGCACGCCACTCTCCGCGTCGAAGACCTCCGCGCTAATGTGGGCTTCGATGCCCACCGTGAGCAGGCTGGGCGAGACGGCGAGCGAGCCAATAGTGGGCGGGGTTGTATCCGTGAGGTTGCCCCCACCACCCCCTCCGCCTCCACCACAGGCGAGCATCAAACCCACCGTGACGGTCAACAAACAAGCGAGGAGCGTTTCAACCCATCCCGCTCGTCCAAGCCGTCCGAACCGAACGATGCGCATAGGCTGGCGCCTCTGGCTGAACCACATGGCTATCTCCTTATCAGAATGGGGATGGTCGCGCGGGCAATCTGACCCTCTGCGCCAATTGCCGTAATCTCCGCCAGATAAGAGCCGGGCGGCAACTGAATCCCCGCATCGTCCCGACCATCCCAGACAAATTGCTGCAGCCCCGCGCTGCGCACCCGATGGTCACCGAGCGTTCGGACAGTGCGGCTGCCCGCCCGAATCTGCACCTGCACCTGGGCTTCCGCCGTGATGGCGACGCTAAGGGTGAAGGCTTCGCCTGCACGGCTCCCGCCCCGCACGCTGGGATTCAGCAGACGCAGAAGCGCACGGCTGGAAACAGGCTCAATCGTGAAGCGGAAGACACCACCCTCTGGAGGCGCAATCAGGGTGAGCGGAGCTGAGGTGCGCAGCGGACGCCGCATGCCACTCTGCTCCTCGACCAGAGCCAGATTGACCCCGCGCGGCAGGCGCAAGAGGTTGCTGACCCGCAGCGTGATAGGTTGCGGTTGGGCGCTGGGAGCGACCTCGACCTCTATGCTCCAGCGCGTGTCGTGGCGCAGCACGGGGCGCACATCGGTGGCAAAGTAGCCTTCACGACGACGCAGCCGCAACTGAACAGGCGATTGCCCCTCCGGCGGGGCAGGCGCGGGATGAGCCAGCATGGCGCGACCGTTGGCTGTCCCAATCCAGACGGCGTTGCTGTTCCCCATCGCGCCCACTGCCTCAATCTGCAGCAACCAGTTCGCTCCAAACGGTGTGGAGCGCAAAGTGTTCGCGGCGCGCCCGCGACCACCCGCATTCAGCACCAGCGCGCACTCCTCTCGCGCCAAAATCCAGTAGGCACGCCACGGCTCTAATGTGCCCGCTACGCCCGGTAGCGCCTGCGCATCATACACCAACTGATACTGCCCGCGCATGGGGTCGTCGGGGTTCTGTTGCCAAGTCCACAGGTAGTCCTCAACCCAACCGGCTTGTTGAGCATCCCGCAGGCTCTTGCGTTCGCTGCCCCGTTGCACCTGCACGCTATCCAGCTCCCAAGCGATGGGGGTGAGGGAGGGGTTGGCAATCAGGTTCCAGCCAGGTTTCAACGGCAGCACAATCTCCCCCGTGATAGCATCGCCCGACAGGTTAGGCTGGATGGGGGTGGTCGCTTTGATGAAGTAGCCTTCACCGAGCTGAAGCTGGCTCACACTAACATATTGCTGGGCGGTGGCGTTCCAGCGCATCATGATAATGCCGTTCAGACCGAGCGAGTTCGGGTCGCTCGCACTGGGCTGCAAGCTGAGGGCGAAGGTGCGAATACCCAGCAGCCGTTGCGGCACCTCCTCTAAGGCGCGCAGCGTGCGAGGCGCACTCCAATCGCTGAAGTTGCCCGACACATCGCGTGCCCGTGCCCGCCAGGAGAGCAGTCCCGCAGGCAACGGCTGCGTGTCCGGAACAGGGAAGGCGAGGATGGCGCCGCTGGGCACCTGATCGGTCGTGAAGCGCAGGGTCTGGGCGCCTGCCTGCACCTCGATCTCGAAGGAGATGGGTTGACCCTCCGGATCGGTGGCGCGCAGCCGAAAGATCGGCGTTCGTGAGGTGAGGGCACCCTCCGCTGGAGCGAGCAGTTCGGGCGCGGTGGGTGGGTCATCAGGTTCGGGCACAGTGAAGCGGCTGGGCGCGCTCCAGTCGCTCAGAGCGCCTTGCACATCGCGTGCCCGCGCCCGCCAAGTGTAAGCGCCCGGCATGAGCGGCTCCGAAACAGTGTAGCGCACCTCCGTACCGCTGGCGACCGAATCGGTCGTGAACTCGAGGGGTATCCCGGAGGCAGGAATCACCTGCACTAGGGCGCTCACCATATCGCCATCGGGATCGCTCAGGCGCAGGCGGAAGGTGGGTGTAGACGAGACGGTGGCATTATCCACGGGTTCCAGCATCGTGGGGATAGCAGGGGGTTGATTGGTGGACGAGACGGTAAAGGCAAAGGTGTCGCTCCAGTCGCTCCAGTTGCCCGCGCTATCCTGCGCCCGTGCCCGCCAAGTGTAGCTGCCTGGATTGAGAGGCTGTCCCGCAGGAATGGTGACGCTCGCCTCCGAACCGCTTGCCACAAAACCCGTTTCCAGCGTGCGAACATCACCCGACTGTGCCGTAATCTCAATCGTCGCTTTCACTTGGTCGCCGTTGGGGTCGCTGAGGCGCACGCGGAAGGTGGGCGTGGGGGTGGTGGTGCTGCCATCGGAAGGACTGACCAACACGGGTCTATCAGGTGGCTGACTGGGTAGGGGCACATCGAAGCGGCGCACCGCCGTCCAGCCACTCTCGCCCCCATAGAGGTCTACCGCTTTCGTCCGCCATGTGTAGCTGCCTGGTGCCAACGCCTGCGCTTCGGGCACAGTAAAACTGACTTCGCTGCCGCTTCCAACCACAAGCGTCTCAAACTGCACCGTCCGATTATTGCCTGTAATCTCGATAATCGCTCGCACGGCGTCGCTGTCGGGGTCGCTCAAGCGCAAGCGGAAGGTAGGCGTGGCAGAAACGGTGACATTATCCGCTGGCTCCAGAATCACGGGCTTGCCCGGTGGCTGATTCGAGATGGTCAAGGTGCGCGTTTCGCTCCAGACCCCGATAGCCCCCCGTGCGTCGGTGGCGCGTGCCCGCCAACGATAGGTGCCCGGTAGCAGGGGCTGTTCAGCCGAGATGCCGAACGAGACGGTTGTACCACTATTGACCAGCCCGGAGGTCAGGACACGGGTGCGGTTATCGCTGTCGGTGATTTCCAGCGTCGCCTGAACCTGATCGCCATCTGGGTCGCTCACCTGAACCTGGAAGGTGGGTGTGCGAGAGGTAAAGTTCGCGTCAGGCGCGGGGCTGATAAGCACCGGTGCATCGGGCGGCTGATTAGGCGGTCCGCTAACCCACGCCAACGCAAGCCCTTGTTCACCCCCTATCAGCACCGCCTGCCCATCAGGAGACATCGCCAGCGCATAGAGGGGTAAAGTGGAAAGAGTGAGCTGCCGATGGAGTGCGCCGGTGTTCGCATTCCAAATTCGCAGCGTACCGTCCCAGCTCACAGTGGCAAGCAGCGCGCCATCGGGCGTGTAGGCAACACGCGAGACCGCCTCCGCATGACCCGTCAGCGTCATGAACTCCGTGCTGGTGGCTACATCCCAGAGACGAACCGTCGTATCGATGCTGCTGGAGGCGAGCCGTGCCCCATCGGGTGAAAACGCCAGATGGGTAATCGCCCCGGTATGCCCGTTCAATGTGCTTTGCAAATTGCCGGTGTTGGTGTTCCAAAGCCGAATCACCCCGCCTGAATCACCGGTCGCAATCGTGGTTCCGCTGCTGGAGAAGGCGACCGCCGTTGCGCCTCCCGCATGCCCGCTGAGCGTGCGGATGAGCGTTCCCCCAGCAGCATCCCAGAGGCGAACCTCTCCATCCATGCTGGCAGTCGCCAGCACCGCACCATCGGGAGAGAAGGCGAGACCCTTTATCTCTTGACCGCTTGCATTCCACTGGCGTATGATGGTGCCGCTGGGCATCGCACGCAACACTACATTGCCGTTCCAATCCCCCGTGGCAACCCGCGTGCCATCCGGTGAGACCGCCAGACACAGAATGGGCGAATCTTGAGGCGGGTAGCTTTGCGCCAATGAGCCGTCGCTGGCGTTCCAACGCTGCAGGGTGGCATCAAACCCTGCCGAGACGATGGAACCTCCTGCGAGGAAGCCCACGCCATAAATCGTGTCAGCAGGCGAGCCGATGCGCCCCAACGATGCGCCATCGGACATGCGCCAGAGCCGCACCTGATGCTCACCGCCACCCGAAATGAGGCGCGCCCCATCGGGCGTCAGCGTGAGGCTTAGCACCTCGCGTGTGTGCCCCGTGAGAGTGCGCACAAGGCTGCCATCGGCAGGATTCCACACGCGGAGAGTGGCATCCCAGCTACCCGATAGCAGTTGCGCGCTATCCCCGGTGAACCGCAGGCAGCTGATGGCGTCACTATGCCCATTCAGCGTGCGTAGCCAACTGCCATCGCTCGCCGACCAGAGCTTGATGCTCCAATCGGTGCTGCCCGTCGCCAGCATCGTGCCGTTGGGTGACCAGGCAAGGGCATAAATCGGCTGGTTGTGGGCATCGATACGCTGATTCAATGTTCCGGTGCTGACTTGCCACAGGCGCACCGTGCCGTCCCAACTCCCTGTGGCGAGCTGCTGTCCATCGGGCGAGAAGGCGAGGCACGACACAGCGTTGCTGTGCCCGCTGAGCGTGCGAACCGCGGCGCCCGTATTGGCGTTCCATAACTTAGCGTTCTGGTCGGTGCCTGCCGTCGCCAGCAGGGTGCCATCAGGTGAAAACGCAATCGCAAGCGCGGCGCCCGCGTGGGCATTTATGCTCCAAAGCAGGTTCCCGGTGCTTACTTGATGGAGCCGCACGGTGCCGTCATCGCCTGCCGACGCCAGACGCTGACTGTTCGGTGAAAAGGCAAGCGCGTTCACAGCAGCGGTATGCCCCTGCAGCAAGCGTACCAATCGCAAATCGCTGAGGCGATAGAGCGCAATCGTGCCGCCCTGTCCCGCTGCCGCCAAATACTGCCCATCGGGCGAGCAGGCGACCGCCTGACCGCTTAAAATGGGCTGCTGCCAGACCCAGTCGCCCTGCGCCGAAGCCACCACCAATCCGAATAGAAGCCATCCCGTGGTTAACCGCGCTCGCATCCCGTGCCGATTATCGGCACAGGCGCTGTCATTTTTAACGGGATGGGGCGCCCCAGATGCTTGCCGCGCAGTTGACCACAGGCGGCATCGATCTCATGCCCGCGCTCCACCCGTTGCGTTACGCTGATGCCCGCCCGTTCCAAAATGGCACGAAACGCCCGGACTCGCTCCGGCTCCGGACGCTGATAGTTATCCGGGGTCGGCACATAGTTGAAGGGGATTAAATTCACCAGGCAGGGCAGTCCGCGCAGCCGTTCCGCCAGCATGCGGGCGTGGCGCGGGGTGTCGTTCACGCCGCGCAGCAACAGGTACTCAAAAGTCACCCGTCGCCCCGTGCGCTCAAAGTAATAACGCGCTGCCTCCAGCACATCCGCCACCTTCCATTTGCGGTTTACTGGCATCAGACGGGCACGAGTCTCATCGTCCGGTGCATGGAGCGAAATAGCCAGCGTAAGAGGCAAGTCCATATCCGCCAATGCGTAAATTTTGGGCACAATCCCCACCGTCGAGAGGGTGATACGACGCATGCTGATACCAATCTCGTCATGGATGAGGCGCACGGCATGGAGCACCTGCTCCAGATTAAGCAACGGTTCACCCATGCCCATCATCACCACATGGCTGATGCGCCTCTCGCTAAGCCGCTGGAGATGCAGCAGCTGATCCACAATTTCGCCCGCTGTCAGATTGCGCGTGAAACCGCCTTGCCCTGTGGCACAGAAGCGGCAGCCCATCGCACATCCCACTTGCGTCGACAAGCAGACCGAGACCCGATCCTCATAGGGCAGCAACACACTTTCAATCACCATCTCATCGCAAAGAGCCAGCAAGCACTTGATAGTGCCATCGCGTGCGCGTTGCAACTGCACAATACGGTTCGGCGTAATGCAGGCGATTTCGTCCAGCTGCGCGCGAAACGCAGCAGGCAGATCGGTCATCTGCTCGAACCGCTCCGCTGCCTTGCGATAGAGCCATCGAGCCAGCTGCCCACCTCGGTAGCGCGGCTGCCCCAAACTCTCCACCCACGCTTGCAATTCCGCCGTGCTTTTGCCGACCAACACCACCTTCGCCGTCCCCATCTCTATAAAAAGATACCTGCCGCAGGGTATCCTTCTATGGGACAAGGCAGACCTGTCCGACGATCCTAATAGGAGGAACTCATGTCTATTCGGCGAATGAATCGGCTGATACGGGAGAAAAGCCCCTATCTGCTGCAGCATGCCTACAATCCCGTGGACTGGTATCCGTGGGGAGCCGAGGCGTTCTTTCGTGCCCGCTCCGAAGATAAGCCCGTGTTCCTTTCCATCGGCTACTCCTCCTGCCACTGGTGCCATGTGATGGAGCGCGAATCGTTCGAAAACGAGCGCATCGCCGAGATTCTGAACACCTACTTTGTGCCCGTCAAGGTGGATCGGGAGGAGCGCCCCGATGTGGACGAGATTTATATCACGGCGGTGCAGCTCATCACGGGCAGCGCGGGCTGGCCGCTCTCGGTCTTTCTAACGCCCGATGGGGAGCCGTTCTACGGGGGCACCTATTTCCCACCGGCGGTGTTTGCCGAATTGTTGCAGCAGGTGGCGCAGCTATGGCATACACGGCGCGCGCAGGTGCTGCAGACGGCAAAGGAACTGACCGAAGACCTACGCCATCTACTCTCGCTGCGCACCCGCGAGCTGCGAGGCGAGCGCGACCCCTCCATATTCAGCACCTACCTCATCCACCTGATGGCAGGCTATGACCCCCAATATGGCGGCTTCGGCGACGCACCCAAGTTCCCCCCACACACCCACTTGCCCAACCTGCTCTGGATGGCAGAGGAGTGGGACGGAGATGAGGCAGGCACGAACGCCGCCATCATGGCGATCTACACCCTTTACAAAATGGCGGAAGGCGGCATCCACGACCATATCGGCGGCGGCTTCCACCGCTACTCGACCGACCGCCAATGGCTTGTGCCCCACTTCGAAAAGATGCTCAACGATAATGCCCAACTTGCCTGGTGCTATACCCATCTGTACAACCTCTCAGGCGAACCCGAAATGCGCGATGTGGCACACGATACGCTCCAATGGATGGTTCGCGAAATGCTCTTGGAGCATGGCGCCTTCGCCAGCGCGCTGGATGCGGACAGCCCAGAGGGAGAGGGCACCTTCTATACCTGGACACAGGAGGAAATCTACGACGCCCTCGACGCCGAAACGGCTGCCCTCGTCTGCCAAATTTATCATGTCCAGCCCGAAGGCAACTATCATGAGGAGTCGACAGGGAGGCGCACGGGACGCAACATCCTCTATCGGAGCGCCTCGCTGACCGAGCTGGCACAATCGCTGGACACCACCTATGAAGAGTTGCGAGAGCGACTGCAGGAAGCGCATGCCCGACTGCTGGAAGTACGCGCCCGACGCCCCGCACCCCCACGCGACGAAAAGATACTGACCGACTGGAACGGGTTGGCGATTAGCGCCTTCGCCTATGCCAGCACGGTGCTGGATGAGACCGCCTACCTCACCATTGCCGAGCAAGCGGCCGAGTTCATCTGGCAAAATCTACGCGACGCACAAGGCAACCTGCTGCACCGCTACTGCGACGGAGAAGCATCCATCCCCGCCTTCCTCAGCGATTATGCCCTGTATGGGCTGGGACTGGTCAGCCTGTTCGAAGCAACGGACGACCCACGCTGGCTGGAACGCGCCGTCGACATCGCCGACCAGATGATCGAAAAGTTTCATGACCCAGAGCTGGGCGGCTTTTTCGAGACGACCCCTGACCATAGCCTGCTGATTGTACGCCACAAATCGGTACAAGACCGACAGATGCCGTCGGGTAATGCCGCAGCAGCCCAACTGCTAACGCAACTGGGCGATTTACTCACTGGTGACGACCCGCCCCGCTCCGAACGCTATCAGACCCTTGCAAGGGACACCCTCAACGCCTTCTGGAAGCTTATTCAAGACATCCCCAGCGCAACGGGTAGTCTACTTGGGGTCTACCTGGCACTGGAAGGCTACACCTTGCCTGTACCCGAGATAGAGGAAATCGTCACCCTGCCCAGCCGCGAGGGTCCTGTCCGCGTCGAGGTGTTCACGCATGAGAGGGGACTATGGGTCAACTTCAATATACAAGAGGGTTGGCACATCTATCCGCCTCAGCCAACGCGCCCCGACCGAGTACCCACCCGCATCGAGGTGCAGACCGACCTCCCTATCCAGTTCGGCGACCCTATCTGGAGTTCGCCCGAATCGGTCGCGTTGGCTGGCGAGCAGCAGATGGTCTATCGGGGTGAAGCCTTCGTCCTATTTCCCATCGTTGCGATAGGCGAAGGTGAGACCACCGAGGGCTATCTGCGCGTGCATATCACCTATCAGCCCTGCACCGAGACCGAATGCGCCCTGCCCGTGGAACGCCATTTCGTGCTGCCCGTGCGTATTCAAGGCTCCGATGGCTCGCCTTAGTTGCTGGAGAAAAAGCCAGGCCAATTTTCGGGGTCGAACGGCTTGACCTCATAGGCTTGCGCGACCTCCTGCAGCACCTGGTGCAGCAAGCGCAGACGCTCGCATGTATCCTGTAGCTCCAACAGGTACTGTTTGAAAGGCAGGCTAATCTGGAGCGTGCCCGCCACGGCGAAGGAGAGCAATACGGGGTCGTCAGGCAGGTTCACCTCGCTCGTCCGCACGCCATACGGTGCCAGCGCTGCCCGCAGGAACTCCATAAAAGCCTCGGCGACCGCCTGCGTTAGGTTCTGCTGCTCCTCTTCCGAGAAGGGTGGGAAATCACGCCACGGCTCAATATCGGCTTGTAAGTAGGGGGTCAGATCTCGATAGAGCCGCCGAATATGGAACCGCTCCTCTCCCAACGCCAGCAGGTGGAACCGTCCATCCTCCAGACGGCGCAACCGCCCAATGCGCGCCAGCGTGCCAACCTCGTACGGCTCCACCCTGCCGCCCACCTGCTCGCCCTCCCGAATCAGCACCACCCCGAAGGGCGAGTCGGTCTCCAGACAGTAGACCACCAGCTGGCGGTATCGCTCCTCAAACACATGGAGCGGAAGTAGCGTGTGTGGAAAAAGCACCGTCTCCAACGGAAACAACGGAACCCGACCTATCGCGTTCACTCTACCACCAGCATCACATTATACCTCACCCGCGCTTTACTGCCAGCGCTCCCAGAGTTCAGGATAGCGGTTCGGATCCAAGTTAATGCGGGAGCAGTAGGTGTTGTCGTCGCGCTCGCACTCCTTCTCGGGCAAGCCGTAGAGCTGTTCGAACGGCGTCGCCTTGGTGTGCCCATCAGCATAGGTCACCACCACCAGCTTCATGTGGCGACCGTGTGGGCGCTGATGGAAGGCTGCCCCTACCGGAAGCCCCTGTGCGCCCGGAAAGGGCGAGTGGACCACATTCATATAGTAGCCATAGTCGCGCCAGAGCAGATAACTGCGAGTGCCAGATGGAATTCCATCCATTACATAGACATGGCTGGCAGGTTTGTCTATGGACGCCAGCGATCTGCTGGGCACCAGCCCCGGGGAGTCACAGGGAAATACTCGGAGATAACCTGCAGGGGAAGGATAGGCAGCGCCATAGCCCACACGCCCCTCACACAACAGCCGTCGCCCTGTGGCGGTTGCATCGGTCACCTGCTTCGTGCTGGGACAGCGCGAGTAAAGGTTGCTCTTGGAGTAGGGTTGCAACCAGTAGAGAAATCCGATAGAGGTGCAACCCGAATACCCCCCGCCACAAAAGCCGGGCGGCGGCTCCATCGCAATCTCCGCGAAGGGGAATATCTCATCGTAGTCCTGAATATACAGCATCGCCGCGATGCCAACCTGCTTATTATTGCTCAAGCACATCGTCTGGCGCGCCTTCTCCCGCGCTTGGGCAAACACGGGAAACAAAATTGCCGCCAGAATCGCAATGATGGCAATCACCACCAGCAGCTCAATCAGAGTAAAACCTCGCCGATTCATCACTCCACCTCCATCATAACCATTATACCCTATTTTCAAGGGGTTATAGCTCTCGGCAGCCCTCTAATTTTGAAAGCCCTGCTAACATAGAGGTCTTCTTCTGAGAACAGACTTCGGGGTATAATCTTGATGGGTGGTCATAAGTGACTGACTCCTTTGAAGCGACAGCTCGGCAGGATATGCCGCCATGGTACGAAGAAGAGGGGTGGCTTCGGGAGCCAATCTTTGAAGATGTGCCGTTTGAACAGAGTGGCTGGCAGCCCCTAATTGGGGTGCTGGAACGGGTCAACCAATTGAAAGCCCATCTGCTTATCTCTGTTTATGAGGAACAGGTGCGCATCGCCTATCGGCAATATCGCCGGATCCGTCAGAACGAGGAGGCGCGTTTTGCGGCGGAGCGCGCTGAGGCTGAGCAGCGCAACGATGCACTGCGCTCACAGATACGGGCAGTGGAACAGGCGATGGAGCAGGTGCGCATGCGCTGGCAGCCAGAACTTGACGCGCTCCGGCAGCAGCTCTATTCCGCCTGGCAGGACGCCTATGTCAGGGCAGCGCAGGCAGGTATCAATTTGCGCGGTGACCCTTTAATGGAAGATGCATCTCCCCCAAACTCAGTCGAGCAGCCTGCGGAAGATAGTCAGCCTTCTACTGCTTCACCCACGCCTCCTAACCTGACCCCCGCGCGAGACCTTCCAGCGATCTCTACCCCACCACTTTTACAACCCCCTGCGCTGACACCAACAGAAGTCATGCACGAACACAACCTACCAACTTACCAAGAGCGTCTGATCCCCCGCCCGCTCTGGATTGCTATGGTGGTGATGGCTGGGATAGGGTTAGGTTGGATTATGGGACTTATTACAGGCTTTCTCGCTCCTCAACAGCCTGAGCGCGAACCGCTATGGTTGGGAGTCACTATGCTGGCAGGAGTGGCGTTGACCTATCTCTGGGTACGCACCTTGCAGGGTGCAGCCGCTATTGTGGCGGAGCTGTATCACCTGTTTGGCTGGCATGAGCGCAAGGCACGCCGTGTGGCATGGGTCATCGGGGTGGGGCTTGTCATATGGCTGGTCATAACCGCTGCTTTATGGTTCCTGCTTGCCAGTCTGGGGCGAACCGCAGGAAACATAGACACATCCACCGCCACCGTCTTGATCCTGACATCGGTGCTACTTTTGTCCTTGCTCGCCTGCGCCTTGCTGGAGGGCTTTCTGGAAGGACGAGCGAATCCGATTGGACATTGGATTGCAACCTGTATCAAACGGGATGAGCGATTGCGATTTCAGTCTGTCAATAACACTGGTGCGACCAGCCTGAATGCTGACACTCATGATTCAGATGGTCAGCAACAATCTAATGCCTTGATGGGAGCAGTTGGGGCACACCCCTCTGCCGCAGAGCAGGAGGCTTGGACAGCGATTCGGTATTATCAGGCACTCCTTCGCCAATATCATCACCTGAAGGGCGAGATGGAGCAGGAGTTGGCACCCTATCGCATGCAGATCGAGCAGTTGCAGGCGGAAATGCGCCCTATCTATTCTGCGATGCCGCCGCATAGTCGCAACCGCATTCGGCTCGCCTATCTGGAGTGGCTTCGGATGTATCAGCTGTTTTTGCAGTACCTGGCGGATGCTCTGCGCGAGTGTCAAGGTGGCGAGGAACTGGCAGAGATTGTACGCCAAACAATGCTCCAAATCCCTGCTGAAGCGAGGCGCTGAAAATCACCTATTGAGCGTTTTTATACCCTTGTCCCCACAGCCTCATGAGTGTCTCTTCCGCCGCCTGGGTCCAGAAGCGTCCCGATTCCAGTTGGGCAGCCACGGGGGGCAGGTGGTCGGGCAGTTCGTCCAGCCCCATCAAGGGCAGATCGGGTAGAGAGGGGAAAATCACTATCTTGCCGTAGTAGCGGTGCTGCTGCACCGCTTGGAGGGCTTCGGGCAGGCAGTTCAGTCCGCCAATCGCACTCAACACCCGCCGCACGGGCAGAATGCCCTCTGCAGTCAGGCGCAGGCACTGCTCCATATCGCCCATGCTGGAGCCGCTGCTGCCCATCAAGCGCAGGTGGCGCGTCGCCAAAAGGGTTAGATCCAGCGGCACTTTCGCCCCGCGCGGAATGCCCGCAAACAGATTCAGCACCCCCCCATCCCGAAGCAGCGGATACGCCATCTCGACCGCTTCGGGCAAGGAGGAGAGGCACATAATCTGGCTATAGCCGAAGGGGCTAAGGGCACGCAACGCCTCTTGCTGTTGCGCCAGCGGGATACCCGCCGCGTTGTAGAACAACACCTCCGATTTTCTCCCATTAGGAGACGAGCAGGTCAGGTCATCCAGCAAGGCACGCAGATGCTGCAAGCGGTCTTCGTGACGGTCCACCAGCACGATTCGCTCAGGTGGCTCCGGCTGGCTCAAGGCATAATGCAGGTGCATGTGCCCCATCGGTCCGCCAGCACCCAGAAGCAGCAGGCTCTCGCCCGGCTGGAGCTGCGTGGAGCGCGTATGCGCCAGAGCGTCGCTGATGTCCCAGCTGGTGGTGCCCATCACCATCAGGCGATCATAGTGCAGGCGTCCGACATCCACGGGCACCGGCGGAAGGGGACGATGGCAAGTAAAGCTCAGATGCCCTCCATAAGCCAGCGCGTCGAGGCACGCCTCCAACAGGGCAGGAGTGGGTTCACCAAACAGCAGGATGTCATCGAAACCCTCCCCCTCTGCATGACGCCCTGTGAGTTCGCGAATCCAATCGGGAGAGGCGAGCAATTGCGTCGAGCAGGGGTAGGTCATTACCTGCATGCCGAGCCGCTGCGCTGTGTGGCGGAATGCGTCCACCAAGGGATTGCCTCGTGCGTCATGCGCTATGACCGCCATCCCGCCTTCACGCTCCGGTTGTAGTGTCTCCAGAGCGCGACAGCGGTAGTGAACATCGGGCACATGGGGCAGAATCACCAGCCAGCGGGCGTTGGGACGGGGCGTGGTGCGGGGCGTAAGGCGATAACTGGCGACCACACACGCCCATGGCTCCACCAACGCCGCTTCCGCTGCTGAAAGATGAGTCGGACAGGGCAGCAAGTAGCAGCCCGCATCGCCAAACAGCGCCGGTTCGGTGATTAAGCCATACTGAGTGAACCCGCCATCCAGCGCGTAGCCAATCGCCATGTTTTTGCCGTGCAGGTAAACATCTGCTTGCACCACATAGCGCTCGCCGGGTCGGAATCGCCCCTGGAGCGCCTCACCCACCACCGCCACCGTGCAGGCGATTTCATGCCCAATCACAGCCGGATGGGCGCGCAGGTCGCGCCCGAACAATTTGGGATGCTGGTTGCCAAGTCGCACAATCTTCACATCGCTGTAGCAGATGCCGACGGCATCCATTCGCACCAGCAATTGCGTGGGAGCAGGCATGGGGGTCGGAACCCATTCGGGCTTGCCATCCCGCCCCAGGTTCTCCAGCCCAGCACCGTACAGATTCCAGCGCAGAATCTGCGCCGGCACCTGCCAATCGGACTTGTCAGCCATGCTTGGATCTGTCAGACTGGTCGGGCAAGTTCACCGCTCCACGGGTGTCACTTCGATAGTCAAGGTGCGCCCTGCACGCCAAACGGTGAAGCGAATATTCTCCTTGAGACGCACGCGGCGTATCATCTGCTGGAACTGCTCAATGCTGGTGAGCGGCTTGCCGTTCATCGCGATTAACACATCATAGGGGCGCAGCCCCGCCTGTGCTGCCGGTGAATCCCGCTCCACGCCCAGAATCAGCATGCCATTCGCTGGAAAGCGTACATCCGGAAACAGCTCCTGCAGATACCGACGCACGGGCGGATCGCTGATGTCTCGATAGGCGA
>Ga0079995_1052031_pt1 | contig 15631 bp, 17 predicted proteins | sample FaiFalFF_MnMetaG_2_FD_69198 | JGI IMG/M metagenome (GOLD analysis project Ga0079995, IMG submission 69198) | Freshwater microbial communities from Yellowstone National Park, Wyoming, USA - Fairy Falls C (FF_Mn_C) (SPADES assembly) (version 4) | ecosystem: Environmental > Aquatic > Freshwater >...
ATTCATTTTCGTTTATCTAATTTTTATTTTTTGGAATGTTTGTGAAAATATGCGGGTTGATTTGCTATGATGATGTTTTGCTTTGTGATTCTGAGGGAGCAGATTTTTTAGGTTTTATATTTGTTGAGGGAAGTAAAAGATTTGTACTCAAACCAGAGGAGGTTTTACCAATAAAAACACGGGCTAAAAAAGTAGCGGTTTTGCGGAATCCAGAAAAAGATGCTATAAAAGGTTTTGTGGGTTTTGACTATATCCAGCTTCACGGTCTTGAAAGTGAGAAATTAATATATGAGGTAAAATCTTATAATTTTGGGGTCATAAAAACTATATTTCCAGATGTTGAAGAATCTATCAAGCTTTGTGAGAAAGTAGCAGATTATGTGGATTTTTTTCTTGTGGATTCATCATCAAAGTTGAGGGGTTTTGAAAGTTCTCTTTTCTCAGAATATAGTCTTTTTAAAATCATCAGAGAAGGGAAAATATTCGGGAGAGAATTTTTTATTTCTGGTGGTCTTAATCCTTTGAATGTTTGTGAATATATAAAAAAATTCAAGCCAGTGGGGGTTGATGTAGCTTCTGGCGTTGAGGACGAGTTTGGGAGAAAATCACCGAGAAAGGTAAGGGATTTCATAAAAAATGCAAAATCAATTTGTTGATCAAGTAGCTTTAAAAATTTCTAATGATGAGGGAAAAAATTAGGGGTTTGCATTTTAGTATTTCAAATGATGGTATTTATTTTTACTTCCCGTGGGGAACAAAAGCAATTTTTTTCTTCAAAAACCATTTTCCTGATTTTAATGTGGTTTTGCCAAAGCAGAATCACACAGCAAACATTCTTTTTTATCCTGACGATTTTTCTGGGAATGGTGATATATTTTTTGATGGTATTATAGCCCCAACTTCACTTGATATAGCATTGGGTGTGAAAACTGCTGACTGTCTTCCAGTTGCATTTTCTAATTCTCATCTTAAACTTAAAGGCATAATTCATGCTGGATGGAGAGGGCTTGCAAGAAATATAATTCAGGAGGCTATGGATAAGATGCGTCAACTTGGAGAAAAAAGTATATCATCTACTTATTTTGTAATAGGTCCTCATATATGTGGTAAGTGCTATGAAGTTGGGAGTGATGTTGCCGAAATATTTGAAACTCTTTGTAAGGAAGATGGTATCCGTGTAGATAAAGTTGTAAAAAAAGGGAAACAAAAAGGAAAATTTTTTATCAGTCTTTCTTCTTTTGCTTATTTCCTTTTACGAAATCTCGGTATAAAAAATATTTTTATTTCTGGAATATGTGTAAAAGAGGATAATAGATTCTTCTCACGAAGAAGAGGAGACGAGAAATCTCAAATTTCCATAGTTATATAGGTGGAAAGTTATTTTTCATTATAGATGCAGATCTATTTTCTATTTTTGATTTCAGATTAGATGATAATCTTAAATACTTTATTTCCACAAATTTTTATTAAAATTTTAATTATGCAGAAAGTAGATTTGAAAGCTCAAGCAAAAAGTCAGATAGTAAGTCAAAAAATAGATAATCAGAGTAATGTACAGAAAGCACCTCAGAAGCAAGAGGAAAAGCAGGATTCCGCAAAGCAAGAGGAGAAAAGAGTAGAAACATTGAAACAAAAAGAAGAAAGGGCTTTGACAGGACCGAAGAAGGTTGCTATACTTCTGAGAGCATTAGGGGAAGAATATGCATCAGAAATATTGAAGATGCTGACCGAGGAGGAGGTTCAGAAGATTACCGAGGAAATGTTGAAGTTAAGTATAATTCCTAAAAAAGTCGTCAAGGAAGTACTTGATGAATTTGTTAGTCTTTCAAGACAGGATGTCCTGACAGGTTCTGGATACGAATTTATATACAAGATTTTGACTAATGTTTTTGGTCCAGCAAAGGCTAATGCTATAATGGAGAGGCTCAAAATATTCGTAAAAGCTTATGGGGGTTCGGAAGTAAGTATGGGTATATTGCATGACCTTGATGCTCAATCTATTGCCAACTTTATAAAAAAGGAACATCCACAAACTATGGCTGTTGTTCTGGCGTATTTAGACCCAAAAAAAGCTCTTGATGTCCTACAATTTTTACCGAAAGATATTTACGCTGAGGTGCTGGAGAGAATAGCCAAATTAGATAGACTTTCTCCGGGAGTTGTTGATGAAATAGGTATAGTTCTTGACGAAGAATATAGAACAATAGGCGGTGCAAGAAGAGTAGGAGGTGTGAATGCTCTTGCAGAGATAGTTATGAATGCTCCACCGGGTCTTGAAAAAGAACTTCTTGAAAGGATAGAAAAGCAAAATCCAGAACTTGCAGAGGAGATAAAGCAGAGAATGTTTACCTTTGATGATATAGTAAAAATCCATGATAGATACATAAGTGTGATTTTGAGAGAGATAGATAGAGAGGTTTTACTTAAAGCTCTAAAAGGGGCTTCTGAACTTGTAAAAAGGAAAATAATTGGAGCCATGAGCGAAAGAGCAAGGAAAGTCTTGCAGGAAGAACTTGAAACCATGCCCCCTGTAAGAAAGATAGATGTTGAAAAGGCTCAGCAAGAAATATTGAAGGTTATAAGAAGGCTTGAACAACAGGGTGAGATTGTTGTGCCTCGTGGAAAAGAGGATGTTGTTTGATTATCTTGAGGTTTATATATTTTGATTGATTATTTTAAGTTGTACATATTGAAAAAATCGTAATGTCTCTGGAAAGTGAGAATTTCAGAAAATAAGTCTAATTTGGAAAATTTTTCCTGAAAAAACAACTTTTCCTTCTAAAAATATTATCATTTATATTGCCTACCATATGGTAGGTAGAAGTAAATTAAAAAACAAAAATGAAAAAGGAGGTGGATTGAAATGACTGAAAAAACAAAAAGATTGATCAAAGAAGGAATGGCGGAAGCTATAAAGACTCTGTATGATACGATATGGGTATATTCTTATGAAACTGAAATTCAAAAACTTTCCGATCTATATGAGAGAGCCAAAAAAGAGCAGTGGAATGCCTCGCAAGATATAGATTGGTCGCAGCAAGTTGATATTGAAAAGCTTACTTTCTCATCTCAACTCCCTCAACTTCTTTTTCAGGGATTATGGGAAAAACTTGATGACAAAAAAAGGTTGGAGCTATCAATATCAAATATGAGCTGGATTTTATCTCAAATACTGCATGGAGAACAAGGGGCTTTACTTGTTGCAAGTCAGCTTGTGGGTTGTGCACCTGTTTATGATGAAAAACTTGTAGCTTCAACACAAGTTATAGATGAAGCAAGGCATGTTGAGGTTTTCCACAAATACCTTACTACAAAGTTAGAAAAGGAGTTCCCTATATCTCCTCATCTCCGCGATCTTATGCGGAACATACTTTCAGAATCGAGATGGTATTTTAAGTTTGTTGGAATGCAGATTCTTGTGGAAGGACTTGCGATGGGCATATTCGGAACATTAGATAAGTTCGGTGAGGAACCTCTTGGAGTTCAAATTGTAAGATATGTTATGAAAGATGAGGCAAGGCATGTCGCTTTTGGAGTTATTTCCTTGAAAGAACATATAGATGATCTCCCTGAAAAGGAAAAGAAAGAACTTTGTGACTTTGCATACGAAGGATGTGTCGCTCTAAAAAACAGAATAACAGATATGTCTCAGGTTTGGGAAGATGTTGGATTACCTGTAAAAGAAACTCAGGAGATAATTCAAAACTCACCTATATTTCAGGAGTTTTTACTTTTGATGTTTTCCCGTGTCGTTCCTAACTTAAAGAAACTCGGGCTTTTACCTGATTACATGAGACCTCATTACGAAGAACTTGGTATTTTGAAATTTGAAAACTTTGAAGATAATATTTAGTCGTTATGAAAGTAAGGAGGGAGTTCTTACTGCCCGGAACTGCTGTTTTTTTTATTGGTCTTATTTCCTTTTTCATAACAAAAAGTTTTATCCCACTTGTTATTTTCTCCATTCTTTTTATTTTTCTTCTTAATTTTTTTCGCGATCCTGAAAGGGAACCTGAGAGCAATTCAGATAAAGATTTGATCTCTCCTGCTGATGGAAAAGTTATATTGAAAGATGAGGTTGAAGTAAAAGGTGATTTGGTAGAACTTATTCCTGAATTTGAAGGTAAGAAGATAAAGAGGATCGCTATATTTATGAGTCCTCTTGATGTTCATGTGAATAGAGCACCGATTTCTGGATATGTCCAAAAAATTTTGAGAAGGAGCGGAGGTTTTGCTCGGGCGTTTTTAGAGAAATCAGAAAATAACTCACGAGTCCTTTGGCATATCAGAACAGAAGATGGTAAAGATGTAATTTTATCCCAAATAGCGGGTGCGATAGCAAGAAGAATTTCTGTATTCAAAAAAGAAGGAGATTTTATAAGAAGAGGAGAAAGGATAGGAATTATATATCTTGGTTCAAGAGTTGATGTATATATACCTTATGAGTGGGAATTTTCTGTTCAAGTTGGAGATAAAGTTTTTGCTGGAAAAACAAAGATAGGATATATAGACTCTGAACCGAAACTAAACTAAATATTCTTGAAGAAACTTTTTTGCCTTGCCGCTTTTTATGATGTCTTTTGCCATAATATAACCTTCTTTGAAATCTTTTACTCTGTCGCAAATTATAAATCCTGCTGCAACATTCAAAGCTACAAAGTCAAGTAAAGCCTCTCTCTCTTTTCCTCCTAACACATTTAAAAATTCTATTTCTGGTTTGCTCTCTGATTGTTTTAGTTCTTCTAATTTATGTTTTTTCCCTAAAATTTCTCTTGCATCTAAATCAAACTTTTCTATTTTACCGTTTTCTAACTTGAAAAAGAATGTCCGACCTGATGGGGATATTTCGTCTATAAAAAATCCTTCTTCTGTTTCTCCTGAGAACACGAGAGTTTTTTCAGTTCCAAGTAAAGATAAAGCTTGTGCTATTTTTTCTGCAAAATCAGGGGAGAATACTCCTATTACCTGTCTTTTCACTCCAACTGGATTAGTGATTGGACCTAAAAGATTGAAGATTGTTCTTATTCCAAGTTCTTTCCTTATTGGAGCTACATTTTTCATAGCAGGATGGAATTTTGGAGCAAAAAGGAAGACAAAATTTTTCTCTTTAAGTTCTCTCTCAACTTCTTCTGGTTCAACATTTATTTTCACCCCTAATTTTTCCAGAATATCAGCTGAGCCAAGTTTTGAAGAAACTGCCCTATTTCCATGTTTTGCTACTTTTATTCCTTCTGCTGCTAAAATTATAGCTGATGCCGTTGAAGCGTTGAATGTGTGAAGTCCATCCCCCCCTGTTCCACATGTATCAATTGGTTTTATATTTTCATCGCTTATTTTCGGTTTTATTGCTTTCTGTCTCATCTCATGTGCAAATCCTGCTATTTCTTCTGATGTTTCTCCCTTCATTCTGAGAGCAACTAAAAGTCCTGCGACAAGGTTTTGAGGTGCTTTCCCTGAAATTATTAAATCTGCGCAAAATCTTGCTTCTTCAAAATTTAAATTTTTCCCCTGAACTACTTTGCTAAAAATTTCTTTGAATTTTTTTATTTCTTCCTCAGATTTTGTTTCAGTTTCCATTATTTTTATATTTTATCTTTATTTACCACAAAAACTTCATCAGCTGAAATTATAGGTAGTGATTTAAAATTTTTTTGACTTTGAGAAAGAGTTTTTGCAAATTTTAAGAATGAAAGAGCTGTGGAGAAAGAGAAAAATTTTCAGGAGAAAGATAATCAAGATCAGAAGATAGAACAGATAGTGCAGCAAATCAGGATGAGAACACAGGTTCAGAAGCAGGATTTTCGCCAAGAAATTTATAAAAGAGTTATTTCTGGTGTAATACTTGGTGGAATTGCTTTGTTTTTTTTGATAGAGGGAGGTATTTTGTTTGTTTTTTTTGTTTCTATATTTTCTCTTCTTGCTTCATTTGAGATATATAAGCTTTTGGAGATGAAAGGTGAAAAGCCATTCACACAGATTGGTATAGCAGTCTCAACATCAATTCCGTTTATAACATTTTTGGCTCCATCAGAGGTTCTCTTTGCTCTCCTTACTTTCTCTCTTATCGCAATATTTTTTATTCAGATAATTTCCCGTGAGGTGAGAGGGGCGATAGATAAAATTATGATGACATACTTTGGAATAATATATACGGGATGGTTGGGAGGGGCTCACGCTGTGCTTTTGAGAAATATAGGAAATGAACTGCAAATCCAAAATTTTGCAAAAATAGATACTGGGATTTTCTTTTTTCTATTTACTGCCTTAACAACAGTTTGTGCAGATATTGGAGCTTACTTTGCCGGGAAAAAATTTGGAAAAATTAAGCTCGCGGAAAAAATATCCCCAGGTAAAACCCTTGAAGGTTTTTTAGGTGGAGTTTTATTATCTGTAATTTCGGCTATTTTTATGAAAATTATATTCCAACCAAAAGGCGACCTTATGATTTGGATGTTTTTGGGTTTTGTTGCTGCTTTTTTTGGGCTTTTAGGAGATTTTGCAGAATCTGCCTTAAAAAGGGATGTGCATTTGAAGGACTCTGGTTTCATTATCCCAGGACACGGTGGAGTCCTTGATAGAATAGATAGTCTTCTTTTTACTATACCTATTTTCTATTATATATCAAAGTATATTATTTTGAGGTTGTGATTTACTTTTGGAGCTTTACATTTTAGCACAATGTTGTGTGTAGATATAAGGATAATTTCAACTTTGGATTTTTACAGTTAAATTTTGATACTTGAAAATCTCTAATTTTGTGGAAAAAATAAATTCTAAATATTAAAATATAAAAGTCAATTAAAGAATTAATAAAAATAGGAGGTAGATATATTATGGGAGAAAAAGATATGGTAAAGGGTCAGGCGGAAGGGAAGTTTTTGGCAGTTTCTATTCTTGTTGGAAGCGTTGTGGTAGCAGGTTCAATAATATGGGCAACTCGTTCAATTCAGGGTTACCTTGAAAAAGGCGGAGGTAATGTTGTAAGAGCAGGAGCACCGGGTCAGCCAGTACAGCCTCCCCTACCTCAACCTCAGCAACCACCTTCACCTCCTCCTGAAGCGGAGAGGATAGATATGTCTCAGATAGCGCCTCCTCCACCTTACAGGATAAAGGGGAACCCAAATGCAAAAGTTACAATAGTTAAATATTCAGAGTTCCAATGTCCATTCTGTGGTAGATGGGCAAGGGATACTTTTCCACAAATATTGCAGACATATGGAGATAAAGTGAAAATTGTGTTCAAGCATTTGCCTTTGCCGTTTCATCAGTTTGCTCAAAAAGCAGCGGAGGCAGCTGAGTGCGCAGGTAAGATAGGAGGAGCAAAAGCTTTCTGGGCTATGCACGACAAACTCTTCCAGGTGGGGCAGCCGCAGGGAAGACTTGATATAGCATCCTTGAAGCAGTTTGCAAAAGAGATAGGATTAGATGAAAAGAGGTTCTCACAGTGTCTTGACACAGGGGAGACAGCCCAAATTGTTATGCAAGATATGAACGAAAGCCAGAGACTCGGGGTAAGAGGAACACCAACATTTTTTATAAATGGAGTACCTGTGAGAGGAGCTCTACCATTTGAAGCTTTCAAGCAGGTAATAGATCAGGAATTGCAAGGAGGCGGATAAATCTTAAACAATAGAAAATATAGCGGTAAAACTTAATTTATGCTCAAGGAGGAAGAGTATGTAAAGTTTTCATCTGTCCAAATTATAAATCTCATAAAAAGAGGAGAAATTAGACCTTCCGAAATTCTTGAGACTGCAATTGAGGTCTCCCGGAAATTAAATCCTGATCTCAACGCAGTAATATTATGGATAGAAGACGGAGTTAAAGAAGATCTGAAAAATCTGGAAAAATCTGATATAAAAGAAAAGGGAAAACTTTATGGTGTTCCGCTGCTTCTGAAAGATTTGAGGCAACATTATCCGGGAGTAAAATCAACCGACGGCTCAAAAATTCTCAAAGATTTTATTCCAGATTATGAAAGTGAATTTGTTGCAAGAATAAGAAAAAATGGTGGATTAATTTTTGGAAAAACTAATACATCTGAGTTTGGATTTTTAGGATATACTGAACCTGACCTTTTTGGTCCGACAAGGAATCCGTGGAACTTGGAGCTTACTCCGGGCGGGTCATCTGGTGGTTCAGCTTCTGCGGTTGCAAGTTGTATGGTTCCTGTTGCTTCTGGGAGCGATGGGGGAGGTTCTATAAGAATTCCAGCATGCTATACAGGTTTGATTGGCTTGAAGCCATCTCGGGGAAGAACCCCAGCTGGTCCGCCTCACGGTGAGATATGGCAAGGATTTGGAGTAAATTTTTTCTTTGCAAGAACTACAGAAGATGTTGCTTTACTTTTGGATGCTGAAAGTGGATATTCTTTAACATCTCCTTTCAAAATTGAACCTCCTACGGAAAGATATTCTGAGGTATATAAAATGGAACCGAAAAAATTGAAAATTGCCTTTACAACAAGATCCCCTATAGATACCCCTGTTGACAAATTTTATAAAGATGCAGTTTTGAAAGCTGCAAGAGAATTTGAAAAAATAGGATGGTATGTTGAGGAGAGAGAACCTGAGGGATGGGGATGGGATATTTTTCATGTTTTCCTTTCTATGTATTATGGTGAGGCAAACGCCCTTTTGAAAGAGCTTAAAGAAAAATACGGAAAAAGAGTTTTTTCGGAAGTTGAAGCTACGACTCTTTCTCTTTTTGCGCTGGGGGAATTAAGATCATCGGGTGATTATATTCTTTCAACATGGAAAAGATATGAGCTTATATACAAGCTCAACTTATTTTTTGAAAATTACGATGTTTTTTTGACGCCAACTTGTGCATTTTTACCTGCGAAAATAGGAGAGTTGAAACCTCAAAAGATTCAAGAAGAATTTTTGAGAATTTCAGTAAGGCTTGGGCTTTTCAAGCTTATGGATAAAGTAAAAGTTTTTCGCAACATTTTAAGACAGCTTGAAATAAAAAATTTTCAGAGAACTCCATTTACTCAATATGCAAACATAACCGGTGTTCCTGCTATTTCTTTACCTATATGGTTAGATGAGAAAGCAGAAATTCCATCTGGGATACAAATTATTGCTCCTTTCGGTAGAGAAGATTTGCTCCTTCAAATTTCAAACTTGTGGGAAAATATAGAAAAATGGGGAAATAGATTTCCGCCCCCATATACTAAACAAAAGCTTGGTATTAAAGATTAGAAAAATTAAAGATTAAAAAATTGGTAAAACTACCAATTTACCCATCTTAACCCCTTAACCTTATCTTGAAGGAGTATTTCAAGGTCAACTCTGTAAGGACCTTCTCCTCGGTAAATCTCAGGGTTATATTGCTCTATAAAGCTTTTGACTAATATAGCGCCGAAGTAATCGCTTGAATCCACACTTCCATAACCTTTTCCCTTGCTATCTACCCAGAAGTAAATTTTATCTCCTGGGGAAAAAACTGTGATTTTTGTGCTATAACTTTCTAGGTCAGGAGCGAGATTAGGAATAAAATCCTCACTGATATTCCTACCAAATTTTACTCTCACATTTGCTTCTTTTCCTAATTCTTCAACATCTCTAAACTCTGGGTTTCCGGAATTGTTATAAAGAACGAACCAAGCTGTATTCGGGATGTTTGGATTGACCTCATATTCTGGAACTGCTTTTATCTCGCCGGTTAAAAAATCAATTTTGACCCAAGAATTGCCCTCTGTATCATGAGAAACGAGACCTTCTATGCGTGCAAACTTTGGAGTTAAATATAGTGATGCTGTTCGCTTATCTTCGCCCAAAGATGAGTAAGCTAAAACTTCTACGGTCTTGCAGGTGAATCCACCTTTTCTGCAACCAAAAGAATCACAGTAATACCATGGACCTGGTATGATGAATGAAGTTTCCTTTATATCCCAGTCTGATATTTTTGCTCCGTCGCAGTATAGTTTATAGCCTCCTGCGTTTTCAACTTTTTTCCATTCTATTTTTAGGTCTTTTCCATCATTAACTGGTGTAGCATTTATTATTTCAGGGTCTCCGCTTAGTTTGCAGCTTGTGATTATACTAACTATTAGTGCTGTTGATGAAATTATCCTCAGCATAGATATAATTTAAGGTTTTGCTACCATTTTTCAGTTTGATTTATATCAAATTGAGTTTGCTATTAAAATAAAAATTCTTATGTTTGCCGATACGGAACGAAAAAATAATCGCATGTATCAAACGCTAACCACTATAAGAATTATTCCATGTCTTGATATAAAGGATGGGAGAGTGGTGAAAGGTATTAATTTTGTAAATTTGAAAGATGCAGGTGATCCATTTGAGACAGCAAAAGTGTATAGTCAAGAGGGTGCAGATGAGATTTGCATTTTAGATATATCAGCTAGTGATGAAGGGAGGAGAGCTTCTTTGCAGATGATATCTAAAATAGCTGAAAATGTTTTTGTCCCTCTAACGGTAGGTGGGGGGGTTAGGACTTGGAAAGATATGAGAGAGTATTTGCTTGCGGGAGCAGATAAAGTTTCAGTAAATACAGGAGCAGTTGAAAATCCAAATCTTATAAAAGAATGTGCAGAAGTTTTTGGTAGTCAGTGTGTAGTTGTTGCAATAGATGCAAAAAGAGTAGATAATGTTTTCAGAGTATTTATATATTCTGGTAAGAAAAATACAGGTCTTGATGCGGTGGATTGGGCAAAGAAAGCTGTGGAGTTGGGAGCAGGTGAAATTCTTCTTACATCAATAGATAAGGACGGAACGCAAAGTGGATATGACTTAGAACTTATACAAAGGATCTCAGAAAATGTTTCAGTTCCTATAATAGCGTCCGGGGGAGCAGGGGAGGAGCAACATTTTTTTGATGCTGTAAAAGCAGGAGCTTCTGCTTGTCTTGCTGCTTCTGTTTTTCACTTCGGTAAAATAAATATTTCTCACCTTAAAAATTTCCTCAAAGAAAAAGGTGTAAATGTGAGACTATAAATAAAAAGTATTATGTCAGAGATAGAGAGAATAATTGAGCTCGGAAGAAAATTGGGGTGGATTTTAAATAAAAGTTTGCCTAAAAAAATCAAACTACCATACTTTGAAAAATTATCAACTCCCTGGGGAAGCGATTCTTTATCTATAAAGGTTGGGAACTTCCATATTGTGATTTCTTCTGATCAAAGTGTAGAGGGAACTCATTTTGATTTGAAGTTTATGGCACCAGAGGAAGTTGGCGAAAGAGCTTTGAGATGTGCAGTAAGCGATATAGTATGTACAGCGTCAGACCCATCATTTGCATTTGTGAATTTGGCAGGAAGGGATTACAAAGTTTTAGAAAAAATAGGTGATGGAATAATAAAGTTCTCTGATGAAATTGGATTAAAACTTGCAGGTGGAGATACATCAAAGTCTAATATATACTCTGTTTCTATTTTTGTTGTAGGATATTCTAAGAAAAAACCACTTTCAAGATTTGGAGCTCACCCGGGAGATCACATTCACATAACAGGTACAGTAGGAGATTCTGCTCTTGCTCTTGAAGTTCTGAGAAAGAAGGGAAGAAAATTTGCAGAAAAATGCATACCTTACGCTTTGCAAAAATTTTTGAGACCTCCTTTAAGGGCGAAGATATTACGAAAAATAAAATCGTTTGTCAGGTTTTCAGCGGATGCATCTGATGGTCCTTTAAGAACTGTGGAATGGATATGCGCTTTGAACAATGTATCTTGTGAGTTCTTTCCGGAAAGAATGCCATTTTCAGAAGAGTTTTTGAGATTTGCCCCAAATTTTTTCAAAGACCCTCAAAGTGTCGCAATAACTTATGGGGACGACTATGAGATAGTTTTTGGAACACCAGAGGAAAAATCTCAAAGCATGAGAAAATATGGAGAAATTGTGGGAATAGTTCTTTCAGATCAGGATGTGAAAAGGGCGTTAAGGAAAAATTATCCTTTCAAAAAGATTCCTTCGTTCTCGGGTAAAGGAAAATTTATTTTCTTTACATACAAAAAACCAAAAGAGTTTTTCTTTGAGCACTTTTAGTTTTTTGAACTCTCTTAATTCACTCCTAATTTGTTTAGCATTTCAGAAATATCTGGTGAATCTGCTACATTTTTGCTTTTGTAGTTCCAAACAACTATACCATTATCTACTACAAAAAATGCAGGTCTTAAATATCTATCACCTTTTATACCGTCTCTTACGAACTTATATTTGCCCAAAAGTGATGAATCTTTTAAGGTTCTCAAAAAAGCAGTTGGAGATACGAGGTCTAAAAAGCTCCCACTTTCTACCCCGAAAATCTTATATACTTTCTTTTCCAGGTCCGGAACTAAACGAAAAGGAAAATCCGGAAAGTCTTTCAAATACTCTTTGACTACATCTTGCGGACTTTGTATGAATATTATAACTTCAACTCCTTTTTCTTTGAGTTTGTCTTTTTCTTTGAGGAGCTTTATTATATCCATCTGACACCACACACACCCCATATATCTGTGGAAAGAAATTATATACTTTTTGCCTTCTTCAATTTCAACTTTTTGACCGTTCACATCTTCTATTTCAAAGTTCGGGACTTTTTCCCCTATATTCAAAGACATAGTTGAAAGTGTAATTAATAAGATGTTTGTGATAAGAATTACAAAAAGTTTTCCTGTTATCATTTTTTTGAGAATTTATGTTTTAGCTGAAATCTTTCAGAAAGTTCAAGATTTTTCCGAAATTCTCATCAGAATAATCTTTTTTGTAATTTCTCATAAGTTCTATTGCTGTTTTTTCTTCTTGTGGGTAAATTCTACCTTTTGATTTCAAGAAAGAAATAAGGAAAGAGGCAAATTACTTGAAATCTTCTTGCTCAACATCATTAGGCTCTTCCTCACTCCATAGTTTCATTTGTTTATATTTTCTCCGTTCATTCATCATAATTCACCTTATTTTATTCTATTGCCCGCCATTTTATATAATGTTTCCGGCATAAAAGAAGTACTGAGCGTTAGCGGAGGATTTGGTTGAGTGCCATAAGGCACAAACCTTTTATGCTGTGTTAGGCGAACATTCAATAAACCTTATGTGTTATTTTATTTTTACCATTTTTCTTTGATTCGTACATTAAGTCATCAGCAATTTTTACAACTTCCTCAGGGGTGAGGTTCTTAATTGATAAATCGTTTTCAAAAGTTGCAGCTCCATAGCTAAATGTTATCGGAAGATTTTTATCACTTACGAATGATAACAATTTGTCTTTCAATTTATCCGTTGCCAATTTGGCTTTTTGATAATCAGTTTCCACAAAAAGAAAACAAAATTCGTCGCCACCTAACCTTGCAATAATATCTGCTGAACGAAAGTGGTTCCTAATCTCGCGAGCAATTTCTCTTATTATTTCATCCGCTTTTAAATGTCCTATATTATCATTCAGTTGCTTGAAATTATCAATATCCATATATACGATTGTAAATGGACTTTTATACCTTTTAAACCTCTCAATTTCATTATTTAAGTATTCATAAAAACCTCTTGAATTTAATAAACCTGTGAGAAAATCTCTTCTTGCTAATTCTTTTTCTTTTTGTGATATTTCTTTAATCTTAGAAAATAACAAAGCAAAAAGGAGAAAAGTTGTTGTTCTGACTAATCCGTTAAAATATGGTATTATTATATTAGAATAGGGATGTCCTGAATAAATATCTGCTATCAACCAACTTATACCAGACAAAATAGCAATTAAAATAGATATGCTTTTTTTACCATACCAGGCAGAAAAATATATTGGTATAAAATAAAAGATTGACCATGCAAATTCATAACCTGTTAGAAAGTCCGCATAGCCAATTACTATTACCAAAAATATTGAAATAATCAGTATGATAACTTTAGGAGTTTTGTTTAACAATTCCACCATAAAAAATGTTTATGTGTTTCCCCAAATTTTTAACAATAATAGACTGTTAATAAAAAATAAAATGTTTGTGATAAGAATTACACAAAGTTTTCCTGTTATCATTTTTTTGAGAATTTATGTTTTAGCTGAGATCTTTCAGAAAGTTCAAGATTTCTTTGAAGCTCTCATCTGAATAATCTCTTTTATAATTTTTCATAAGTTCTATTGCTTTCTTTTCTTCTTTCGGGTAAATTCTACCTTTTGATTTCAAGAAGGAAATAAGGAAAGAGACAAATTGCGTGACATTTTTCGGTTTTTCTGTAAATTGAGAGGATTCGAAATCTATAAGAACAACTTTATTTTCTTTCTCACAAAGTATAGCATTGTTGTAGGGTTTGTGCATTTCATTTTTTGATATTTTCATTCTGTCAAGCTCACGAGCCTGATACAAAATATCAAAGAATACATCTGAAAGAGTATTTACTTCATCTAAAATTTTTTTGAAAGGAATACCATCTATGAATTCCATAACGAAAAAGTCTGAACCTTCAAGTAGTATTTTTGGACCTATATTTTTTTTATTTACTTTTCTCAGGACCTCCGCCTCTTTTTTTATGTTCTTAATGAGATAAGGGAATTTTGCAACTTTTACTGCTACCTTTTTGTTATCAATATATCCGAAAAAAATTTTCCCTCTCCATCCTTCTTTTAAGAAATGAATATCTTTGATATTTTCGGCAAAATTCTGAAAGCTTAATTCGGTTGATTCTTTTTTTGACCAGTTTAGGTTTTTATTAGCGTCCAAGTTTTTTTGAAAGAACTGCTTTTACAAGTTCTTCTACCAAAGATGAAGCTATCTGTGAATTGGAAGCAGGTTTGCTTTCTCTATCCACTTCTTTATCTAATGCTTGAAGAACTTTTGGAACGAATTCAGCAAAAACCTTTGATTCTTCGGATATTTCACTTTTATCTTTTACACTTAATTTTGTTGGTATCTCCACTTTTTTGACTTTATCTAAGTTTTTTGTTTCAGCTTTTGATAGCTCATGAACTCCTTTGATTTTTATTTCGTTTGCCATAACCTTTCACCCCCGCCCATTTATTTTATAATCGGAAAATCTAAAAATTTTTTTAGCCTTTTAATCTACCACTTTATAATTTTTTCTCCCGTAAATTTATTTTAAAAATAAGATTCTGATTTTTCTCAAAAGTACGGATTTTTAAAAAAATCGGGAAAGTAAAAAAAAAAGATTATATTTTTAAGGTGAAAGATATAAAAAAGGAGGTGAAAAGAAATGTTTGGATTAAAGATAAAAAAGGAAACTATTTATTTGGGAATTTTGGTTTTTAGTCTTATTGGAGGAGTTGCAACAATTCAGTCCTGTGCGAAGGAAACAGGAACTGGTGGAGAAGGAGCAACACCTTTGACCGATATATCTTCTTTACCTCAAAGTGAGCAAACAGAGGTTCTCCAAATACAAGATTCATCATTCGGGGAAGTTGGACTTATATCAGATACCGAGTTAAACCCTGCTATTATTGAAATTTCTTTACAAGAAGTTGATTTGCTAACGGCAAGAGCTCCGATTTCACCGAAAGATGAATTCTCTGATGATGAAAAGAAAACAAAACAAGAAAAAGATGAATTCTCTGATGAGGAAAAGAAAACAAAACAAGAAATGGATCAGGAGTTATCCATAAAGGAAATAATCAGAAACTTTGTATCAGATGAAATTATTCAGAAATTTGAGAAGATTGAAGACAAGTTCAAATATGCTGATAG
>Ga0079995_1075275_pt1 | contig 15599 bp, 18 predicted proteins | sample FaiFalFF_MnMetaG_2_FD_69198 | JGI IMG/M metagenome (GOLD analysis project Ga0079995, IMG submission 69198) | Freshwater microbial communities from Yellowstone National Park, Wyoming, USA - Fairy Falls C (FF_Mn_C) (SPADES assembly) (version 4) | ecosystem: Environmental > Aquatic > Freshwater >...
AAGCAAATTGGCAGAAAGCCAAAAGACGGAGGTGAACAAATTTGCGCTTGATGGCAGTTGTCTCGTTGACGGCGCTCACATGGGTTTTGGCTTGGGGTTACCCGACAAGCACTAACCTCACACCTTCATCGGAAGTGATGGGAGACGGCGAAGCGAGGTTGGAGATTTTCACCGTTAGTTACGGTGGATTTTTCCGTTCTGGGATTGAGCGTTACGCTTTCAGCCAGTTTGGTTGGCGCAAGTTGGAATGGGGCTTTGACATTTACCGCTATCCGGACGAAGACGGAAATTACGAGACCCGATGGGCTTTCAACGCGAAAATCAAACTCTGGGAGGAGACGACGAGACGCCCAACTTTGGCGGTCGGCGTGCTTGACATCGGGAAGGGTTTGACAGCATCGCCTTACGCGGTCTTGGGGAAATCGTGGGGTCGTTCCGTTTGGCATTTGGGATTCGGTCGGTTTGATGACAACGAGAGATGGTGGCTGGCAGTAGAGTATCCGCTGAGTTCTCGTCTTTGGTTTGTCGCCGATAAACTCTCTGGCAGCGACGCCCACGCAAGTTTCGGCATCTATTGGTCGCTGAACGAAAAAGTTGAGTTGGGCATTGCCTTTGGCTTACCAAACAAAGGTCAAAACGAGCGAGCAATCCTTCTGAACTTCGCTTGGACACCGTAAAGCGTGACTTACCATGCCACTGGCTTTTAGGCAGTTTTTGATGACGAATTTCCTAAGCGCCGAATTCATTTTGGCGTTTTGGAGGGCGAACCTTAAAATCAGTGCGAAGTGCCGAGTTCAGGGTGCGGTGTTCAATGCCGAAATTTTTTCGGCAGTGCAAAAAGCACTGCCCTCCAGAAAATTGCCGTTTCACCATTCGCCAATCGCCATTCGCTACTCGCCGTTCACCATTCGCTGCCTTTTTACCAGTCGCCAGTCGCTATTCGCCATTCGCTGCCGTTTTTCCCGACCTGCCGATTTGCCGACCTCACGATTTGCCTAAAACCCGGCTCGGCAGGAGCCTCGCCCTCCCGCTTAATTCCGTCCTGCGTTCCGCTCTCTGAAAAACTTGACGGCGATTGATTTGAGCGACAAACTGAAAAGCAAGAAAGAAGAGGTGCAAAAGGATGGCTAAACGGAAACGCACGGATTTGCCCGATGAGACTGAATTGGCAGTGCGCCCATCCGTTTGGTTGCGCTGGTATGAACAGCACCTGCGACAAGTCCTTGCTGCATGGGCGAAGAGGAAACGATTGGAACAAGAGGACTTGGAACTTCTTCTCTTTGACCGAAGCGACTTGGAGCGAACTATAAGAGCGTTGCCAAAGTCACTCACGCCGGCAGAGAGGCGCAAGTTGGAGAAATTGGATAGTGAGTTGAGGAGACTCGCACCTGCCATTAGAGCCGCTATTCCTGACTTGTCAGAGATGCGGCAAAGTTTAGGTGTGCCCAGAAGCCATTGGTGGTGGTTTCTTGACGAAGAGGGCGAGACTATTTGAGACAGACTTCTTCCGCTACTGCTTGATTTGCTCTTAGCGAAAGACTTCGGCTGAGAGGTGTCCCTTGTGATGCACCAGCGTCCAGAGGACATAATCGTGGTGTTGGATTTTGGGGCTCAATATGGGCAACTGATTGCCCGACGCGTCCGCGAATGTCGCGTCTATTCGGAACTTCTCCCGTGTGACACTCCTTTGGACAAGGTTTTGGAACTTCGCCCCAAAGGCATCATTTTGTCTGGCGGTCAAGCAAGCGTTTACGACCCAAATGCCCCAAAGTATGACCCAAAGATTTTTGAGTTGGGCATTCCGGTCCTCGGCATCTGTTACGGGATGCAGTTGATGGCTCACTTGCTTGGCGGGAAAGTTGCGAGGGCGGAAAAGGCGGAATATGGACGAACCGAATTGCGGGTATTGGATGACAGCGATTTATTTGCAGGACTAAACCCTCAACTGATTTGCTGGATGAGCCACAGCGATGTCGTGTTAGAACCGCCTAAAGGCTTCAAAGTCACTGCCAGAACCAACAACGCCCCCGTAGCCGCTATGTCCGACCCACAGCGGAAGTTGTTCGGTGTCCTTTTCCATCCCGAAGTTTCCCACACGCCTTGGGGAATCGAAATCATCCGCAATTTCGTTTACAACTGGTGCGGCTGTAACCCCACATGGACGCCGAGAAACTTCGTGGAGGCAACGGTTGAGGCTATCCGGGAGAGGGTAAAAAATGAACGGGTTTTGTGTGCCTTGAGCGGTGGTGTTGACTCAACGACCACCGCAGCCTTGGTCCATCGGGCGGTCGGAGACCAGTTGACTTGCATCTTCGTCAATCACGGGTTCTTGAGGAAGGGCGAGCCCGAAAGGGTCATCCACACCTTTCGGGAACTTTTGAATGTCAACCTTGTCTATGTTGATGCGAGCGAAAGATTTTTGCATCGGCTGAAAGGAGTCACAGACCCTGAAGAGAAGCGGAAAATCATTGGCGAAGAGTTCGTGAGGGTCTTTGAGGAAGAAGCAAGAAAGTTGGGTCATATCCGATTCCTCGCACAAGGGACACTTTATCCCGATGTCATTGAAAGCGGAACCCGTCACGCTGCACGCATCAAAACGCATCATAATGTTGGTGGATTGCCACCAGACATGAAATTTGAATTGATAGAACCTTTGCGTTACCTTTTCAAGGACGAAGTCCGAGAAGTAGCCGACGAATTGGGACTACCGCCGGAGATAGCGTGGAGACATCCATTCCCTGGACCGGGTTTGGCTATTCGCATACTGGGCGAAGTTACCCCTGAACGGCTGAATATTCTGAGGGAAGCAGACGCAATTGTGATGGAGGAAATCCGAAGGGCGGGACTTTATCGGCAAGTTTGGCAAGCGTTCGCTGTCTTGCTTCCTATCCGAAGCACTGGTGTCAAAGGTGACAGACGAACTTACGGCTACACAATTGCCATTAGAACAGTAACGAGCGAAGACGGAATGACAGCAGACTGGGCGAGGTTGCCACACGAAGTTTTAGACCGAATTGCCAACCGAATTTGTAACGAGGTTGAGGGCGTAAATCGTGTTGTCTATGATATTACTTCCAAGCCACCAGCAACCATTGAATGGGAGTGATGGGTTATGGTCAGCACCGATTTGCATCGTGACATTGAGGCTGTCCTTCTGACCGAAGAACAAATCCAAAGGCGAATTGCAGAACTGGGCGCACAAATTTCCGCAGATTACGCGGGGAAAGAACTTCACCTGATAGGCGTTTTGAGAGGTGCGGTTATGTTCTTAGCCGATTTAATGCGGCACTTGACGATTCCCTGCTCCTGCGACTTCATCGCTATCGCCAGTTATGGAATGGACACTAAATCTTCGGGCGTGGTGCGAATCCTCAAAGACTTGGACGACAGCATACAAGGGAAGCATGTGCTTATCGTTGAGGACATAGTGGATACTGGCTTGACCCTCAACTACATCCTGAACCTGATTCGCTCCCGCAACCCAGCCAGCGTTCGCGTTTGTGCGCTTCTGGATAAACCTGAACGGCGGATAGTTCGCGTTGAAATTCACTACTTGGGCTTCACCATCCCAAATCGTTTCGTCGTTGGCTATGGACTGGACTACGCACAAAAGTATCGCAACTTGCCTTACATTGGTGTTTTGCGACCGGAGATTTATGGTGGCGTGTGAGCGAAGGTGTTGCAAACTGTCGCTGAATGTGGCAGTATATAAATGCCACTTGCCACCTGTGACAATCCTGCCGTTCATGCATTAATAGGGTGGTTTCAACCTTCTCCCGAAGGAAAACAAAAAACCGCTACAACTACACGACAAAGGAGGGCGTTGAAGAAATGACCGAACAAGAAATCATCACCGCAACGGAATTTGACCTTAGCGAATTGGAAGCAAAGACCTTACCCGAACTGCAGGAGATCGCCAAGTCTTTGGAAATCCCTGGGGCAACGAAACTAAAAAAGCAGGAGTTAGTGCGTAGGATTTTGGAAACTTTCGCAGCCCGTCACGGGTTCGCCCTGAGGGAGGGCGTGCTTGAAATTGTTGAGGACAAAGAGGTGAAAGGATACCTACGGGTTGATGGCTACATGCCTTCACCTGAAGATGTTTATGTCAGTCAAACGCAAATCCGAAGGTTTGGGCTTCGCAACGGCGATGTGGTGATGGGCTACATCCGACCACCAAAAGAAGGTGAGCGATTTTACAGCCTCTTGCGTATCGTAGCCGTTAACGGCGAAAATCCGGAGAAAGCCAGGGTGCGACCGGATTTTGAAAAACTGACGCCCGTCTTCCCATTTGAGAGGCTGAGGATGGAACGAACTGGTGAAAATTCCTCAGAGAACATAACTGCGCGAATGATAGACATAGTGGCACCCATAGGGAAAGGACAAAGGGGCTTAATCGTTTCCCCGCCTAAGGCAGGTAAAACTACATTCCTCAAGACAATTGCCCGAAGCATTGAACGCAACCACCCTGAATGCATCGTCATTGTTCTTCTCATTGACGAGCGACCAGAGGAAGTCACTGACTTTAGGGAAGCCGTGAACTCAGAAGTCGCATCCGCTACTTTTGATCAACCACCTGAGCATCAAATCCAAGTTGCCCGCATGGTCTTGGAGAAAGCGAAACGGTTGGTTGAAATGGGCAAGGATGTGGTCATTCTTCTGGACAGTTTGACCCGCCTGACGAGGCAGTCCAACTTGGTGGTTGAACCTTCAGGAAGGACTCTGACGGGCGGTCTTGACCCCGCTGCTTTGAGATTCCCCAAGCGGTTCTTTGGAGCAGCAAGGAAACTCAGGGAAGGCGGTTCGTTGACAATCATTGCCACAGCCTTAATTGACACCGGCTCTCGCATGGACGACCACATCTACGAAGAATTCAAAGGCACGGGCAACATGGAAATTCACCTTGACAGAAGGCTGCAAGAACGGCGCATCTTCCCAGCAATTGACATACAGCGTTCAGGAACTCGCAGGGAAGAGTTGCTTTATTCCGATCAGGAACGGGAAGCCGTCTGGAGGCTGAGGAAAACCCTGTCTCAAGTGGACATGATTACAGCCACCGAACGCCTCATTGACCAACTCCGAAAAACGAGGACGAACGAAGAGTTCTTCCGAATGATCCTGCAACACTGGCGGTAGTCTGTGGGCAATAATTGAAGCCAAGCGGAGGTGAGCGTGATGGAGGGTTGTATTTTTTGCCGCATTGTCGCCAAAGAGGTTCAGAGCAAAATTGCCTATGAGGACGAGGAAGTAGTCGCCTTCCATGACATCAATCCACAAGCGCCCGTTCATGTCCTGATTGTGCCCAGAAAACACATACCGACCCTTAACGACGCAGTTGAGGAAGATCAGGCTTTGTTAGGCAAGATGATGTTGGTGGCTCAAAAGTTAGCCAAAGAACTTGGCGTCGCTGATAGCGGATATAGGCTTGTCTTGAACACCAACCGAGGGGCAGGTCAATCTATCTTCCACATCCATTTTCACCTTCTGGGAGGGCGGTTGTTTCATTGGCCGCCCGGCTAAAGCGCTAAAACTCATGCCTGTTTGTGCGGGGAACTCTCTTGTGAACGGAGCGCGCTAATCTCTTGATTTCAGCCACGGGGACGGGCTTAATGAGCAAAGAAACTGCTCCGTGCCTCATCGCCTTGCTCACCAACTCGCTGTCAGGGAAGGCAGTAACTAAAACCACATTCGCATCAGGGTCAATTCTTCGGATTTGAGCGAAAGTCCTCGCTCCGTCCATGTCAGGCAGGAGCAAGTCCAAGAAAATCAAGTCATAAGTTTTCTCGCTGACCATCCTAATTGCCTCTTCCCCAGTTTTCACATAATCCACCGTGCACCTTTCCGGTTGAAGAGCCCTTTTGAAGAGTCTCCCAATTTCAGGGTCATCGTCAACGACCAAAATTTGTTTTCTCGTCCCACCAGTGTGCATTTCCAACCATTCATCCAACTCTTGCTTGTTAATTCGCCACCTGCCACCAACTTTTCGGGCAGGTATAACACCCGATTGAAGCATTCGGTAAACGGTCATGAGGTGCAAGTTGAGATACTGTGCCACTTCTTCAACATCCATCAACCTATCCCTTTCGTCCAGTGTTTCTTGCGTTACGCGCCTTCTAGCCATGTGTTTGACACACTCCTTTGACTGCGGTTTTGAGGTTCAGAAAAATTATAGCACAAAAGTCACTGCAACTTAAGCAATATTTTCACAGAGTTGGGCTGGTTTGCCAGGGAGTGTCACAACCGTCCTAACAAGTTAGTCAACGCCTCAGCAATGGCGTAAGCGAGAACTGGTGGCGACAAAACCTCAGGCAATTGTGAATCACCTACCTCCAAATTGATGTCCAGAGCCTTTAAGCGTTCACGGTTCAACACTCGCATCAATTCCTCAATTCGCTTGATGCGCCCGCTTTCCATCAACTCAGTTATAGGCGTTCCGTTCACGAAAACCCTTCCCTCTCCCTGCTTGACCTTCGCTTTTATCGTGTAGTGAGTGCCCGTTGGGGCGTGATAAATCTCCACTCCCGTGTCTTGCAATGTTTCCGATGTCGCCTCTTTCGGTTCTTGCTCCTCGTGGATTTTGCTTATATCCGACATCAGCCTCTCAACCTCCTTTCTCTATGCGCAAGTTTAATGCAAAAGCGGCATAATTGAAAAGGCGAAAGGGCTCAAAAGGAGGGATGAATGTTGCGGACGATAATTTGTCCGCGATGTGGCGAATGGATGGACGAAACCCATCCCGATTTTCCGCGCTGTGTCTTTTGCGGCGAGAAGTTGACGCAGTGCGGCTTCTGTCGCGCTTTCCCCGGCAACGGGAAACCTTGCCCAAAAGCGAAAGGGCATCCCATAGTTTACGCGTCGTCGGACTTAAATTGCCCCCACTTTGTCCCGAAATTCTTAGCGAGACAAACCCATCCCATCCTTTCCCCCGCTGTCCGTTGGCAAATGGCTGCTTCACTGATGTTCACCTTGAGCGTCCTAATAGTCGCTTTCCTTTCGCGACCAGTTCCGTCAAGGGTTCTGCTGGCAGCATCGGCGCCTTCCCAAGTCGTTGTCGGTGACTCCTTAGAAGTCCGCATGCTGGTTAAGGCTTCAGCAAACCAACCTGTTAGATTGCGTTTGGACAGGCGCTTGTTAGCCGATTTTCAACTGATTGGCATAAGCCCTCTGCCTGTAAAGGTGGAGCAACGCAGTCAGTTTTACGAGTTCGTCTTGCCTGTCTCTCACGACCCTCAACCTGTTATTGTCAAGTTCAAAAGCACGCGCGCCGGCGAATACGCCATGAGGGCAATGGTTGTGACTGCACCGAGAAATCAGGCAGAGTGGCAAGCGAAAGTGAAAGTCGTGAAACAAACCGCGCCGCCCAAACCACCTAAAGGTTTGGCGGTGATAGCAATGGCTCTTTGGAGGTGAAGTTCCATGCCTCGGGACATCGCTGCCGAAAAGCAACTGGCAATGCAAGTCCGACGCGAGTTTAACAGGGCTGGGTTGGACATCTCACGAATGGAAGTAATCAGCGTTGGAGGTAACATTTCAATCTACGGTTGGATTCGCAGGGCGAGGGGAGATGTCTCCGGCGAAAGCGTGGAAGCAAAAGTCAATCGCTTGATTGACCGCATTAAGCGAATGCCCGGAGTCCGAGATGTCGTCCTCTACGCAAGAATCCGCGAAGATTGACCAAATTGACCAACCCATAGGCAATAGGAGGACAAAGGGATGCGCGGGATGATCATGGCTGCTGGAGAGGGAACTCGTTTGCGCCCTTTGACCTACGCGAGACCAAAGGCTTTGGTTCCAATCATGACTGTTCCCATCATGGAGAACATTGTCAAGTGGCTCAGAAAGCATGGAATCACCGAACTCGCTGTCAACTTGCATTATCTCGGCGACGACATTGAAGGTTACTTCGGCGATGGCTCAAAGTTTGGTGTTTCAATCACCTACCTGCGCGAGGACCAACCTCACGGGACAGCAGGCGCTGTCCGCTTAATGGCTGATTTTTTATGCGAGCCAAACAGCACTTTTCTGGTCATCGGTTGCGACGAATTGATTGACTTGGACTTAGACGCCATGATTCGCTTCCACAAAGAACGCAATGCACTTGTCACCATCTCCCTTGCTTGGGTTGATGACCCAAGCGAGTTTGGGGTTGCACAACTTGCCGATGATGGGCGAATAATCGGTTTCGTTGAAAAGCCGAAAAACTGGACAGGTGGTCGAGCCCTCGTCAACTCAGGCGTTTATTTGCTTGAATCCGACGCCATAAAGCGCGTCCCCTTGGGCAGCACTTACGATTTCGGAAAACAACTTTTCCCTGAATTGGTCACGGAAGGAGCGCCGATTTATGGCTTTGCCAGCGATGGCTATTGGAATGACATCGGTCACATCGGCAACTACTGGGAAGCAAACCGCTCGGCTCTGACCAAAAAGGCTCCAATCCACGATTGTCCGTTAGTTGAGGTGGAGTCGGGCATTTTCGTCCATCCTACCGCTCAAATCGCAGAAAGTGCTCGTTTGGAAGCGCCCTGCACCGTTGGCGCTCACACCGTCATTGAAGCAAACGCCTGTATTCGGGGTGGCTCAATCATCGGTGACCATTGCATTATCGGAAACGGTGCGGTGATTGACAATTCAATCCTTTGGTCGCATGTCACGGTAAGCCCGAAGACCGTTCTGCAAGGTTGCATAGTGACTGATAGGTGCATCGTCCACGCTGCGGACGAACCAATCAAGAAAGCCATCCTTGTCGGGCGACGCTGAAAAATGAAGGGGTGGCAGATTGATGCGATGGTGGACGAAGCGGTTGCAAGGGGAGTTGGAACGAACAATTCAAGCAGCGATTGACGAAGGTCACACCCCGGGCGCTGTCATTTGTGTCGGCACCGCAGAAAAAATCCTTTTCATCAAAGCGTTCGGCAAGCGCCGAGAAGTTCCGTCGCCTCAACCGATGGAGGTTGACACAATTTTTGACCTCGCTTCCGTCACGAAGGTGGCAGCGACAGCGCCAGCAATTTGTCTGCTTTGGCAACAAGGCAAATTGGACATTCATGCCCCCGTTAGACGCTACCTGCCAGAATTTTCGGGCGGGCACAAAGATAAAGTGACCTTGTTGCACTTGTTGACCCACACATCGGGGTTACCAGCCTTCAAAAACTACCTGCGCATGGGCTTGAGAGGTCAGAAGGAAACCATAATCGCCGATATTTGCCGAACACGCCTGAAAGCGAGCCCCGGAAAAGTCTTCATCTACAGCGACTTGGGGTTCATCCTGTTGGGCGAAATCGTTGAACGAGTCAGGGGCTTGGACTTGGACAGGTTTTGCCGCCGACACATTTACGAGCCGCTGAAGATGGGTTGGACAAGGTTCAACCCACCAAAAAGTTGGCACTCCAAATGCGCTGCGACGGAGTGGCGTGATGGGAAAATGACTCAAGGCGTCGTCCACGACCCAAACGCTTTCGCTTTGGGAGGCGTTGCCGGTCATGCTGGATTGTTCTCAACGGCTTCCGATCTTGCACGGTTCTGCCAGATGATTTTGCGTGAGGGCGAACTTGACGGAGTAAGGGTCTTGGAACCCGAAACCGTGCGAGCGATGAGGACAAACCACTGTCCCGTTGAAGGTGTCCAAAGAGGGCTCGGTTTTGACATCCAATCGCCATATTCGCCGCAAATGAAGGGCGAGAAATTTCCAATCGGCGTCTTCGGGCATACAGGATACACGGGGACCTCGGTCACTATTGACCCGTTTGCGAAGGTCTTCATCGTTCTGCTGACGAACCGAGTTCACCCCGACGACAAACGAAACATAGCGTCGTTGAGGAAATCTGTTGCGAACCTGATTGCTTCAGCGATTTACGGGTGATGCCTCATCGGACAACTCTCACCCGGACGGCGTTCCAATCCCGAACATAGTCAAAGTTGCGGTAGATGTTGTCGGTGTTCCTTTCAATCCTGTCCAGTCGCCGCTCAATGCTTTCAAGCCGCCTGTCAATGGAACGAAGGAGCGAGACGACTTCGTAACTGTTTTGGCTGTGGGCAGGGGTGAAAATGACTTGGACAATCAACCCCAAACCTAAGCCGAGCAGAAATAGCAAGGCAGCGACGCGCCATGAACGCATCTTTTTCACCTCCCGCTTAATTTTGCAACCAATATGCGTGCAAGGGTGCAGGCGTGTAAGCGTGCAAGCGCGCAAGAGTGCATGAATGAAAGAGTGTGAGGAGTGTCAAGTGCGGGGTGTAAGAGGTTGTTTAACCGCCCTATCCATGCCACTGGCTTTAGTCAGTGGTTGATGACGAATTTGACGAGCGCCGAATTCATTAGGCGTTGAAAGAGCGAACCATAAAATCAGTGCGGAGTGCTGAGTTCAGGGTGCGGTTATCAGCGCCGAAATTTTCGACAGTGCGGGAGCACTGCCCTCCAGAAAAGTCATTTACCAATCGCCAGTCGCCATTCGCTGCCATTTCGGCTCGGCAGGAGCCTCGCCCTCCCATTTTTCTCGTCCCTCGTCCCGCGTCCCACAACCCGTTTTAAGTCGGTGTCTATGAAACGAAGTCTGCTGAAGCAGGCTAACTGAAAAGTTGCGAGTTGCATGTTGAGCGTTCAAAGAAAATCTCTAACCTTCAACTCTCAACTCGCAACCAAATTTGCCCACCGACTGAAGTCGGTGGCTACAAAGCAAAGTCTGCTGAAGCAGGCTAACTGAAAAGTTGCGAGTTATGGGTTGCGCGTTCAAAGAAAAGCTCTAACCCTCAACTCTCAACTCACAACGCTCAACCCAATTAGCAGGTTTTAGCTTGCTTTGAATTCATAGCCACCCACCTCGGGTGGGTGGTCAAAGCCGTTGTCATTCTCTATTCGCTACTCACTACTCGCTATTCGCTAATCGCCGTTCACTGCCGTTTCACCAGTCACCAGTCGCTAATTGCCAGTCGCCGTTCACTATTCGCTATTCGCCACTCGCTATTCGCCGCTGTTTTAGCTCGGCAGGAGCCTCGCCCTCCCACTTCGTTCCGTCCCTCGTCCCGCGTCCCACGACCCGTTTTAAGAGGGTAAGTCCAATTGGTCAGGCAAGAAACTGACTATCCAAAATCTCACCAGCCACAGCCCTTAAACACTTACACACTTGCACGCCTGCACTCTTGCACTCTCATCCCCGCAAAGTCCTGACATCGCCGCGCCGAACGGTTACGCCGATTTGGTCAAGGAACTCAAGGAGAGGGATGGCATACTTGCGGGTGGTGTTGATAGCTTCTCGGAACTGTGACGCTGTGAAACTTCCGTTCCGCTCGCACAATTGACGGGCAACTTGTTTCGCTTGCTCAATGGCACTGGGATGGAAAACGAACTCGGCGACTTTGACCAATTTGCCCTGCTCAACGAGCAAAGCGAGTAAGTCCGATGCTTGCTCTCGGTCGGGAAACTCCGAAAGAAGTTCGTCAAGGTCTGGCGGTGCAAAACCCGACGCTTTGACCCGCTGCTCCATCCTTTGAGCCCAAACTCGATGCTCTTCGCTCAGTTGGACTTCATGCGAAGGAAGCCTGACTGCTTCCCTGTCAATGACGATTTCCCCCGCCTGAGCGAACAACTGAAGCAACTGCTCAAAAATTTCCGCTGGCGCTCCAACGGCGACTCTCAACTGCTCCTTTGGCATCCCGCGCCTCAACGGGCGTTCGGCATGGTAGCGACTCAATTGGGCAACTATTTCGCTTCGAAGCCTATTGACAAAATCAGCGTGAACGATTGTTTGGTTGTCCAGTGGGATGGCGAGACCTGCAGCAACGAGTTCGTCAAGAATTTGGCGGGCTTGTTCGGTTGAGACGAAAAGCCTTTTGGCAACTTCGCTTGATGAGAGCCCTTTCTCGCTTTCTGACAGCAAGGTCGCAGCGTAGTCACTTTGGCTTTGGGCTTTTCGCTCCAAACGCTGAATTTCTGAAGCGATGCGCCTTCTCTTTCGTTGTGGCGGCACAGGCTCAATAACTTGCCCGCCGCCTATTGTGACCATCGGCGAGTAAGTCCTGATGACGAACAAATCGCCCCAAGCGCAAGCGATGGGCTCTTCAAGCCTAACCTCAGCGAAAGTTTCTTCGCCCAAATCAACCTCGTCCCTGTCAAGGAAGAAGATGCGCCCAATCCGTTCTGCCGTCCCGAGGTGAAACCGTATGGGCGAACCGTGACGCAAACTCGGAACTGAAACGGAGCGGTGGAACGCTGTTTCGGGAAGCAATTTCAGGCGCACATCAATTCTGTCCGTAGCCACCATCGTTCCCGGTTGAACCACGACATCGCCGCGCTCAACGATTTCCCTCTCAATGCCGCTCAAGTTCATCGCTGCCCTCTGACCCGCCACAGCGACTTCAACGGGCTTGCCGTAGGTGTGGAGTGACCGGACGCGAGTAAAAAGCCCTTTTGGCATCACTTCAACTTCGTCGCCGACACGGACAATCCCAGAGAAAATTGCGCCGCGAACAATCGTCCCGAAACCTGCCTTGACAAAAGCGTCATCAATGGGCAACCTGAACGGACGGGTCGTATCTTTCGGTGGCACTTCCTGAGCAACTGCGTCCATGAGTTTGAGCAACTCGTCAAGCCCTTCACCCGTGACGGAAGAAACCGCAACCATCGGAGCGCCTTCGAGGAAAGTCCCTTTGACCTTTTCGGCGATATCTTCTTTCACGAGGGCAAGCCAATCTTCGTCAACCAAATCCCGCTTCGTTATGACGATGATGCCCCGCTTCGCGTTGAGCAATTGGAGGATTTGCAGGTGCTCAACTGTTTGAGGCATCACGCCCTCATCGGCAGCGACGACGAACAGAACCATGTCAACCTCGGAAGCGCCAGTCAACATGTTATGGACGAAGCGTTCGTGACCCGGGACATCAACGATGCCAGCGACGACCCCGCTGGGCAAAGTCAAGTGAGCAAAGCCGAGGTCAATGGACATGCCCCGCTCCCGCTCTTCAGGGTGTCGGTCGGTCTCAATTCCTGTCAGAGCCCGAATGAGTGCTGTCTTGCCGTGATCAACATGACCTGCCGTCCCGACAATGATGTGCTTGGCAGCCATCTTTCAACCCCCCAGCGAAAATTTTAGGGCATGTCGTAGCACCTTTAGCCACTCATGCCCTCGAAAGGGCGCTAAAATGTCAGGCGGTAGGGAGGCGATTAAGATGAGACGGCGACTTTTGATTTTGACCGTCGCTTCATTTTTGGCGATAGCAGCAGCGACCTTTGTCAGGGTCAATTTCTTCCAACCGAGCCCAACTTTGGACGACGAAACTCTTTGGGGCAAGGCTTTGGAGCACGCTCAACTTGGAGAGAGCGTTCGTGCCTTGCAAATCGTCCGACAAATTCGCGACCCAGACACTCGCGAGGCGGCATTGCAGTGCGTCATTGATGCCTTGATAGAGCGAGGCGATTTTCAAATTGCCCTTCAAGCCATCCGCTCCCTTCCCGACCCTTACTTGCGCATCTTGTCCCTTGCCCAAATTGCCCGATCAGGCAAACTGCTTGGACACGAACTGAAAGTGCTGGCAGAGGAAGCTGAACAAAACGCCAAGCAAGTGAGAAACCCTTACCAGCGCAAGTTCGCTTTAGAAACGGTTTGCCGAATTTGGATGGACTTGGGCGAGATTGAGAGGGCTTGGGAACTTGCCCAGAAAATTGAAAAGTCGCAGCGCCTTCACGCTTTGATGGGCGAATTCGCCGTCCTGTTCGCAAAGCAAGGCGATGTCCGAAGGGCTTTGAGTATCGCCAGCCAGTTGCCTGATAAGTGGGCGCAAGAGAGCGAGGAAACGAGAGGGCTTCCCTTCCCGCTCCAGTTTGGGATTGGCTCAAGTCCAGACAAATTGCTGACCACCCGCCAAGAAGTCTTGAAAGCGGTCGCTGAGGAGTTGGCAAAGCAAGGCAAGTTTGATGAAGCGATGGAAATTGCCAAAAGCCTTGAAAACGAGGCTGTCCGAACCGAAGTTCTGGAGAAACTTGTGGATGCTCGCGAACGCATCGGTATGTCGCCTGCAGTGACGAAGGCTGCCGAGAAAACTTTGCAGTTCGCTAAAGACTTAGAGCGACGATTGGGTGCTTATGGGCTACTCAAGCCATTGACTCAACCCCTTGAGCAAGCGGTCAACTTGAGCAAGGAATTGAACGCAGCGAGGAAGTTACCCGACGATTGGCTGAAAGTCACGCGTCTGTCGCAAATCGCAATGCGTTTAGCCTACCAAAACCGAAAGAAGGAAGCCAAAGCCGTCCTGTCCGAGGCTACGGCGTGCATCAACAAAATCAAGTCGCCACAAGCAAAATTGAGCGCCCTTAGGGAAGTAGCCAAGTGTTGGTGGTTCTTGGGCGAATACGAAATGGCGGGAAAGTTGGAGAGGGAACACTGGAAGTTGTGGAGGCGTTGGCTGGAAGTGATGGGCACGAAATTGCGGGTGGAAACCAAGCCGAAACGGTGACGGGATGTGGTTTTGCCGAAGCCTTTAGTGCCAAGCAAATTTGTCAAGCGGCTCAATCGGTTCGCCATCTCGGTCAAGTTGCGTAACGGTCAAGTTGTGACAGCACACTTGCCCAATTCCGGTCGGCTGCATGAGGTCTTGAAGGCAGGCAACAAGTTCTGGCTTGCCCACCGACCAAACCTAAATCGGAGGACCGAGTTTGACGCTGTTTTGGCTAAAGACGGGAATGCTTTGGTCAGCGTGGATGCTCGGCTGCCACCCAAGTTGCTGCTTGAAGGGATTAAAGCGGGCATCGTTCGCCAGTTCGGAGAAGTTGTGGGAGTGAGGGCGGAAATTCCCTTCGGCAACCACAGACTTGACCTTCAACTTCGCAACTCGTCGTTGCAAGTTTGGTGGGTTGAGACGAAATCGGTGACCCTTGTTTCGGATGGAGTCGCTTTGTTTCCTGACGCACCGACGGTTCGCGGTCAGGAACACCTTAGGTTGCTGGGTGAGTTGGCTCAAAAAGGTGAATTGGCTGCGGTCGTTTTCGTGGTTCAGAGAGAGGACGCAAAAATTTTCGTTCCCAACGAATCTGCCGACCCAGAATTCGCTCGGATTTTAAGAGTGTTTGCTCATGCGGGTGTCCGTGTGCTTGCTTACAAATGCACCGTGACCTTCACGCACCTGCAAATTTCCCAGCAAATTCCCGTTCGGCTTGACTGAATGCTTTACGGCGCTGTCCGAACTTCAATGCCTAACTTTTGTGCCAATTCTTTTGCCCGTTCATCCAAAAAGACTGCAACGAAAAGCAAGTGCGGTTTGACGCCTTTGAGTCTCTCGTAAAGTTGACCGATGCGGTAAAAGGCAGCGATTTCGCCACGAGTGGCGCTGGAAGAAATTTGAACGAGGATGTGTTCGTCATCGTGAATGGCGACATCAACTTCTATCCAGTCTGGGCGACCGAAGACGAAGCCTTCTTCGTCCCACCAACGCCATTTCTCAACCTTCAAACCCAACCGCTCTGCCACAATGGCTTCCAAACCTTGCCGAAAGGCTTCTTCCGCAAGATAACCCCAGCGAGCGCCGACGGCGGAAAGGGTTCGCCCCATCTTGGCAACTTCTTCGGTGAGCCGCTGCTGTTGTTCAATCAAACTGCGGATAGCACTCGTGTGCTC
>Ga0079995_1058922_pt1 | contig 15585 bp, 18 predicted proteins | sample FaiFalFF_MnMetaG_2_FD_69198 | JGI IMG/M metagenome (GOLD analysis project Ga0079995, IMG submission 69198) | Freshwater microbial communities from Yellowstone National Park, Wyoming, USA - Fairy Falls C (FF_Mn_C) (SPADES assembly) (version 4) | ecosystem: Environmental > Aquatic > Freshwater >...
ATTAATGATTTATAAATTGAGTTCATCTTATTAAATTTATTTAATTATTATTCTTAAAAGCTTGAATGAAAGAAAATTTTAAAAGTTAAAAAAGGAGAAAACAAGGGTAAGATTAACGTATTACTCTAGTATTTCGTTGAATTTCATTTAAAAAGCAATTTTATTTTATTTAAACAGTATTCTTGATGTTTGAAATAATAACTTTAATAATAGCTATAGCTTCAGTAATGTATATTGCTTATGAAAAGCTTAAGCCTAAACTTTATAATGCATATGAAAATATTTATTCTGAAAATTTTAACCAAAGTTTAATAAATTTACCTTTTGATAGTTATTTAAATAATGTAAATCAGGAAGGTAAAATTATAAAATTTGCAGTAAAAAATCTTGATGGAGAATATATTCCTTTAATTCTTGATTTTTTAAATAATCCTGAAGTAATTAAATTGGAAAATATAAATAAATTTAATGGAATTAACAATATAAAAAATTTTAAAAAACAAATAAATCATTTATTAAATAATATTGAAAAAAGTATTATAAAATATTTAAAAGAATATGATAAAGAATATAAATCAATTAATAAATTAATTAATTTGTATGTTATTTTATTACCAGATTTCGTTTATTATTTAATTAAAGATAAGCTAAATAAGAAAATTAAAAATATAAATTTTATAATCGTTCCTTTATCTAATAGTAAATATATAATAAATTATTTAATAAATTTACAAAATATTAAAAATGTAGATATCAATAAAATAATTAAATATCTATATAATGCTATTGATTTTATAAAAGATTTATCTCCTCATTTTGAAGAAAAAGCTGAAAAAGAAGTTTTGGAGAAAAAGGTCAAAAAAAGACCTATTGTCAAAAAGAGTTATAACGAACTTTTAACAACCTCATTATCTTGAAAATTCCAAAAGTTTTTCAGCTAATTTTTTGCATTCTTCTTGGCTTAAAATTATTGTAGTTTTTTCCCAATCATGTTCAAGGAAACCTTCGACCATTGTAATTACTACGCTATATTCTCTTTTAATAGCTGTAAGCAAAACAGGCAAATAACCTTTTTTAAATATTGATATTGAATTTTTTGTTTCTTCAATTAGAGTTTCTTCTCCACTCATATTTAAATAATAAAAACTGATAAATAAAATAATAGTTAGTATGGTTATAATAAGATTGCATGATGTTTCTAAATATTATAAAGTTGGTTTCTCAGTTGTAAAGGCATTAGAAAATATAAATCTTGAAATAAAAGAAAATGAATTTGTAAGCATTGTAGGACCATCAGGATCTGGGAAAAGCACTCTTTTAAATATGATTGGTTGTCTTGATAAGCCCTCGAAAGGAAAAGTATTTTTTAAAGGTCTGGATGTAGCATTACTTAGCGATAGAGAACTTTCGAAGTTTCGCGCTGATAATATAGGTTTTATTTTCCAAACTTTCAATTTAATACCTAGCTTAACCGCTTTGGAAAACGTCGAAATTTCTTCTTCTTTTTCTAATAAAATAAAAAATCCTAGAGAAAAAGCTTTAAAACTTCTTGATTTGGTGGGTTTAAAAGAAAGAGCGTTGCATAGACCTTCTCAGTTAAGTGGAGGAGAACAACAAAGAGTAGCTATAGCAAGAGCTTTAATTAATGATCCTGAAATTATATTGGCTGATGAGCCAACTGGAAATCTTGATAGTAAAACAGCTGAAGAAATAATTAATTTATTTTTAGAGCTTAAGAAAATGGGTAAGACTATAGTACTTGTTACACATAATATTTCATTAACAGAAAATTCAGATAGAATTATTTATTTGAAAGACGGAAGAATAGAAAATGAAGTTAGAAAAAGCAATTAAATTAGCTTTAAGAAACATTTCAAGAAATAAACTAAGAAACTCTTTTGTTATTTTAGCATTTATTTTAGCTGTAATACTTGGAGGAATAATTATAGGTCCAGTGAACGGATTTAAATCCTATTGGGTAAGTTCTATTAAAGAGGCTGGCTTTAATGCATTAGCTATTATTCCAGGTAAATCTGAAATAGGAGGACCAGGAGAAACAGGAGGACCAGGATATTCTCCTCCAACTAAATATATAAAAGTAGAAGATGCTTTGTATATCAAAAGTAAAAACATTAAAGAAATAGTAGCTGTAAGTCCTATAATTATTGTAGGATTTTTGATCTTTGGTCAAAATACCTCTTCTTTTATTGCTGGAGGATGGGAAGATTTAAAAATTATTGGAGAATTTAAAATTTATAAAGGAAGATTTATAAAAGAACAAGATAAAGATTCTCAGGAAATTAATGCAGTTTTAGGATATAATGTATGGAAAAAGTATCTTGGGGAGAATATCGATGTAAATCAAAAACTTGAAGTTAATGTAATATTAAGACAAAATGTTTTAGTTCAAACAGTAACTGTAAAACTTAATGTTATAGGTCTTTTAGATAAAAGGCCGCCGGTACCGGGTCTAAATTTAAATCCCAACGATGCAATAATTTTACATTTAAATCAAGCTTTAAAGCTTTTAAATTTCACAGATGTAAACAAAGCTATTGTAGATAATATCTTCATATCAGCTAACGATTTTAATAATTTAGACTTTGTTAGCGAAGAGGTTATTAAAATTTTAGAAGAAAGAGGATATAAAAAGGATATTGATTTTACTATTGTTTCACAAAAGGATGCATTAAACGTTGTAGATAGAATATTTTCCCAATTTAACAATTTTATTAACATAATTTGGGCAACAGTAATAATTATTAGCAGTCTTTCAGTTTTAATAGTAATGGTTATAACTGTAAGGGAAAGATATAGGGAAATTGGTACTTTGAGAGCTTTAGGTGCAAAAAGAACAGATATTTTAATGTTATTTCTATTTGAATCTTTGATCTTATGTTTAATAGGAGTATTTATAGGAAGTATAGTTTCTGTTTTTACGATCGAAATTTTAAAAGAAAGTTTTGAATTTATTAGATATGTCACTCTAAATATAATTCTGCAAACGTATTCGATAATAATACCTGAGATCATTTTAGCTGCAATAATATTTGCATTGTATCCTTCCTATAGAGCGACAACAATTGAGCCTGCTGTAGCTTTAAGATATGAATAAATATTTATTTTTTCTAAAATATTTTGATGGAAGAAAAGAAGGAAGAAATTGTAAGACCTAGAATTGTTGCAAAGAAATGTGAATACCACGGAATATTACTTTTCTGGTGCACTATATGTGGTAAATCAGTTTGTCGGTATTGTGAGCCAAATCATCAAATTGAACATTTTCTTCCTAAAATAAGATAAGTTTATAATACAATTTATAAATAGGATGTAATTTGATCTCTATAAAAAATTCTTCAAACGCTTCAGATACTAAAAGAAAGATAAGAGAATCGGTATGGAATTTGATGGAAGAGAAGAACATTGCAAAATTTCCAAGGCCTGTTCATGGCAGAATACCCAATTTTGTGGGAGCAGAAAAAGCTGCAAAACTATTAATAAATTGCGATTTCTTTGACAAAGCTAATATTGTAAAAGTTAATCCTGATTCGCCTCAACAACCTGTAAGGGAATTTGCTTTAATGTATGGAAAAAAGTTAATAATGCCTACTCCAAGAATTAAAGAAGGTTTTATTTTATTAGAACCTTCTAATATTCCTTCTAAATTTTATAGGGAAGCATCAACAATTAAAGGAGCATTTAAATTTGGCCAAAAAGTTCATCCTAAAGATTTACCTAAAATAGATTTAATAGTTTTAGGTTCAGTTGCTGTTTCAGTTAAAAACGGTGCAAGAATAGGAAAAGGAGAGGGATATGGAGAATTGGAATATGGAATACTTATGGAATATGGTAAAATAGATGATAATGTTACTATAGTTACAACTGTTCATGAGGTACAATTGGTAGAGGAAATTCCTGTTGAAGCTTATGATGTAAGCGTAGATTATATTATAACTCCTGAAAGAATAATAAAAGTAATTGAAAGACATTCTAGACCAAAAGGAATAATTTGGGAACTTTTAAATGAGGATAAAATGAAAGAAATACCGTTACTTTTAGAATTAAAAAATTTAAAAAAATAAATTGTTTTGATTATTTAAAAATGCATAAGTAATTATATATATTTTTACATTTAATTAAAATAATTTTAAATACTAAGCTAAGTAAGATATAATTATGGCTAAGGTAATTTCTCAAGGTTTTGTAAAAGATTATATGCGAAGAAATGTTTATTATGTAGATTTTAATGCGACAGTTTATGAAGCATCAAAAATTATGAAAGCCCATGATGTTGGTAGCGTAATAGTAAAATTAAATGATCAGCCCGTTGGAATAGTAACAGAAAGAGACATACTTTTAAAAGTTATAGGAGAAGGTAAAGATCCAAAAAAAGTTAAAGTTGGAGAAATAATGTCTTCACCTTTAATTACGGTCAAAGCTGATGATACTATTGAAGAAGCTTTAAAAAAGATGAGTATTTATGGTTTTAGAAGATTACCTGTCGTTGGAAAAAATGGTAAAATTGTGGGTATGTTTGCTCAAAGATTTTTAATAAGACCTACAGAAGAGGAGCTTAAGCTAAGAGCAAGTCTTCCATCAGAAATTTCACCTAAATTTCATGAGTTTTACTCCGGAAAAATAGAAGTCATTCCAAAGGTTCAAATTACTTCATATAAAGACTTTGCAATTTGGTATACACCTGGTGTAGCTTCACCTTGCAAAGAAATCTCAAAAGATCTATCAAAAGTATTTTCTTATACAAATAAGGGAAATACTGTAGCTGTTATTTCAGATGGTTCAAGAACATTAGGATTAGGCGATATAGGTCCATATGCTTCTTTACCTGTAATGGAAGGTAAGGCTTTACTATTTAAATATTTAGGAGGTATAGATGCCTTTCCTATAACTCTTAATGTTAAAGATCCTGATAAAATAATTGAAGTAGTAAAAGCAATAGAACCTGTATTTGGAGGTATAAATTTAGAAGATATTGCTACACCTAAGTGTTTTTATATTTATGAAAGATTATATGAGGAATTAGATATTCCAGTTTGGCATGATGATCAACATGGAACTGCTTTAGTTACACTTGCAGCATTAATAAATGCTTTAAAAATTGTAGGCAAAAAGCATACTGATATTTATGTTACTTTAATAGGAGCAGGAGCTGCCAATTATAGAATAGCTAAAATATTAATAGCTTATGGTATAAAGCCAGGAAATATTATTTGTGTAGATTCTAAAGGAATTTTAAATAAAAATAGATTGGATGTTAAAGAAGAAAATCCCTATAAATGGGAACTTTGTAATATTACAAACGAAGAAAATAGAGAAGGAGGAATACCTGAAGCAATGAAAGGAAGCGATGTAGTAATCGCAATGTCAAGACCTGGTCCAGGAGTAATAAAGCCTGAATGGATAAAGTTAATGAATGATAATGCAATAGTTTTTGCTTGTGCCAATCCTGTGCCAGAAATATGGCCATGGGAAGCTAAAGAAGCTGGAGCAAGAATTGTTGCAACAGGAAGAAGCGATTTTCCAAATCAAGTTAATAATTCCTTAGGATTTCCAGCAGTTTTCAGAGGAGCATTGGAAGTTTTAGCTAAAAAAATAACAAATGAAATGTTAATAGCTGCAGCAGAAGCCATTGCTAAAGTAGCTGAAGAATATGAGATAAATGAAGATTATATAATTCCTACAATGGAACAAGAAGAAGTTTATATTGAAGAAGCTTTAGCTGTTGCTTTAAAGGCTCAAGATATAGGTGTAGCAAGGTTAAAACTTTCAAAGGATGAACTTAGTTCAAAAATAAATGAAAAAATAAACAGAGTTAAAAAAATGTTAGATATATTAATTGGTGAAGGGATAATAAAAAGATACGTTGGAATTGCTTAATTTTCCTTTATTATTTTTCCTTCTTTTATAACAATTTTAACATGGTTATATCCTATTGTATAACCTATCCATTTATAATTAGGAACATTCATTATTATTATATCAGCTAATTTATTTTCTTCTAAAGAACCAAGCATGTTATGCAAATTTAAAGCATAAGCAGCATTTATAGTAGTAGCTGTTATACATTCAGCTTGACTCATTCTTAGATTTCTGCATGCTATTGCAATAACATTTTCCATACCATAAATTTGATTTATAGGACTAAAGTCTGTAGCTAAAGCTATTATCATTCCTTTCTCAATATATTTTCTTGCATTTGCATTTTGATGCATTAATGAAAAACTTGTAGCTGGTAATAAAACACCACAAATATTATTTTCAACAAGACTTTTAACATCTTCTTCGTTTAAAAAAATTAGATGGTCTGCTGAAGTAAACTTAAATTTTTGAAAAAGTTTACCGCAACCTATATTGGCTATTTCTCCTGCATGAATTTTTAAAAGAAATCCCAATTTCTCAGCTTCACTAAATATTTTCTCAGCTTCATCACAATTAAATGCTCCAACATCACAAAAAACATCTACAAATTTGGCTAGTTTTTCTTCATATACATATCTTAACAATTTACAAAATCCGTTTACATATTCTTCTCTATTTTCTTTAGGTAAGTGTGCTAATAATGTTGGAACAATTCTTGCATCTGTTTTATCTTTAATTTTATTAATTATTTTTAATTGCTTTATTTCTTCTTCATAATCGATACCATAGCCTGATTTAATTTCAATTGTAGTTATACCATTTTCAATAAATTTTTCTATACGTTGTATAGTTTCTTTCATTATCTCTTCTTCATTTGCTTGTTTGGTTAATCTAACAGTTTTCCATATTCCTCCTCCTTTTTTCAATATTTCAGAATAGGAATAACCTTTAATTATCATTTCGTATTCATCTTCCCTTGAACCATAAAATAATAAATGAGTATGAGCATCGATAAAAGCAGGCATAACTACATTGTTTGAAGCATCAATTTCCATTTTTGCATTAAATTTATCCTTATATTTTTCTTCTCCTACAAAAACAATTTTACCAGATTCAATAGCAACTATTCCATCATAAATTATACCCAGATTTTCCATTTCCTTTCCTTTTCTTACACCGTTTTTTAAAGTAAGAATTTCTTTACCTTTGATTAAAATATCAACCATTAAAATAAAGACATTTTTCCTTCTTTTAATGCTTTTTTAATTAATAGTTTTTCTAAATAGTTGCTTATTAAAAATGCGATAAGAACCATAATTGAAGCTAAAATAAGAAGCAAATACTTGTCCATTATATAGTATCCTGTTGCAGCAGCTACAACTGGACCAACGATGTAAAAGAATGGAGAATATATTATTACGTTTGCTATTTCTCCTCTAAACATTTGAATGGGTATTGCTCCGCTGAAGAAAGGAATTATAAACTGTAGTATATTAGTAATTATCCATGGTGATCTTGTGGCAACTATCAAAATAGAATATATTGTTGAAAAGAAGAGAAAGAAAAGGAACGCTAGAATTAAGAAAATAGCAAAAAATAGAGGGTCTGCTATGTATAAAGTCAAATTGAATGTATAGTAAGCCATTAAAATTAATATAATTCCTCCTGTTGTAACATCAATAACTGAAACAACACTTCTTCCAAGCAAATGAGTACTTATCTTTGTATTTGTTAAAATTATATTTTCCAATATACCTTGCTGTACTACTAACACTATTGAATTGCCCATCCATAGAAAAGATGAAATAAAGAAAAACATGAATAAACCCCACATTAAATTTGTTAAAATAAATTTATCATTGAGTAGATGCTGAGCATAAATTAAAATAGCTAAGATGAAGAAATAGATCCAAAAAGGCGTGGAAATAAAATCGCTTATAATGAATATTTTATAGCTTTTCCATAAAGCGAATCCTCTTCCAATTTCTGCAAATATTTTATTTATTTTTTTGTAAATATTACCAGCCATAAGTACCACGCTTTCTAATAAAATTATCTTCTAATAATCTGTAAATTACAATACCTGCTATGAAATATAGTAAAAGTAATGGAAGAGGATATAAGTAAAGTAAATTTATAAATTCGATGATCGTCATTCTTACATTTTCTACAGCATAATGAAAGGGTAAAGATCTACCTAAAGATTGAAGGAATAAAGGAAGTAAAGTTATAGGATAAACAAATCCTGATGTTGCAGTTATAATTGAATTTATAGGCTGAACTATTCCCTCTGGTTCCTTTGCTATTATTGTTAGAGCAGCAATAATAAGGTTTATTCCAAGCATAGGTAATAAAAATAGTGTTAATATAAAGATAGATAAAATAAAATTAAGTATTTTTAAAACTCCATAAACTATGATTGTTGCAATCATACCTACTATGAAAAATATTGAAAGAGCAAAAATTGAATTAAAAAGGGCAGTAGCAATAACGATTATTAATGGATGTGTTGGTGAAGCCAACAAATATTCCAGTCTTCCTGTAAGTAGTCCTTGCCTTACATACCATGCTGAAGATTCTGCAAAAATTAATGATATTGTTAACACAGTAAACCCTATAATCTGGTAAAACCAAATCTCAAGGCTAGGAGTGCTTCCTGAAATTCCTGCTCCGATTCCAAACGTAAAGAAAGAAAAAAGAAAAGGTAAGAAAATGATAAAGCCAAATTGTCCAGCTTGTCTCATTAAAGCTTTCATTTCTACGCTGAAAATAGCAAGAAATTGATTAATGTATCTCTTCATTTTTCTTCAACAATTTTAGCAAAAACTTCTTCCATGCTAGGCTCTATTATTCGTATATAACCTAAATTATACTTCTTTTCTTTAAGTTCTTCAATTAAACTCATTAATTTTTCGCTTGGTTTATCGGTAGTTATTTTTATTACAGGATTTCCTCTTTCTCCCAAAGTAGTTTCGTATTCTTTGACTTCATTATTTAAAATTTCTACTTCGATGATATATTTTAAGCCAAGTTTTTCCTTTAGTTCTATACTTGAACCTATAGCAACTATGTTACCTTTATTTATCACTGCTACTCGGTCACTTAATGTTTCAACTTCCCACATATTATGACTTGTTAAAAGTATAGTTTTTCCTTCTTTAGCTAATTCAGTAATAAGCATTCTAATTCTTCTTGCAGATAAGGGATCTAAACCAACTGTAGGTTCGTCTAAAAATAGTATTGGAGGATCATGTATTAAGGCTTTGGCTATACTTAATTTAGCCTTCATTCCTAGGCTATATTCATCTACTGTTCTATAAGCATCTTTTCCTAGATTTACTATTTCAACTAATTTTTCAGCCCTTTTTAATGCTTCACTTTTAGATAAACCATAAAGTCTTCCATAGTATACAAGGTTTTCCATACCAGTTAATCTAACATAAAATCCTTTATCTGGTGCTAATATTAAACCGATGCTTTCTCTTACTTTATTTGGTTGTTTTAAAACGTCAAAACCATTAACAAATGCTTTTCCTTCATCAGGTATAAGTAATGTTGAAAGTATTTTTATTGTAGTAGTTTTTCCTGCTCCATTAGGACCTACTAAACTAAATATTTCTCCTTGATATATTTTAAAGCTTACTTTATCTAAAGCTTTTATTATTTTAATGTTACTTTTAAATAATCCTTTTCTTTCTTTAGACTTGAATGTCTTAACTAAATTATTGGCAACTATTATTTCCTTCATGCTTTATATTTCTCAAAAACTCGATTTATCGAATCCAAGAACTCTGTTACATCTAAAGAAAATCCTTCGAACACATTTATAATTTGCTCATTTATCTTCTCAGTAATTTCACTTATTAATGTTGAAGCTAATTTTTGGTCTCTTATAGTAAAACGTTTCTCTTTTGAATGGAATTTAATTAAATCATCTCTTATACTCATCATAAACTCAGGAGAACTTAATATCAATTCATTTTTTCTTGCCAAAATTTTGAAGTCTAAAGATCTTAAAATTATATTTTTCCTATCTATCTTTATTTTATCACCGTTTGTTGCAAAAATAAAAGTACTACCATCATATTTTAGCTTTTTACCATTTTCCTTTAACTGAACAAGATTTCCCTTTATTTTTAGTTCCGCATTGCTTGAATAAATAACCATCCTAGGCCTTCTTGTCTCTGATACATGAATAAATGGTCCTATTTTAACTTCTTCGTAGTCTCCTTCTTCAATTACTTCTATAGGTCCAACTTTTACTCTTTCTCCTAGGCTATCTTCTTCTACGCTGATAAAGGGCAATTTAACTTTTGTTTCCTCAAACTTTCTTGATTTGTAAAGATCATTAAGCATTTTTGTAATTAATTCCCTTGAATTTTTATCTTCCTTATTTATTTTTCCGTTTTTAATTCTTAGCATTCTTGAAAGTAACAAGCTAGGACTTTTCAAATTAACTTTAAAATCGCCTATATCTGTATTTATTATTGCTAAAACATCACTTAATATTGCTATGCCATACCATCTTCCACCTTTCTTTATTTCATATCCTAATGAATCCTCCTTTAATTTGATCCTTACTTTTTCATTAATTTCAAATTCTCCTTTCTTTACTAGTTTTGGTTTAAAAGAAAATCTTCTGCGTTCTAATTTTTCTATAGTATATGGTATAATTGCTAAAATTATTGCAGAAATAAATATAGGTAAAGCTAAATCAGCTAATATTTTTTCCAAACCTAAGAAACCAAAAATAAACAAAATTATTGAAGCATAAAAAGCTGAAGAAGCTAGCTTATATAAGAAGCTCACAAATATAGCTATTCCGCTTTGTTCAAAATCTAAATTTATAATTCTTGAAATAGTGAAAATAGACAGAGAAGCAATTATTATTTCTATGCTATAATTAGCAAGATTTAGCTGGTATCTAAATAACCATAGAATAAGTAAAAACAATGATATAGTTATACCTACACTAGAGATGATATCTAAAATTCTTTTATATCTTGGTTTGCCTTTTACAAAAACTATGTTACTACTCATAAGCTTCACCTCCCAAAGTTTCATAAATTAACGCTAATATCTTAAGCAATGTAATACCGCGTTGTGTTATTTCATAAGAGGCTGTTCTTAAATTATGTCTAATTAATCCTGTATTTATCAAATACTTTAAATTGTAAGTCAGAGAAGAAGATTCTAAACCTAGTTTTTCTTTAAGTTCGGTAAAGCTCCTTGGACTGCTATAAACTAACTTTAAAATTTTAATTCTATCTTCATTTCCTAAGGATTTAATTATTTGAACAGCCTTTGATTCTGGAAGATTTAATATCATTTCTTCTACAGCTATTTCTCCCCTTTCCCTTATACTCTTTCTTATGCTTTCTCTTAAAATATATGAGATATCTTTTAGTATGCTTGCAGTAGGTTCAGCGTATTCCAATTCTTCTCGAGGAATCTCAACGCGAAAAGAAAGTCTTCTTTCTTCCATTACTTCTTTCATTGTCTCTTTTACCACATCTCTTACCATTTTCCTTATTTCTTCTTTTAGTTTCTTCTCAAAATCTTCCATTGCTTTAAATCTATAAACAACTTTCCTTTAAATAAGTTTAAAAATTTGTTTTTAATAAGCTTAAAATTTTCATTTTCAGTAAATTTTTTTGTATTTGTAGAGTGGATTGGTATATTTCTTGTATTATTTCCCGCGTTTATTGGTATTGATACTAGTCTGTGGTTTTCTCCTGTAGTTAAAATACCATTTTGAATTAACATTTCTCTTCTCATATGCTAATATTAATTTTATCCAATATATAAATTTTTGTACTTAAAACAATGAATAAAATACAAAAAATTGTATTAAAAGGTTTATTTTTTCGAATGGTTCAGAAAATTGGATTAGGAAAAAACTATTCCAGATACTTTAAAAACTCCTTAACTTTTAAACCAACCTTTGCTCCTAATTCTGATGCTTTAGAATTAACTGCTTTTATTTCGCCATTTAAGATGTCTTCAAATTCTTTAACTCCTGTAACAATGCAGCAAGGAAATCCAAATTTTTCAAAGGCTTTTTCGTTAAAAGCTCCACATGCAAAAACAAAATTTTTGTAAAAAAGAAACAAGATAGGCATGTTGCTTAAGTCAATTTTTATACCTAATAACTCCTTTCCTTCGTATTTTATTATTTCTTTTCGAATTTCAACTTTTTCCATACTTTTAAATTCTTTTTAAAAAATAAACCTATTGAAAAGTTACTAATATCCTATAGCTAAACTATCGCCTCTTATATCTGAAGCCAAAGTTATTATTGAGCTGCTTGAAAGTGCATGAGCCACTCCTGTTCTACTGGGATATTTTAATACCTTTACATTATGTCCTTTTTTCTTTAATCCTTCTATATCATATCCTTCTTCTATTGTTAAGTCTTTATAACCATTCCATAAAAATCTAGGATTCTCTATTGCTTCTTGTAAATTTAATTTATAATCTATTGTGTTTGTTAAAAGAACTGCATGTAACAATGGTCTATAATCTCCTCCACTAAGACCCAAAGCAATTTTCTCGTTTAATTTCTCGTTTTTGGCAATTATACAAGATAAAGTATGCAATGGTCTTTTTCTAGGCTCTATTTTATTTGGTCCAGTTAAATTAAAATAAGAAGCTCTTGAATTTAAAAGTATTCCTGTATTAGAATCGAATAGGAAAGAACCAAAGTGATGGTAAATGCTTTGTATAGCTGAAACAATGTTACCTTTTTTATCTATAATTACAAAATTTGTTGTATCTAAATATCTTAACGGTATATCTTCAACTTTTTCAAAATTGCTCATTGAAAGTAATTTTTCTGCATATTCCTTTGAAATAAGCTCTTCTAAAGGTATTTTTACAAATTTTGGATCTCCTAAAAAGGAATTTCTTACCAAATAAGCTCTTTTTGAAGCTTCGATCATTAAATGAACTCTTTCAGCTGAATTTAATTTAAATTTCCCTAAATTGAGTTTTTCTAAAATATTTAATAATATTAATGTTGTAGCTCCCTGACTATTGGGAGGAACTTCAAAAATTTCATATTCTTTATATTCAGTTTTTATTGGTTCTACCCATTCTGCTTCATATTTTTTGAAATCATCTAGCTCAATTATTCCACCCTTGCTTTGAATGTATTTACATAAACTTTCAGCGATCCAGCCTTCATAAAATATTCTAGGATCTTCTGCTATGCTTCTTAACGTTTTAGCTAAATTTTTTTGAATTAATATTTCGCCTGTTTTTAATATTTCTCCATTTCTGGTAAATACCTCTTTTAAATCGGTTTTAGTTATTTTATTATAATTATTAATTAATCCTTCACTTAGAGAATAAGAAATAGGAAATCCTTCTTCAGCTAATTTTAAAGGGAAGTTTAACAATTCTTTAAATTCTTTGGATCCAAATCTTTTGTGAATTTTATAAAGACCATCAACCATTCCTGGAACAACTATTGAAAGAGCACTTTCAGGAATTATGTTTTTATAACCTCTTTTTATAATTTCATCCACACTTATTTTTTCTGAAACCCAACCGCTTGCATTTATGCAGTATATTTTATCTTCTTCATTTACATAAATGAGAGCAAAGAAATCTCCTCCTAAAGATCCCAAGTGAGGAAGCGTTACTGCTAAAGTTAAACTAGCTGATATAGTAGCATCTATTGCATTTCCCCCTTGGCTTAAAACCTCAAATCCTGCTAGTGTTGATAATGGATGTTCAGAAGAAACTCCAAAGTTCTTGGCTAGTATTGGATTCTTAAACATTGTATAGTTTTTCCTTTATTTTTCTTTCAATTACTTCATCTTCTTTAATTAGGTTGTATAGTTTTTCTATTTTTCTTAATGTTTCATCACTTATAATATGCTCAATCCCTTCAGCTTCCAAATTAGCTTGCTTTTCATCAATGCCAAGCAATAATAGAAAATCTATTATGATTTTATGTTTCCTAGAAATTTCTTCAGCTTTTTTAACTCCTTCCTCTGTTAAAGTAATGCCACCATATTTTTCATAATTTATTAACTTCTTTTCAGCTAAAGTTTTTAACATTATTGTTACAGTTGAAGCTTTTACATTTAATATTCTTGATATATCTTTAGATTTAACATAACCTTTCTCCTTTAACAATTCATATATTACTTCCAAATAATCCTCCATCTTTGGACTCGTTAATCTTTTTTCCTTCATTTTATGTACCTTTTCTAGTGTTTCTAATCTTTTAATCAAGGTTATTTTAAATTAAAATTCAAAACAATAAAAATTTATCTAAAAATTAACTGTTAATTTTCTTTATTTTTTCCTTTATTTTTTTAATTACTTCATCTATATTATTAAGAATTTCATAATCAGGTATTCTTAAAATATTATAACCTTTTGCCCTTAACGCTTTGTCACGTATTTTATCCTTTTTTATTCTATTTAATGAAGTTCTATGCTTTATTCCATCTACTTCAACAATCAATTTATTTTCTATTAAAAAATCTACAATGTAATATTTTTTATATTTTTTAACTAATATAGGAAATTGTGTTTGAAATCTAATATTATTTTCAATCATTTTACTCATTAATAAAAGTTCGGGTCTAGTGTAAGCGTAACGAGGAGACATTTCTAATTATTTTAATAATATTAAAAAGTTTTTAAATATATTATTGATAAATCATAATTTTTTTAGAGATCATGGCCAAGTATGAATTAGAGGTTCCAGTTAAATTAGTTGAAAAAATAGAGGAAATTAGACGTCAGCTTCAGCTTGATACTAAAGTAATGGAAAGGGCTATCGAATTATATAAAGAAGCTAGAACTCGTAATGCATTAATGGGATTTTCCTTTGCAGAAATATCTCCAGCAATTTTATTTGTTGCTTCGATAATGGAAAATCAGCCAATTCCTTTATATAGGTTTGCTAATGTTTCAAAAATTAAAAAAACTATTATATGGAGTGCTGCTTCTTCTCTTTATAAAGCAGGCATTGTAAGAAGAATTTCTAGAATACCTGATTTTATCTCCTTAATAAAAGAAAAATTAAGTCAATATTTAAGTGAAGAAGAAATAAACAAAATAATTACTTCTGTAAATAAAAATATTAATAACATAAAAAGGAAAGCTGGAAGCGCAAATCCAAGGGCAATAGCAGGAGCTATTGTTTGGATATTTTCTAAAAAGAAAATTTTAAGAAAAAAGATCACTCAAAAACAAGCTGCAAAAATATTTGAGACCAATGAAGTTAGCATAAGAAATACAGCTAAGAAATTATATCGAATTATTCCTATTTATTAATTAAATTTTTTTTATGTATAAAAAAATATATTTAAAATATATGCGAACAACTTTAGCTGTAGACGAAAATATAGCAAAGGAATTTTCAAAGATAGTAAAAGAAAAAAATAAAGTAATATTCTCTGTAACAAATTCTTCAATACAACTAGCAACAGAACTTTTAAAAGATGATATTGAAATAGAAGATGCTATTTTATTTTGGAGATTATTTAAAATGATGGGAATGGTAGATACTTTACCTATACCTGGTTCTCTAAATGAAACAATTTTAAATCGTTTATATCAACATGAAAAAGATGCGTTATATAAAATATTTTATGAAACAGGAAAAGAAATAGCTTTAAAATTTAAAATCTATTTTAATGATCTTGTTTCGCTTTTAACACTTACAGGCTCTCTTATAAAATTCTT
>Ga0079995_1071827_pt1 | contig 15575 bp, 12 predicted proteins | sample FaiFalFF_MnMetaG_2_FD_69198 | JGI IMG/M metagenome (GOLD analysis project Ga0079995, IMG submission 69198) | Freshwater microbial communities from Yellowstone National Park, Wyoming, USA - Fairy Falls C (FF_Mn_C) (SPADES assembly) (version 4) | ecosystem: Environmental > Aquatic > Freshwater >...
GTTAAGTTAACTAATTATTGGGAACTCGTTCCAGATTTTACCTTTAAATTTCCGTCCGTTTTCTCTTTTACTTCTTTTTATGCCATCTGCTCCCCATGTTCCCCATTGTTTGAAGAAGAATGCGACATTTTGTTTTTTACATTGGATAAAAATTCCCTCCACCCATTCTCTTAACATCGGTCTTGCTTTCTTTCCTGATTCCCCCCCGACGATTGCCCAATGTATTCCGGTTAAATCTAATTCGCCAACAGAGCCGATTAAAGGTTCAAATGATATAAATCTTATCGTAGCGTTTATTTTTCTTAAGTATTCAATCCTATTTTTGTAGGTTGCATTTTCAACACTTACTCCAAGCCAGACATTTTGAGGGACATCCCTTTCTGAAAAGTACTCATACATCCTTTTTGCCCTTTTCGTAAGTATTTGATAGGTATGTTGGGGAGTTCGTCTTATGATGTCAAAAATTTCGTCAAGATATTCAAACGGCATCTCCTCGTGAAATAAATCACTCATGGAATTGACGAAAAATTTAGTGGGTTTTTTGATTTTCAGGGGTTCTTCTAAGCGATCTGGCAAGATTTTAAATTTAAAACCGTCTTTATATTCTTTCAAGCCCATCGCTTGAAGTCGTTTGGCGAATACCTCAGCATAACAAAATTTGCATCCTGGGGAAACTTTACTACAACCAATGCTTGGGTTCCAGACCTTCTCTGTCCATTCAATTTTTGTGTTTTTCATTTTTTTCTGCCTTTACTCTTTTTGCCTATTATATCACTTGCAATTCTATAAGCAGTTTCATTATTTGAGGCAAAAATAAAATGATAAATAGTCACATTTTTGCTATTTTTCAGGGTTAATGGAGGGTCAGTTACATGATCAAATACTTTCTCATTTTTTAAGTGGTCAATATAAATCTTTGCTATTTTATCTATTGAGTTTTCAACCTTTTTAATTCTCTCTTGTTCACCAAATAAAGTGTTTTCTCTTTCTATTGTATAGAATTTTTCTTTAATTACTTCTATTGGTAAACCAAAAAATTTTTCAAGTTTCTCTGATAAGATCAGTTTTCCTTCACTATCCAGTAATCTATTAACTATGACGCCAGAAGGAAGGAGTATCCAAAGGTCAACCCTTTTACCTTTAAGAATCTCAATACTTTCCCAATTTATTTGCATTCCGAACGGGTCAAGGAATACAAGCGATGCTTTTCCCTTATCTAATATTTCTGAAAATTTTTTTAGTTCTTGATTTACATCACCTTGAATAAAATGACAATTTTCCGTTATTAAACCTTTTCTATTAAGGCGACTTTCAAGTTCTTTTATCGCTTTTTCATCTATATCAACAAAGTAGTATTCATCAAACTTCATACCTAAACTTAATACCCTTTCTGGAGAACCTTTGTATGTCATTAACTCTTCTTGTTCTATATTTTCAAAAAAGAGAGATTTAATATCACCTTTTTGTATATCTTTTTTATCATAATCCTTCTGTCCACTTCCGGAGAATCCGTCAAAGTATATAGTAGTTGGCCACCCACTATGTTTTTTCTTTTGACTATTCATAATAGTCAAATAAGCTTTAACATATTTTTCAAAAGCGTCAAGTTTTTCAACGGTCCAAGGTCCGCCCCAAGTTTTAGAAGCTTTTGTTTTCATTTTCATTTGTATTCTTTTTCTATTTCAATTTCTATTTCTTCTAATGGCTCTTCTACGGCGTTTTTCAGGTAATTTATATCTATACCTTCTTCTGATTGCGCTTCAATTTTTATTGAAATTGAACCGCATTTTTCAGCAAGGTTTGCAAGAGCGTTAAAACATTTATAAAGTTGTTGACGGCTGACCTTCTTTAAGTTGTATTTAATATACTTATACTTATCAGAGACAGTGCTTTTTGGAACAGTTGGTGGTTCTTCCCCCCCCCCAGCCGCATCTACTAAGGGTTCTGGTTTTTCTTCAACTTGTATTTTTTTAGGATTTAGGATGTAGCCATCGGATGTATCAATTTCTTCCGAAGAAATTTTTTTACCTATAATCGTTTGTTCTGGTGGAGTGATTATTTCGTCTCCTATCACTTGAACCTTGTCTCGGGTTGTTATTCCCAAAGATCCATTTTCAACACATTTTGCAATTACATTTTTTATCACATTTTCATCAATAATTCTTGGATATTCAAGCGAAGAAAAGAAAGTGTCAACGATTCTTTTAACATCTATTCCATTCTCAATTTTAATCAAGCTTAAAAACTTGGATGTTGTTAATGAATCAAATACCTTTGGTGGAGAAGTTTTGAGTAATTCCATCAATCTTTCATGGATATTGGTTTCTTTAAGGGCTCTGCCACCAACCTCAATTGTTTCAATAGAGAACATCCCATTTTCCATTTTCAAAAGCCATAAGGTATTATAAAGGTTTCTAAAAGAGGAATCCCTTGAAGCTTGTTCTGTTTTTTCTCGTTCTTTCAATTGTTCAATGTGTTCTTCGGAGAGGTTTAGTGCTTTTCTTTTTCCTTTTATTTTTTCTATTGCGAGCAAATATCTAACAGAGCGTCTTAGAGGTTCAATTTGATTTTTATCTGGTATAGCTAAGGCGAGGGCATTTTTGTAATTCCTTGGTTTATCCCCGTATTGAGTTAGGTATTCAAGCCCTATTTTTTCTTTTTCCTTATCTGACTTGTAGGCAAATTCCAAAGGGAGGTAGGAAATTTGAAATCTCGGTTCTCTATCGGGGATGTCTTTGCTACTGGATGGCCAAATAAAGGCGGGTTTTCCGCTTAGTTCCCTTTCCAATAGAGATTTTATAGCATTTTTTACTTCTTCATCTTTTATCATTTCAACTTCATCCTCTAGGAGCTTGTTTATATTGGGGGTTGTTTTGAAGGCATATCTGACGCCATCAAAATGGATGTAAAGGCATTTTGCTACAAGTTCTTTTAAGGCAGCTTTTGCGGTTGTTGAATCAAGATCTGGTGAAATGACAGAGAGTAGAAGGTCGTGTTCCGTCACGCCTGGCAATGTTTCTTCTCCCTCACCTCTTGGTTGTCCGCCGAAGGAATACATTAGAATAGCGGTTGCAATTTTCTTAGCTGGTTCGTTGAGGTTTTTGAATACACTTTTATCAATACGTGCAATTGTAGCGTTAGGACCGATGAAGTCAGCTTCCAGAACAGCTTGGAAGGGTTCTCTTTGTCCAACTTCGGTGAAAAACGCATTTTTAACCTCTGGATCGTCAATTGGTATATCCTTTGCGGAGATCAAGTAGTCCTGCGCTTTTCGTTCTCAAAACAACAGCGAGGAATCTCAGAAGTCCTCTTGTGCGTTGGAAGTCAGGGATTGATGCCCATCTTTCCCTCATCAGGTCAATAAGTGCTGGGTGGAACGGGTAGGCGATCACAAATCGTTTGCGATAATTTATAAGTTGTTCTTCAATTGCTCTTTTTTCTTCATCGGAGGGAATATAGGTAAAGACATTTCTTTTTAGTTCATTTATATACAAGTCGGCAATTTCGTTTGCGATTTTCTCATCTGGTGGTTCTGCCAAAAGTCGTTTTCTCAAGACGAAGAATATCTCATCACCTCTGATTGGTTCTCTTTTTGCATCCACTCGGGAGGCAAGGTGGTCCAAGGTTTCAAGAATTTCAACATTTCCAAAAATTTCCCTTTCACTTGCCTGTAGAGAATAGACCATGCAGGCATATTTTGACCCAGCGACTTCGGTTGTAAGCGTTTGAAGAAATTCCATTGCTTGTCTGTACAAGGTTGATTCGCCAATTTTTTCAGCCATAGCTCTTTCAAGATATCTTGAAACCTCGTCAAGGATGATAAGTGTAGGTTTATCAGATAGCATTATCTTGACGAGTTCACCGCCTGGGGCGATTCTTTTTTGGTCTTGTTCTTTTATCAAATCGTAGCTTCCCAATTGATAAGCGATAAATCCCCAAAGTGTTTTTATGTTCACACTGTTTATTTTAGTGCCTGAGACAGCGTCAAATTTTTCACCATCAAATACAGCTACTCTTACATCTTTAAGTTGCGGGAATTCCCTTGTTTCTGGGATTGCCATTTCCATCTCTTTTCTATTTTTAACTGCGTAGTATAATGTAGCGAGGGTGTGTGATTTACCACCGCCGAACGGTGAGCGAAGTTGAAGAACTCTGTTTCCTTCTTTTCCGGACAATCGTTCGTATACCTCTTGAATTAGATTTTTCATATCCGTTGTCAAGTGAGTAGCGCGGAAAAATGAGTAAGGATCTCTGTATGTAGGAGGAACGGTTGGGGATTTTTCAACTATAGCACCTAAGTCCAAGGCGTAAGTTGATAAGGAAATTGATTCTGATTCAACATCGGGATGTAATCTAACGACATCAATCCAGGGTTTAATTCCTTTCATTTTTATCTGCCTCCTTTTATAATTTTTTCGTTGATTTTTTATTCTCTCTTAAACAGGCGATTTTCTTCTATTAAATTTCCCCAGTTAGCAAGCAAGCGTTCACATAAAGTTTTTTCATCATGTGTTGTTGAAATCAGATCGCGGCTTCCAGCAAGTGATGTTCCGGCGAGTGCTTGCGCTGTCAATTTAAGCAGGTCATAGTTTGGTATCACCTGATCAAGGTATTCTGGAATTTTATATGCTTTATTATCCAAGAGCCAGAGTAATCTATGGAGGACATCAATTGTTGATTTCCCGTCAAGTCCAAGTTTTTCATCTTTTCCACGCTCGGAGTAATCTCTTAATCTATATTTATTTTTCTTTTTCTCAAGGAGGGGATTCCTACCTGAGGATAAACCCAAAGGTCCGTCAAGTTCAACACCTAAAGGATAGGCAAAGACGATAGCTTCGCCAGAGTCCACCTCCATCCTACCGTAGGTATATCTCCAAAGTACATAAAATCTTGTTGTTGGGTCAACTTGGGAGACACCTTTTCTTGGGACACCGAAGAGTTTTTCAAGTATCGTTTCAAGGACAAGACCCTCAATGATTTGTAAAAATTCCTCTGAGGTTACCTCTTTACCATTGGCGTACTCTACTCTTTCAAACTGAGTAAATGCCTTTAGACCTGCTCCGACGCAGGCAATGACTAAGTCCGCCCCGGTTATTCCTTCGGAGAATAAGGTATTCACTCTCTCTTTAACAACTTCTTCAAGTTGTGGATAGATTTCACTTTCGTAAGAGCCAACTTTTCCTTTTTCTCGCTTACGAGCAACAAGTAAAATGTTTGATGCTAAGGCAGATTTCTTATTTGCATTTTTACGTGCTTTTCTCTCCAATTCAACAGGCCAAGCCTCTTGCACAACAAAGCCGGTTCTTCTCAAAGCTTCTACAAGCGTTGACCATCCCACAGTTGTTTTGTGGGCATAAACTATAACAAGCGGAGAATTTGGCTTTAATACCCGCCATGCTTCCTGTAATGATTTTTTCATCATTTCTTCATAGAATTTCTTTGCCTTTTCTTTGCTTCCGTGCCTTTTGGCATCTGCAACGATTTCCTTTCTCTTTGGAGTAAGCTCACCGGAAAAATGCTCAGGATAAAGATGTCCAATAGAACGCTTTAGCCAGACATAAAAGAAGTCAGAAAGTGCTGCATAAGAGATGTTGTCATAATATGGGGGGTCGGTGATTATGGCGTCAAAAAAATTATCGGGAAAAGAAAGTTCCGTCGCTGAAGAGCGAAAGACAAAAGAAATATTTCTGCTTTGAATATCATAATTATTGAGCGATTTCAAAAACTGATTTAAAGCGTAATTTAAGGTACCAACATTTGTCCAAAACGGATTTACTTCAGCAAAATCCCATCGCATAGGAATGGATTGACCTTCTATAAAAACTGAAACCATACCTTCTTTATACCATAGAGACATAGAGCAATTATAGTGGCTAATTTGAGTTAACAACATACTAAGATAGGTACAAGAAGGTTTTATAAATTCATCCTCATAACCTTCTTTCCTCATCTTTTCTTCTACCTTTCTCACCCATTTTGTAAAAGTCAGAAGTGCAAGGAGCTGGCGAGGAGTAAACATATCCCCATATGTAGGCATCCCATACATTGGGAGTTGATCAGCTGACTTATCAAGTAAAGGTTCATCAGGCACACTTAATCCTGTTTCCTCACAAAGTTTCTCAATCCTTTCCCATATTTCTTTTTCATTTGGGATCAAATCCTCTGGTATTTCATCGGCGGAAAGATAAATTTTGCCTGGTTCACCTTTCTTTGTGCATACAACAGCCATAAGTTGCTTATCCATCCTTTTTGCCTGTCCCTCTTGCTTTACATAATCGGAAGTAGCACCGGTTCCGCAGAAAATACAGCTTGCGTTCCCACCCTTGGAAAACTTCCCAGGGTCAAAGCCAAATTTTTCTATCGCTTCGGTTTCTGTTTTTGCATAACTGGAGACAACGGTAAATTTTGGTATTTTCTTCTTGGGATCTGGCAAGACCTTTAAGGCGATGAATTTACCGCTTTTTTTACACAGCCATGTTTGACGAACGAGGGGAACAACAGCGCCACAAGAAGGACTTTTACATTTAACAGTTCTTGTCCAGAGGTAGGCAATCGGGGTTAGTTCTCCATATTTCTTTGTTTGGATAGGTTTATATAAATCGCCAATTTCTCTTTTAGCGTTTTCAATAATCCATTTACCCCATTTTTCCACTTCATCTACAAGTTTTTTGCCATATTTTTGAGGATAGACAAGTGTTGCAAGGAGGATAATATAAGCAACGGGATTGAGTTCCACTGCATAAGCATCGCAACCAAGCCGTAGTGCTTCAAGGGGTATTGAACCGCCACCGGCGAAAATATCAAGAACTCTGGGCTTGGGTGCTCTTCCCTCTTCTATATCCTTTGCTGTTATTTCTTTACCAAGTTCTTTTGATAATCTTTCTGCGTGGGCTTCATAGATATGTTTTATTGCCTCTTTCACAGTAGTAGGATTTGCTGGATACTTGCATAACTTTTGGATGAAAGATGATTTTGGACCTCTACCATTTTTGCCATTAGGCGCAGGGACTAAAGAAGCATAGACAGCAGCTCTGCAAGCAACGAGAGGTCTTCTTGCCCACCATAGATGCAAAGTAGAGATGTGCCCCTGTCTTATTGATTTTTCTCTTGAGGATTCATCGCTTATTTCTTTTATTGGGAGGAAGTCCTCAATTAATCTTTTATCATTTATCATAGTTCACCTTCTGTCTTTGATTTTATAAAATTAATTATTTTTTCTGCTAATGAGATTGCCTTCTCTGCATCGGCTTTATCAAATGATTCAGATGGTATTCCACCGGGTAAGGCGTTCGGGTAGCGGGTTGGTATATAATATTTATCAAGGGATTTTGAAGCACTTTCTATTTCTCTAAAGTCTTTATCAAAACTCTTTGCGTCTTCGCAAAGTTCTCCAACAGAATGTCCCCAGACCTCATCTGCACCTTTTAGAAAAAGATAAGCTTTTATTGCCTTCTCTGCGGATTGCTGAGCTAAAAAGCAAGCAACATTAAATCTGTCTCCTGAAAGGTTAAACTTTGCATCATCTAAATCCCTTAATGCTTGTAAAAACCATCTTTTTGCCTCTTCTTTTTTACTTTTCATAAATTACCCTCCCTTTTTTAAGGGCAGAAATAATAAAAAAATTCCTCTCTTTCATTTCCTCAAACTCTTCAGGAGTATAGACAAATATGTCTATTGCTACTTTGGGTTTCAAATAATTGTAGTATTCATCAACTCTTTCTAGAAACTTTTTCTCGGTTTTCTGGATAACTAAAATATCGATATCACTTGATTTGTGAACATTTTCAGAATTTAAAGAACCAAATAATATTATCTTTTCTACTCCCAATTTTATAATTTCTGGAATGATTCGTTTAATTTCACTCTCTAACTTTTCTCTTCTTTTTTGAGCAAGTCCTACTTTAAATCCCATTTTTATTCCCCAAATTTTTGAATTTTTCAATTTCTTTTCCGTTTATTTCATAATGGCTGATTGCTTTTATTTCTTTTGCAGCATATTCCAACTTATTTGCTGGATCCCTGATAGTGATGATTTCATAATTTGGATCGCTCGGATTCCATACAACATAGAGCCAATAAGTGTCTTTTAACTGCTTTGCTTTAAGCCATTCGTTGACTGTTAAATGGATATTCTCCCCTTTCTTTCTTCCTTTTACCTCAATTCTTCTCACTTCTCTATATCCAGTTTTTGGGTCAGCTGGGCTTAAACTTCTTATATCAAAACCGAGTTTTTGGTCTGAAACATCTTCTGGTTCCCAACCTCTGTTCCTTTCATATTCCATGACAATTTCCATAGCTCGTTTTTCGCTTCTTTCTTTTTCTTCTTCTGATTCTAAAAATTTTGAAAGTTCAGAAATTTCAAATGGTGGTAGAACAAAAAAAGAGGCAATATGGCTAACAGGTCCTGTTCGTATTATAGACATTTTCTTCGCTTGTTGAATTTTTTCATCTTTTAACCTTTCCAAGTCCTCTAATATCTCCTCTAATGCTTTGGCACTTTTTTCATCGTCCTTTGCTTTTGCTTCCATGATTTTTCTCTGAGTTGAGAATATTCTTTCATCAAAGGATTTATCAAGATATTCTTCAATTATTTTGGATCTTTCTTGTCTTTCCTTTTGTATTGTTTTTCTTTTTTCAAGTTGGTAATTTGCGAGGAAATTTTCAACCTTTTCCAGGTCAAAATTTGGTAGGTTTTGAATTTTTTCTGGATAGGGGCTTAAGTCGTGTATGATCTCTGGTGGGATGATTTCGTAGCTTCCGTTTTTCATTTCTCTTACAGCTGAAAGTTCTTTATAAACAGCTTTTCCTCCCTCGTCAACGATGCTAAAGTCAAAGAAATGGATCCAGTAGGGTTCGCTTGCATTTAAATCAAGGAAAACGGCGCATTTACCTTTAAGGTCTTTTAGTTTTTCGTGGAGTTTTTCTTCAACGACTGCATAGAGAGGGTGAACGGGATTTAAGAGGACTGCATCAATATGTTGATCTTTTTCTAAGTCATCTTTGTTGAAGGTGACTTTTTTGAATTCGTTTTCGGGTTTTCCGAATTTCTTCACTGATTCAAGTTCTTCTGAGTAGAATGATTTAGGAACACTTGGAATTTTCAACAATCCATCTGCTCTTTTTTCAACTTTTAAACCAACCACACTTGCGGCGTTTTTGAAAAATTTTTCCACATATTCAGGCATAAGTCGTTTTTCTTCTGCAATGAAATTTTTCCTTTGGAAAGAGGAGAAATCAACCACTTCACGAGCTAGGGCGATACCTGTCATTTTCTCATATTCTTTCAATTTCTCCGGACTGATGTTTTCAATTATTTCAAGATATTCTTCAAGTCGGTGAGGATTATAGACAGCATCTCTTAAAATTTCCGCGAGGTCTACATTATTAAGGGATAGGATTTCTCCGACAACATCGTAAACCCTTTCTTCGCCTAAGGCACTTTTCATTTTTTCAATCTTTTCCAATAATTTTTTCAGGACTTTGCCTTCAATTATAGGTTTTCCATCTATGGATTCTTCTGCCACGAAGTTGAATATATACACATCTCTTTTTTGTCCTATTCTGTGAACTCTCCCCATGCGTTGTTCAAGGCGTGCGGGGTTCCAGGGGATATCATAATTTATCACAAGATGGCAGAACTGTAAATTTATACCCTCACCAGCAGCTTCTGTTGCGACGCAAATTTGAGCTGATGTTCTAAATTCCTCTTGAGCTTTTTTTCGTTGATATACATCCATCCCGCCGTGAATTTCACAAGTTGTAAACCCCCAACTTTCAATCTTTCCTCTAATATATTTTAAAGTGTCCTTGTGTTCAGTGAAGATAAGGAGTTTTCCTCTGCCGTCTTTGAGTTCTTTAAATTCACTTCCTTCAAGGCAATCTTTTAAAACTTTTAATTTTGTATCTTGAGCTTTTTCATATACATCTTTTGCTTTTATGACGAGCTCTTTTAGATAAGCTATTTCTTCTTCAAGTTCATTAATCCCCTTGGCGAGTGTAAACTCAGATAACAATTTTTCTTTCTCAAGTTCATCAACATCGTCTTCATCTATTTCTTCATCTATGTTGATGTCTCTGTATTTTTCTAAGAGTTCGTATCTTTCTCGTAGAGGTGAGCTTTTAAGTTTTTCAAGGAAGTCCTTTTGTTTTTGTAGTCGTCTTTTAAGGGTTTCATAAATTGCGTAAGTTGAACTTGCAAGACGCCTTTGGAAAACAGTTCTTGTTAATGCTATGCTTTGTCTTATACGCCCTTCTCCTTCAAGAATCAAAAATTTATTAAGATAATTTGTAACTTCTTCATAAAGTTCATATTCCTCTTTGCTCACTTTGAATGAGATTGTTTTTGTATGTCTTTTAGTAAATAATGGTCTGCCATTCAGATCGCACAGGTCCTCTTTAAGTCGTCTTACAATCCATGGGTTTTCCTTTCTTGGCAGGATCATATCTTTCACCTTCTTTATCGCATCGGGGTATTTATGAGGTTCTGGGAAGACATCGGGGTCAAGAAGTCGTAGGAAGTGGCAAAACCTATCATCATCACCATAGTGTGGTGTTGCTGTTAAAAGTAGGAGGTGGTTGGGTCTTTGAGAGAGTTTTTCCACAAGTTGATAGCGTTTTGTCGCTTCTCTCTCAGGATTACGGTCGCTTCTTCTTTTAGTATATGCGGAGCATTTATGAGCTTCATCAACTATAACGATATCCCAATTTTGTTGCCATATTCTTTCTCTTACTTTTTCTTGTTTGGCATAATCAATTGAAGTGATAATTTGATTTTCCTTTTGCCAGATATTTACAGCTTGCCCTTTATCGAGTTCAGCATCAACTATGATAAAATACTCGTTAAAGAATCTGAGGAGTTCATCTTGCCATTGTATTTTTAAATTAGCGGGAACGAAAATTAAAATTTTCTCTATTGCATATCTCAATTTCATCTCTTTTATAAAAAGACCTGCCATTATAGTTTTGCCTGCACCTGGGTCATCTGCTAAAAGGAAGCGAAGACGTGGTTGTGGTAGCATTTTACCATAAACAGCTTCTATTTGGTGGGGCAATGTTTGTATGCCGGATAAACTAACAGCAAAATATGGGTCATAAGAATAGGCATATTTTATTCGGTAAGATTCAACAAGCAAAGATAAAAGATTTGCATCCACAGGGGTATATGTTTCATCTGAAATTATCTGTATTTCTCTTAGTTCGTCTTCAGTGATGACTATCTCGTCAAGACCACCATCAGATTTTCTCAATCTTATTTTGTAGTTGCTTCCGAGAGGCAATACATCTTCTATCCTAACTGGTTCAGTAAATTGTGAAGGCAATATGACTTTTTTGTTTAAGAGCTTTTGTAATTCCATTTTCAAGTATAATCTTTATTGACTTTCACCGCTTTAAATTCTTAAAGTGTAAATAATTCTCGTGTGAGGTCTTTATACTCGGAAGTTCAATGGAATGGGTTTTGAAAATTTGTATCAATTTTTTATATTTATTTTTGAACATGGTTGATTTGTATTTTTTGTTTTTGAAAAGCCCCGGGAGAGCCCGGGGTTTTTTGTTTAGAAGTTAAGGAAAATTGGGGAAAATGGCAAGGGAGAGAAGTGTTTCGTTTTTGAATCATTTGAAGATCAAATCAAACAAACGATTAGCTAGGTCAACATCTAAATTTTTAAGTATTTTGTATTGTTCTAATGCAGAGCTCTTATTCCCAAGTATTAAGTAAGTTAGACCCAAGTAGTAATGTGCTTTAGCATAATCAGGATTTATTCTTATTGCCTGTTTATATGCTTCTATTGCCTCTGCATACCGACCAAGCTTATTATAAGCCACACCAAGATTTAAATAAGCCTCAGCATAATCAGGTTTTATTCTTATTGCTTGTTTATATGCCTCAACTGCCTCTGTATAATTTCCAAGTTCACTTTTACAATACCCAATATAAAAATATGCATCTGCGTAGCTTGGATTTTTCTCTATAACCCTTTCAAAATAAGAAAGCGCTTTATGATAGTCATTTGATAAAAGGAAAAGAAGCCCAGTATAGAATACCTCTAACGATGTAAGCCAGTCAAAAAGATCTTCGGCATTTGTTATATTGTTTTTCCATTCCGTAAAGGTCTTTGGTTTTCCGGGTTTAAGTTTAATTATTTTCGCTTGAAATAGCAAAATTAATATTTTGTCCTTCAATTATTTGAAAAGTTGCCACACCTATGACTTCTCCCTTCATATTAAGTACAGGACTTCCACTTGAACCTTGAGAAATAGGTGCGGTAATTTGAATAACATTTCCGAAGCCAGGGACCTCACGAATGGATGATACGATTCCATCTGAAACTGTGTGTTCAAGACCCAATGGGTTACCGATTACTATAATTCGCTCGCCTACTTTGGGAAGGGTTGTGTTTAACTGAGCTGGTTTTATTTCTTTTACAGGTGTATCTGTTGAGACCCTTATAAGATCGGATTCTATATCTTCAGCAACAATTCCAGTGATAGGATAGGTTTTGCCCTGTGATGTTCTAATTTCAGCACGGTCTGCGTTTAAGATAACATGCCGATTAGTTATTGATATCACCAGCAAGACTGACAACAAAGCCAGTGCCAAGCTTTAATAGTTTGCCTTCGGCGTTATAGGTTAAGACGGTGACAACGGATGGTTTAATTTTTTTGATGATGTCTGGAAGTTGTTCATCTGGAGTTTGTGCGGTGGATGATGTGAAGAGAGAAAAGCAAAGGAATAAAATGGGAAGCGCCTTTAAGATACGGAGGTTAATTTCCATGGCTTTTCTTCCTCCGTAAGCATTGGTTTTGACTTTATAGGCAAAATAATATAATAAAAGTTGTAATAAAAAGACAAGGACTAAAGTTTGATGATTAGGTCTATTTCTGCGAATGTGCCACATTTTGAGCAAGGGAGAAAGTATTTACCGCCGACTTTTAGTTCAGCGATTCCTTTATGATTGCAGGATTTACAGGTTATAAGAACCGGGACTGAATCGCCTTTATTTTTGCCTCTGATAAATCTGTAAAATTCGTTGTGTATTAGATACCTGTCTTTTAGAATTTTGAGTAAAAGTTTAAATGGGTGTGATACGAGTTTGTATTTATACCTGTAGTTGATAAGGTCCATAACAAAGAGGACTCTATCAATTCCGAATCTATCAATTAAGAGTTGAATGTTGATATTAGAGAATAAGCCCTCTCCCTTAGTGATTACTTCTTTTTGAGCGGGTTGGGGTTTGATTGAGTTATCAACATCGTCATCATCTTTTCGGGATGATGATGAATTTTGTTTTTCTTCTTTAATATGGTTTTTCTTAGGTTTAAAGTTTTTTCGTTTAAGTTTTTGATTTTTAATTGATTTTTTCGGTTTTTGTGTTTGATTTTGTCCGTGTGGCGGACAAATTACTTGATTTTGTCCGTCTGGTGGACAAATTCCCTCGCTGCAATTGTGGATAACTTCAGATTGAGTTTCAGTTGTTTGGATGCGATATTTACTTACCTTCAGGTAATTGCTCAAAATAATCCACCTATGCTATATTAATAAGTAGTATAGGAGGTAAAACATAAATTTAGTAGAATTACATAAATAGCATCGAAGTTCCGGTTAACAAAGAATATAAAGAGATTGATTTAGCTTACAATACTACACACAAAATCTACACAAACCCTCAATAGAAAAATGACGGTTTTCAAAGATAGTTCCAGTAAGGTCATTAAAATATTTTCCACATTCACGGCACTTGTATTTTCTTGCACCTTTTATGGCGTATCCGTTATGATGGATGTTTTGAGAGACACAATACAAGCACCTAATTCCGCCTATTTCATCCCAGCGCTTTTTTCTAGAAAGGCTTCTTTAACTGCATCTTTATCCATAGTTTATTTCGCATCCTTTAAAATTTTTGCAATTTATAAATTTAATCTTGAAAAATTCCGATAACTTAAAGGGTAGAGCCATTTTGTTTATTATCTAAAAGAGCTTGAATTTAGATATAATCATAGGGATAATATTGAAGATAATTTGTATGTTTGTTTAAGTAGAATTAAATGAGCAATCACCATTAAAATTAATGTTTAGATTAGAAAAGGAGGAAATAATGATAAAGTTGCTAATCAGTCTTATTGTGTTTTTTATATCTATGATAGGATTTTTCAGAATATTAAGGTTTTATTCTCCAAAGGTTGCAAAATTAAAATTATTAGATCTAGAAAATGATTGTTGTTTATTATCTATTATTATACCATGTAGGAACGAAGAAAAACGTCTACCAAATTTGCTTAATTCTTTAAAAAAACAAACTTATCAAAATTTTGAAATTATTGTCGTAGATGATGGCTCTACAGATAATACTATCTCTGTTGCAAAAAGTTATAACGCAAAAGTAATCCAAAGAAAAGAGATATTTCCTGATTGGGAAGGAAAAAGTGCTTCTTGTTATGCTGGTGCTATGTACGCTCAAGGAGAGATATTATTATTTTTAGATGCTGATGTGATTCTTCGCGAAACAGCATTGGAATATTTATTAAGACATTTTCAGTCCGATGGAGTAATTTCTTGTCAACCGTATCACTATTTGGAACGATTCTACGAAAATCTTTCTCTTTATCCTAACTTAATTTTAATTCTTGGTTTAGGAGCAGGAAAAAAATCAGAACCATTTAGCACAGATAATGGCTTATACGGACCTTGTATAATGATATCAAAAGATTTATACATAAAAACTGGAGGTCATAAACTTGTAGGAAATAGTGTAATAGAAGATGTGGATTTGGGTATAAAGCTTGCTCAAAAAGGGGTTAAAATTACGATTGTACCTCATAACAATTTTATCCGTTTTCGAATGTATCCTGAAGGTGTTATGACACTAATCAATGGTTGGACCAAAAATATGAGTTTAGGTGCTGCACGTTCTAAACCACAAGAATTAATTATAATCACAGCAATCATCTCTTTTTCGTTGGGAATTTTTAATTCTCTAATAAATTCTTTTAATCAAAAAGATTTTATACTTCTATCGATCTATTCTGTGATGTATATTTTTTATGGGATATTTCTTTTTATCGTTTCTCGTAAGTTTGGGCGATTTAGTCCTATAACCATCGTATTATACCCTTTTTTTGCTATGGCTTTTATACTCATTTTTATTCGTTCCATATTAGTGAAAATTTTTAGATTAAAACTACATTGGAGAGGGAGACAAATAAAAATATGATCATAGAAGGATTGATACTTATAGTTGTAAATTCAGTATTTTGGATTGTTGTAAGTTTTGCATGGGGTTACTTATGTCATTTTATTCCTTTCAGTTTTTATAACATCAAAAATCCTATTTTTAAGAAGCGATTTTGGGAATTGGAAGGCAAGCTCTACGAAAAGGTTTTTTTTGTTAAGTATTGGAAAGATATTATGCCAGAAGCTGGTGAACTAATCAAAATTCATCCTTTCAATAAAAAAAACCTTAAATCCAAAGAAAAGTCTTATATCGAAAGGTTTATCATTGAGACATGTAGAGCAGAACTAGTGCATATTTTGATCTTTCTATCAACTCCATTTGCTTTTTTATTTAACCCACCGATCG